>Ga0105244_10000722_pt1 | contig 28538 bp, 27 predicted proteins | sample KBSM44metaG_FD_80423 | JGI IMG/M metagenome (GOLD analysis project Ga0105244, IMG submission 80423) | Miscanthus rhizosphere microbial communities from Kellogg Biological Station, Michigan, USA - KBS M4-4 metaG | ecosystem: Host-associated > Plants > Roots > Rhizosphere > Soil | place... | reverse complement strand
TAGCCGTAACCGGCGCTCTGCACCACCGCCGAGCAGTTGGCGCGTTCGGTTTCGTACATCGACACGCCAACGACGCCTTCGCGGCCCACGACAGCGATCTCGGTCGCGCCGCCGTCCTCGGTCACGTACTGCAGCGAGACGATGGCGTTGGTCGGGAAGAAGGCGTATTCCATTTTGTCGCCGAAGTCGAACAGGTGTTTGCCGGCGGCCAGGGGCACCAGTTCGAGGTGGTCGAACAGGCTAACCAGCTCCTCGCGCGACAGGGCCCGCAGCAATTCGTTTTGCTGTGCGCCGATGATGCTGATGGCGGGCGATGGCGCCGCAGCCGGGGTGACTGCGTGCATTGCCATTACCGTGTTGCCGGAGATCTTGGTGTGAGTAGCTTGTTGCATGGCGAGCCTCTTATAGTGTGTTTTATTCCGATAGATCGTTGCCGACCTGATGGATACACTATATCCCCGCTATGTGCGCTAGCTCATAGGAGCGCGTAGGAGCCTAATGTAGGCTAGGAACATAGCACTTTGTCATCCCAGTCCTACGCTGCCCCTCTCGTATTCCTACCCTGCCGCCAGTGGGGTTTTAAAACGCTCCGACATAATTCTCCGCCAGCGCCGTCGCCATCGCGCGCGAGGTGACGATATTCTCCAGCTCCGCGCGCTGCATCTCGCGCTCGAACGGCGTCGCCTCGGCGAAGGTGTGCAGCAGCCGCGTCATCGTCCACGAAAAATACTCGGCGCGCCAAATGCGCTTGAGCGCATCGTCGGTGTAGCTTGCAAGCCGCTCCTCGCTACCCTTCTTGTAGAACTGCTCCAGGCCGCGCGCCAGCAGCTTGACGTCCGAAACGGCCAGGTTCATGCCCTTAGCGCCGGTCGGCGGCACGATGTGTGCCGAGTCGCCGGCCAGGAACAACCGGCCCGATTGCATCGGCGTCGACACGAAGCTGCGCATGCCGATGATATTTTTCTGGAAGATCTTGCCCTCGTTGAGCTTCCAGCCGTCGTGGTTTTCCAGCCGCGCATGCAGCTCCGCCCAGATCTGATCGTCCGACCAGTTGTCGACATGGTCGGACGGATCGCACTGGAAGTACAGCCGCTGCACGGTCGGCGAACGCGTGCTCACCAGCGCGAAGCCACGATCATGCTGCGCGTAGATCAATTCCTCGGACGACGGCGCCGACTCGACCAGGATGCCGAACCAGCCGAAGGGATAAATGCGCTGGAAGTTCTTGCGCTGCTCCTGCGCCGGCATCGCGGGACGGCTGACGCCATGATAGCCATCGCAGCCGATCACGAAGTCGGCTTCGATGGAGCGCGCCTCGCCGCCGTGCACAAAGGTGGCCGAAGGCTTTAGCGTGTCGACGCCGTGCAGCGCCACCTCGCTCACCTCGAACAGGATCTGGCCATCGGCGGCCAGGCGCGCCGCCACCAGATCCTTGATCACCTCATGCTGCGGGTAGACGGTGATGGCCTTGCCGGTCAATCCCGTCAGGTCGATGCGATGGCGCTTGCCGCCGAAAGCCAGCTCGAAGCCGTGATGCAGCGCGCCCTGTCCGCGCATGCGTTCACCGACGCCGGACTCGTTCAGAATATCCATCGTGCCCTGTTCCAGCACGCCGGCGCGGATGGTGGCCTCGATCTCTGCGCGCGAGCGGGTTTCGACGACGATCGACTCGATGCCGTCGAGGTGCAGCAAATGGGATAACAGCAGGCCGGCCGGGCCGGCGCCGATGATGGCTACTTGGGTACGCATGGTTGTCTCCGATGTGGTTATGAATGCGGTATGGATGCATCTATGACGCCATCGTAGCGCCGCCGCGCCCTAAAAAAAATGGATGAAACGGCATAAAACTTGTACTATTTCGACAAACACCGGATTCCATACCATGCCCTCCCCAGCAAAAAAAACAGTCGCCGAGATCCCCAAATTTGCCCTCTACGGCGAGCAAACCCGCACGGAAGACGCCGAATTCGTTCACATAGAGCTGATCGAAACGCGCAGCCGCATGTACGACTGGCATATCGACAACCACACCCATCCGGGGATGTTTCAGGTACTTTTTTTATTCGGCGGCGAAGTACGCGCCAGCGTCAACGACGCGCTGTGGGAGCGGCGCGGTCCGGCGGTGCTGACCATCCATCCCTCGGTGGTGCATGGCTTCGATTTTTCGCCGGAGGCGCAGGGCTATGTGCTGACGGTGGACCAGAATGTGATTTTCTCGGCGGCCGACACCCAGGGCGATTTGTATTCGACGTTGTTCGTCGAGCCGCTGGCCATCGATCTGGCGGGCCTGCCGGAGGCGCGCGCGCGTCTGGAGGCGCTGCTGCAGCAGTTGCTGGCCGAAGCCGCCTGGCCGCAATACGGCCACACGCTGATGCTGGAGTGGCTGGCGCGCGCCGTCCTGCTGCTGCTGGTGCGGGTGCAGGCGGACCACCGTTTCGCCGACCAGTCGGGCCGGGGAGACTTCGAATTGTTCAGCCGCTTCAGGGCGGAGGTGGAGCGTCACTTCAAGGAGCAGTGGCAGGTCGGCCAGTATGCCGACGTGCTCAAGGCGTCGCCGGTGCGCCTCAACCGCCTGTGCCTCAAGCTGTCCGGCAAATCCGCGTTCGACATCACCCAGGACCGGTTGATGCTGGAGGCGTGCCGCAAGCTGACCTACGTCCCCGCCAGCATCGCCAGCATCGCCTATGAACTGGGCTTCCAGGACCCGGCCTATTTCAGCCGCCTGTTCAAGAAGCGCATGGGCCTGACGCCCAAGGAATTCCGCAAAAACGACTAAAGCAAGGCGTTCAGCTCCACCTGCATCTTGATCAGCGCCGGCAGGCAGCGCTCCACCATCTGGTCGAGCGGCATACGCGCCGCGTGGACGCTGATGTTCATGGCCGCCACCACGTCGCCGCGAAAATTCTTCAGCGGGACCGCCATCGTGCGCAGTCCCAGCTCCAGCTCCTGGTCCACCAGCGCGTAGCCCTGCGCGCGGGCGCGCGCGATCTCCAGCGCCAGGCGTTCCTTGCTGACGATCGTATGCTCGGTGATCTGCTCCGGCCGCACGCGGTCCAGAAAAGCGTCCAGCTGGTCTTGCGGCAGGCTGGCCAACAGCATGCGGCCGTTCGCGGTGCACCACGCGGGCACCCGCGTCCCTGGTTGCAGGGTGGCGGAAACCAGCTGGCCGGCGCTGACCGCCGCCACGCACACCAATTGATCGTGATCGAGCACGCCGGCCGATGCCGCCTCCCCCACCGAATAGGCGAGCCGGTACAACAGCGGCTGCGCCAGACGCGGAAGGCGCGCCGAGTGCAGATAGGACTGGCCGAGCCGCAGCACCATCGGCGTCAGCGAGAACAGCTTGTTCTCGTGCCGCATATAGCCAAGATGCGTGAGCGTGATCAGGTAGCGGCGCGCCGCCGCCCGTGTCAGGCCGGTGCGCTCGGCCACCTCGGCGATGCTCAGGCGGCCGCGCTCCTGATCGAAGGCCTCGATCACCTGCAAGCCTTTTTCGAGGCCGGCGATCATGTCGCGCTTGGCTGGAACGTCGTCTTCGGTGCTCATGACATAGAAAAATGCGAATTTGGGCGATATACGCACAAATGGTGCGCATAGCGAATATAACACGCCGATAGTGGCTTGTGACGGCATGCGCGCTTTCGTACCATCATCGACAGAACAAACCACGGCACCAACATCAGGAGACCAGCAGTGAAATTCGATGCTATCGCGCCCGGCGTCTATCCGGAGCTGATTTACCCAGAATATAAATCCACCGTCAAACGCGGCCCGGTGCAGCCGGCGCTGCGCATCGTCGCGCCCGTCCCGGTGACGCAGAATATCGCGCCGTCGCCGCGCATCCTGCTGCCGAACGATATGGACCTGACCGCGCACGGCGAAGCGGAACCGCTGGGCGAGAAAATCGTCGTCACCGGCCGCGTGCTCGATGAAGACGGCAAGCCGGTACGTAACTCGCTGCTGGAAGTCTGGCAGTGCAATGCGGCGGGCCGCTATCGCCACAAGCGCGACCAGCACAACGCGCCGCTCGACCCCAACTTCAACGGCTGGGGCAAGATGATGACCGACGACGATGGCCGCTACCGCTTCGTCACCATCAAACCCGGCCCGTACCCATGGGGGAACCACGACAAGGCCTGGCGTCCGGCGCACATCCACTTCTCGCTGTTCGGGAATGTGTATGCGCAGCGGCTGGTCACGCAGATGTACTTCCCCAGCGATCCGCTGTTCGAGTACGACCCGATCTTCCAGAGCATTCCGGACCTGGCCGCGCGCCAGCGGCTGATCTCCCGCTTCAGCCTTGAGCACACGGTCAGCGACCAGATGTTGGGCTATGAATTCGACATCGTGCTGCGCGGCCGCGACGCCACGCCAACCGGCATCTGAGGGGAACCGACATGACCAATCCAGCAAAACCAATCACTACCTCGCAGACCATCGGCCCGTTCTCGCACGAGGCGTGGCAATGGGCGGTGGACCTTAGCGACGCCGCCAAGCCGGTCGACACCGTCACCATCAGCGGCACCATCTACGACGGCGACGGCGCGGCGATCAACGACGCCCAGATCGAGGCCTGGCAGCCAGCCGCCGCCGACGCGGAAGCGTCGCAGCCGGTGGCCGGCTTCCGCCGCGTGCCGAGCGGGGAGCAGGGAGAGTTCACCTTGCGCCTGTCTGCCATCCCGCAGGCGCCGGGCCAGCCGCTGGCCTACATCACGGTGTTCGCGCGCGGCCTGGTCAAGCACCAGTTCACCGCCGTTTTCCTGGAAGACGACGCCGGACTGGCGGAATCGGCGATACTTGAGCAAATTCCGGCGGCACGCCGCCCCACCCTGCTCGCGGTTAAAGCCGGCGATGGACAGTACCGCTGGGACATCCACATGCAGGGCGCGCAGGAAACCGCCTTCTTCGACTATGTTTGAACCAGAACTGGAGCAGCAGTGAGTGTATCGATTTTCGACAGCTTCCTGACCACCGCCGACATGATTGCCGTGTTTGACGACGCGGCCATCGTGCAGGCCATGTTCCGCTTCGAGGAAGCGCTGGCGCAGGCACAGGCCGACGAAGGCATGATGGAGCCTTCGGCGGCGCGCGCCATCGCCGGCGTTTGCAATGCGCAGCTCTACGACATCCCCGCCATCATCAGCGCCGGCCGCCGCGCCGGCAGCCTGGCCATCCCGCTGGTCAAGGAACTGACCAAGACCGTCGCGCTGTACGACACGGAGGCAGCCGGCAAGGTCCATTGGGGCAGCACCAGCCAGGACGTCATCGACACCGCCATGGTGCTGGCCACGCGCGACGCGCTGCAACTGCTGGACGACGGCCTGCACGATCTGACCGGACATCTGCTGGAACTGGCGGAGCGCCACCTGGCAACGCCGGTACTGGCGCGCACGCTGATGCAACCGGCGCAGGTCACCAGCTTCGGCTTCAAGCTGACCGGTTGGCTGGCCCCTCTCGTGCGTGCCCGCCTGCGCCTGCGCGAAAGCGCGTCGCGCGCGCTGCAGCTGCAATTGGGCGGCGCCGTCGGCACACTGGCGGTGATGGGCGAACAAGGTCCGGCGGTCGCCGGCCGTGTCGCCGCCGCGTTGAAACTCAAGGTGGCCGACGCCGCCTGGCACACGCAACGCGACGAGTGGGTGCGTCTGGGCCTGGAGGTGGCTGTGTTGTCAGGCAGTCTGGGTAAACTGGCCACGGACGTGAGCCTGATGGCGCAAGGCGAGATCGCCGAACTTGCAGAACCATCCGGCAATGGACGCGGCGGATCGTCAGCCATGCCGCACAAGCGCAATCCGGTATCGGCGATGATCGCGCTGGCCGCCGCCACGCGCACGCCGCAGCATGCGGCCGCGCTACTGGCCAGCATGGGCCAACAGCACGAACGGGGCCTGGGCAACTGGCAGGCCGAACTCGCCGAGTGGCCCAACCTGTTCCTGAGCGCCCACGGCGCGCTGCAAGCACTGAACGACGCCTTCGCCGGCCTGCAAATCGACAGCGCGCGCATGCTGCGCAATATCGATGCGCTGCAAGGACTGGTGTTCGCCGAGGCGGCATCTGCCTATCTGGCGGCCACGATCGGCAAGCAGGCGGCCCACACGCTGCTGGAAAAAATGACCGGCGAGGCGCTTTCCAGCCAGCGCCACCTCGCCGACGTACTGGAGGAAGCGGTAAAACAGGACGACAAGCTGCGCGCCAACATAGACACGGTCCATCTGCGCACACTGTTCGATCCGGTCGCCGCCACCGCGCCCGCACAGCGGCTTGCGCACCGACAGCTGCAAAGCCTGCGAGCCGATATCGCCTCGCTCAACCAAAAGTGAAGACACCATGAACTACGATCCCATCGACCACGACTTCGAACGTGGCCTCAACAACCGCCGCGCCATCCTGGGCGACGCGTGGGTGGACCGATCCCTCGGCAACGCCAACAACTTCAACGCCGATTTCCAGAACCTGATCACGCGCTTCGCCTGGAACGAGATCTGGGGACGTCCGGGCCTCGAACAGAAAACCCGCCGCGCCATCGTCCTCTCCATCACCATTGCCCTGGGCCGCTGGGAGGAATTCGACCTGCACGTGCGCGCCGCGCTGCTGGGCGACGAAGCCAACCGCCTTACGCCGGACGAGTTGAAGGAAGTGCTGATTCAATCGGCCATCTATGCCGGTGTTCCGGCGGCGAACACCGCCTTCACACACGCGCTGGCGATCCTGCGCGAAGTCGGCCCGCAGATCGGCTACGAGCTGGAACCTGCCGCGCCCACCAACGCCAGTCACCCCGGCATCGGCCGCGAGGGCCGCACCGACAGCCGTGACAAAACCCGCCCATCGCTGCACTACACGGTGCGCGATCCGCGCAACGGCAAGGCACCGCGCCACACCGTGGTGCTGAGCCACGCCATCGGCTGCGACCTGACGATGTGGGATGGATTGGCCAATCAGCTGGCGGAGGATAGCCGCGTCATCGCCTATGATCACCGTGGACACGGCAGCTCGGAGTCGCCGGCGGGGGCGTACACGATGGCCGATCTGGCCGACGACGCGGCCGGGCTGCTGCGCGAGCTCGATACCGGACCGGTTGTGTGGGTGGGTTTGTCGATGGGCGGCATGGTCGGCCAGGAGTTGGCGCTGCGCCACCCCGCGCTGGTGCGCGCGCTGGTGCTGGCCAATACCACATCCGGCTATCCCCAAGCCGCGCGCGACGCCTGGAAGCAGCGCATCGCAACGGTGAACGAGAGCGGCATCGAAGCGATCGCCGATGCCGTCATGGGACGCTACTTCCATGATGGCTTCCGCACCGACCATGCGGCGACGGTGGCCCGTTTCCGCCGCCGCGTGGTCTCGACCGACACTGTCGGCTACACCGGTTGCTGCAACGCCGTCGGCACGGTCGACACGACCGCGCGTCTGGCGGCGATCCAGGCACCAACCCTGGTAATCGCGGGCGAGCTGGATCAGGGAACGCCGATCGAGATGTCGCAAACGCTGGCGGACGGCATCCCCAACGCGAAGCTGGAGATACTACGCGAGGCTTCACACCTGAGCTACATCGAGCAACCGGCAGCATTCGGCCAGACAGTCCGCGCGTTCATCGCGGAGCTCTAGACCGGGCGGGGGGCATCTCAAAATCTATGGTGTATCCCCACGCCGTAAAAATTAACCGACGTCGCGGCCTTGCGCTGCGACGCATCCGCATACAGGAACGTGCGCGTCGATAAATTGTATTCGTACCCCACCCCGATTTGCTTGGTCGGCACGACACCGTCGGGCGACTTGCGGCCATAACCGGCCAACAGCGTCCCAGATCCGATATCCAGATTCGCCCCCACCACCCAGGCCCTGGTCACCGAATTCACGGCCACCGTGTGATCCTGATCCTGGCTCTGATAAGAAGCCATCAATTTCAAATCCCGACTTGGCTGAACCGAAGCGGCCACCGACCACAAACGGGTTTCAGCGGCATTCCGTTCCGACGCCAGCATCGCCCCGAACATCCCAGCCTTGTACACCAACGTCGCGGAGTACGGGTTGCTGGTCAAGCGCGCATTGGCCGGATACTGCGGAGCAGCCGCCGTCCCGCGCCCGATCAGCACAGGATTGCCGAGCGCCTCCTTGCTGGCGACGGTGACATTGAGATGCAACCCCGCCAGCACTGGCGAGTTATAAAACACCGCGTTGGAAAAACGATTCGCCGACGACCCGGCCGGATCGAGCGGCTGGCTGTTGTAGCCAGCCACCATCAAGTCGGTCTCAAAGCCGGCAGTGCTGGGCGTGCCGCGAAACGGCTCGAACGCCACGTTCGAATCCTGATAGGCGCTCAAGCCACGCCCGATCCGCACCGTACCGAAATCGCCCTGGAGGCCGACGCGGCTCTGCCCCTGGAACAGCGGACGCGATACACCTTCGACAGTGCCGATATCCGGGTCGTAGCGTATCTCCAGCTGGAACAAGGCCTTCAAGCCGCTGCCCAGATCCTCGACGCCCTTGAAACCAAGCCGGTTGTTATCTCGCCGCCCCTCGGTCAACGCGCCGCCGGTCTTCTTCGATACGCCCAGATCGATGTTGCCATAAACGGTAACCCCGGACTGCGCCTGCGCCGCACCGCCCACCGTCAGCAGCGCCAGCGCAAAAAACGATTTCTTCATGCTGTTTCCTTTCCATTTAAAACCGAGTGGGCCCGCTCGCGATCGATATCCTTCTCCCATACCGCCACCACCACCGTGGCCACGCAATTGCCGATCAAATTGCCGGCCGCGCGCGCGATGCCGATGAACCAATCGACCGACAGCACCAGCACCAGCCCGACCACCGGAATCGCGGGAATCGCCGTCAACGTCGCCGCCAGGATCACGATGGCCGAACCGGGCACGCCGTGCGCGCCCTTGGAAGTGATCAGGGCGATCGCCAGGATGGACAGCAGATCGCCCATCGCCAGCGGGGTGTTGGTGGCCTGCGCGATAAACACGGCGGCCAGCGTCAGGTAGATCGAGAACGCATCCAGGTTGAAGGAATAGCCGGTGGGGATGACCAGTCCCACCGTGGAATCCTTGATGCCCATGAACTTCAATTTGCGCATCACCTGCGGCAGCACGCTGTCCGAGGACGCTGTGCCCAGCACGATCAGCAGTTCTTCGCGCAGGTAGCCGATCAACTTGAAGATGTTGAAACCCGCCGCCCGCAGGATGGCGCCGAGGATCACGAACACGAACACGATCACCGCGCCGTAGAACAACAGCACCAGCATGGCCAACTGCTTGAGCGAGCCGATGCCGTATTTGCCGACCGTGAAGGCGATCGCGCCGAACACGCCGATCGGCGCCAGCTTGATGATGAAGGACATGCACTTGAAAAACGCGGTGGCCAGGCCGTCGATCAAGGTGGCCACGGGCTGCGCCTTCTCGCCGATCATCGACAGGGCGCAGCCGAATATCACGGAGAACAGCAACACCTGCAGCACGTCGCCGGAAGTGAAGGCGCTGACGACGGTGGTCGGGATCAGCTTGAGCATGAATTCCGCCAGGCCGGCCTTGCGCACGCCCTCGGCGTTATCGACATAGCTGGTCAGCGAACTGGCGTCGAGCGTGGCGGCGTTGATGTTCATGCCCGCCCCCGGATGGAAGACGTAAGCCAGCACGATCCCCAGTAACAGGGCGATCGTCGTCACTACTTCGAAGTAAATCAGGGCCTTCAGGCCCACCCGCCCAACCTTGCGCAATTCGCCTGCACCATGAATGCCCTGCACCACCACGCAAAACACGATCATCGGCACGATCATCTTGATCAACTTGATAAATCCATCGCCCAGCGGCTTGAGACTCCGGCCGATATCCGGGTAGAACACCGCCAGCAATATGCCCGCGCACATTGCGACGATGATCTGGCCAAACAGTGATTTGAAAAACCGCATTGCTGATCCCTCCCTATTTATTCAACACGCACAAAAATACCTTTGGTTTCTTTTCCCAAGCCCTGACCAGCTCTGATAATTTTTTTTCATCCTCCAATTCATTGAAAATTGTTTTTCATCCAGCGTCAACATTTTCCTGTCGCTTTGCATCGAAATACGCGCGGTGTAGTCGCATTCCGCCGACAACCGCAAACGCCGGGGCGGTGTATATTGGCGCTGCGGGGCGCGATCCTTACGCGCTTATCCCTGGAATGCGATCAATGACAAAAAAAACTCCTTTCATAGACAGCCTCTCGACCACCATCAAGCAGCATCTGGACCAGTTGCCGCAGGCCGAAAAACGCCTGGCCAATGTGATACTGGAGTCGCCCGGCCAGCTGGCCAGCTATTCGGCTTCGGAGGTGACGCGCATGGCGGGGGTATCCAACGCGACGATGACGCGGCTGGTCCATCGGCTGGGCTACGAGAATTACGACCAGATGCGCCGCCTGGCGCGCGAAGGAAAGGACTGGGGTTCGCCGCTGTATCTGATGGATCGCCGCGAGTCGGACGAGGGAGGGAAGGATGCGGGTCCGTTCGACCGCCATGTGTCGGCCAGCGTCCAAAACATCCAGCGCACTTTCGCCGGCATGTCGGCGGCGCAGGTGGGCGAAGTCGGCACCGCGATCGCCAAGGCGCGGCAGGTGCGCGTGTTCGGCCAACGAAACAACTATTTTTTTGCCGCGTACCTGCGCTGGCAGTTCATCCAGTTTCGCAGCAACGTGTATCTACTTCCGGTATCTGGGGAAACGATGGCGGAGTATCTGGTGGGATTGCAGCCGAACGATATTTTTATCGTGTTCGGCGTGCGCCGGCGCACGCCGGGACTGGGCGCTCTGATCGCCGCCGTGAGCCGGGCAGGCGTGAAGACGGTGCTGATCACCGATTCATCGAATCACAGCGACCTTGGCGCCACATGGGTATTGAAGTGCGATACGGTCAGCGCCACCCCGCTGGACAATCATGCCGCGGTGATGGCGCTGTGCCACGTGCTGGCGTCGCAATTGATCGACAAGACCGGCCAGGCCGGCCGCCAGCGACTGGTCAAGATCGAGGAGCTGCACGCACAGCTCAATGAGCTGTGAGCGCGGCCGGATCGAACATCACACGCCCGGATCGCGCACCTTGTCGATCTTGTCAAACTCCACGTTGAAGAAGGAGCCGCCGGAGGCCTCGGCCTTGCGGATATAAACCGTTTGCACGATATCGCGGGTGCCGGCATCGATGCTGACCGGACCGCGCACGCTGGTCCACTCCATGCCCTTCATCGCCGCCAGCAGCTTGTCACCGTTGCTGTCGCCTGCGGTCTTCTTGAGCGCCGCGTAGAGCAGATGCATGCCGTCGTACGCGCCCACCGAATGGAAGTTGGGCCGCATCCCCTTGTTCGCCTTGCCGAACGCCTCGACATACGCTTTGTTCTCCGCCGACGGGTGCGCCGCCGAATAGTGATGGCTGCTGACGACACCGGCGGCGGCCGGGCCGATGCTCGCCATCAGGTCGTCGTCCAACACATCTCCGGTGCAAATCAGGCGAATGCCAGCGCCGGCCAGACCGCGCTCGGTGAACTGCTTGAGCACCGCAGCGCCCTCGCCCGACGGCACGAACACGAACAGCGCGTCCGGTTTCAAGTCCTTCACCTTCGCCAGGAACGGCGCGTAGTCGGGATTGCGCAACGGGGTGCGCAGGCTCTCGACCACTTTGCCGCCCCCTTCGTTGAAGTCCTTGACGAACACCTTCTCGGCGTCCAGCCCGGGACCGTAGTCGCTCACCAGGGTCACCACGGTCTTCATCTTGTTCTTGGCAGCCCACTGTGCCATTGGCGCGGTCACCTGCGCCAGCGTGAAGCCGGTGCGCACGATGTACGGCGAACGTTGCGGAATGACCGACGTCGCGGCGGCCATCACGATCATCGGCACCTTGGCCTGCGTGGCCACCGGGGCGGCGGCGAAGGCCAGCGGCGTCAGGCCGAAGCCGGCCAGCACCTGCACCTTGTCGCGCGAGACCAGTTCCTGCGCCAAACGCTTGGTGACATCCGGTGCGACCCCGCCGTCGTCCTTGAGGATGATTTCGATCTGGCGCCCGGCGACGGTGGCGCCGTTCTGCTGCATGAACAGCTTGACGGCGGCCTCGATCTGGCGGCCGGTGGAAGCGAACGGTCCGGACATCGGCACGATCAGGCCCACCTTCAACGGCTCGGCGGCTGCGGCGACGGCCGGCAGCACGCCGGCGGACAAGGCGGCCGCGCCCAGCAGGATGTGACGGCGATGCGTATTGATATTCTCTGACATGGTGTCTCCTTCTTGTTTTTTATAGGTCGAGCACGAGGGTCGGGCTTTTGGAACGGGAACAGCAAGGGGTGAACTGGTCGTTGGCCGCCTGTTCTTCTTCGGTCAAATACAAATCGCGGTGATCCGGCACGCCTTCGGTCACGCGTGTCAGGCAAGTGCCGCACACGCCCTGCTCGCAGGAAGCCGCCACAAACACGCCGGCGTCGCGCAGCACCTGCATCACGGTGACCCCGGCGGGAACAGTGTAACTCGCGCCGGTGGAGGCCAGCTTGACTTCGAAGGCCTGGTCACCACCCGTATCGATGGCGGCCGCGCCGAAGTACTCAAGGTGCAGTTGCGCCTCCGGCCACTTCTGCGCTGCGGCCGTAGCCTTCACATAGTCGATAAAGCCGGTCGGGCCGCAAAAATAGATGTGGGTGTCGCGATCCAATCCTGCCAGCAGCGCGGCCAGATCCAGCTTTTGTTCGGCCGCGCCGCTATCGTAGTGAAAGTGCACCTGCGCGGCGAATGGCGAAGCGGCGATGCGCTCGCGAAAGGCCGTGCGCTCGGGCGAACGCGCGCAGTAGTGCATCTCGAAGTCCGCGCCTTGCGCCGACAGTGCTTCCGCCATCGCCAGCACGGGTGTCACGCCGATGCCGCCGGCCAGCAGCAGGCTGCGTTTGGCGTCCACCAGCGGGAAGTGATTTTTCGGCGCGCTGATGGTCAGCTCCGCTCCGGCATGGATCTTCTCATGCATGCCCTGCGAGCCGCCACGCGACGCCGGATCGCGCAACACGCCGATCAGGTAGCGGTGGGTTTCGTGTGGAGGATTGCACAGCGAGTACTGGCGTACCAGACCCGGTACCACATGCACATCGATATGCGAGCCGGCGCTGAAGGCCGGCAGCGGCGAACCATCGGCGCTGACCAGCTCATAGCTGCAGATATCCTCCGCTTCGCTGGTACGGCGCTCGACCCGGACGTTCAGCAGGTCGGCGCTCATGCCGCCTGCTCCGGCTTACGTGGCGTGTTCTCCTTCTCCATCCACTGGTCCAGCAGACGACGCGACTGCACACCGCCGGCGTCGATATTCAGCATCAGCAGCTTGCGGTCGGGATGGCGCAGGATGTTCTGCTGCTGCAGCTCCAGCATCTGCTGGTCTTCGGCGAAGATCTTGCCCTGCCCCTCGCGTATGGTCGCCGTCAATTCCTTGTCCTCGGGCTTGAAGTTACGTGCCATGCCCCAGAAGTACCAATGCGAGGTCTCCGTCTCCGGCGTGATGAAGTCGACCACGATGCTCGATGCCTTGAACTTCGGATCGGCGTCGTAGCCGCCCTTGCCCGCGTGCGCGACACCCACCTCGATCATCACATGGCTCGGTGGCGTGAAGCGGCAGATCTGCCAGCGGTCCACCGGCACATCGTCGGCCAGGCCGTTACCGCGCAAGGCCGCGCGCCAGAACGGCGGCGCCATGATGTTTTCCATATAGCGGCTGGTGACGACTTCCTCGCCCTCGACGCGGGTGTTGACCGGCGCTTCGTCGATCTCCTTCTGGCCGATGCTCGACGCGTGGACATAGGTCTCGTGCGTCAGGTCCATCAGGTTGTCGATCATCAGGCGGTATTCGCATTGGATGTGATACAGGCCGCCGCCGTAAGCCCATTCCGGATTGTCCGCCCATTCCAGATGGTGGATCAGGGCCGGATCGGCCAGTTCCTTGTCGCCGGTCCAGACCCAGATGAAGCCATAGCGCTCCTCGACCGGATAGCTGCGGATGCAGGGGAAGCCCCGCACGCGCTGGCCGGGCATGCTGATGACCTTACCGTCGCAGCCCATCTCCAGGCCGTGGTAGCCGCAGACCAGCTGCCCCTCGCGCACAAAGCCCAGAGACAGCGGCGCGCCGCGATGCGGACAGAAATCCTCGACCGCCGCCACTTTGCCCTCGGGGCCACGGTAAAAAACGATTTTCTCGCCGCAGATCTGGCGGCCCAGCGGTTTGACGTCGATCTCGTCGGGCGTGCAAGCCACGTACCAAGTGTTTTTTGGATACATCTTGTCTCCTTATTGGTTTTCAGCTTAACATTCAGTGTACTGAATATCGTAAAGTATAGACCGGAAAACGCGGAAGTAAACACCCAGGCCCAACTCTTTTCATATTGCGCCGCACAAGCAGAGAATACGCCATGCCAGAAACCGAAAGCACGCTAACCAATTTATATGAGCATCCGGGGCACTTGCTGCGCCGCGCGCAACAGATCTCGGTCTCGATTTTTTACGACGAGATGGGCGGAGAATTGACGCCGGTGCAGTACGCGATGCTGCGCAACCTGGCCGGCAATCCGGGCATCGACCAGGTCTCGCTGTCGTCCAGCAGCGGCATCGACACCTCCACCGGCGCGACCGTGTGCGCGCGGCTGGAAGAAAAAGGTCTGCTGGAGCGCAAGGTCATTCCGACCAACCGCCGCCAGCGCGCGCTGACCATCACCCGCGCCGGCCAGCAGCTGTTGGACGATATGATCCCCGGCGCCCAACGACTGCGCCGACGCCTTCTGGCGCCGCTGACCAGCGAGGAGCAGCTCAAGTTCATGGAGTTGTTGACCAAGCTGGTGCAGGAAAACAATGAGCAAAGCCGGGCGCCGTTGACCGCGCCCGCCAGTGGATCGGCATCGGCCGCCATGGCGGCGTCTGTGCGCGACGCCCGCTAGTCGATGACCATGCGCGAATGATAGAACAGTGGGAGACCGCTTCCGCCCCACCTCGGACCTTCGCCTTAAATTGAAAACGCAGGTACTTTATATTTGCGCCAAAAGGCATAAAAAACTAGACCACCTAAGAGTCCGTGAATGCCAAAACCTAGTGCCACTTCAGCATGATTCAGCCAAGCCAATGTCATTGGCTGACCGTTCTCATAAAACTTCAGGGCTTGTCCATGCCAATGCCCAACCGCCGTATATCCATCGAGATATTGAGGGCGGCCAATCAAAAGGTATGGCAGCATAGCTAAGAAAATTCCGGATACGCTTAGGCTGACGAATCCTAGTTTCTGCGTTTTGTGCAGGATAGAGAAGCAAGGTATCCCGAGCAAAAAAACCACTAGCCCCGACACAATCAGAACAGCCATCGAATAAAAGAGGAAAACATCAAGAGACGACATAGCGCCTATCCATATTGGGAAAAATGTAGTCATCCCAACCAGTGGCTGCAACATGACAGCAATAAGAGCTGCTAGGTATAAATGCTTGGACTTCATAGCGAGAATTGGTTCAATGTCTGCAACTGGCCGTCAGGGGGCGCTAATACGGACGGACGTAAAAAACTGCCGTGCCCTCGTCCAGACGTACATCACGACAATTCCGATTGTGAAGCCTCCGCTGCATGCCACCGATATAGAGAACGCACTTCTCTCTACGCTATCGTCCAGCACGATATGCAAAAACTCGAAGGCCCCGTAAAAGAACAAGGTGGAAATTACACCGAATTTTGCACATTGATATCCGAGTTGCCGCCGCTGAGGCAAGAACAAAGCCCAAGCCACGCCCAATAATGCCAGTGGCCCGATAAGAGCGCACAGCATAAACATCAGAAAGAGTAAGAACGTTGCTGGCATATTAAATCACGGAAAGTCTGCTTTTGGCTGGCCTCGGCTTAGCTCGATAGTTGATACGAATTATCTTTCGCTGGCTCATCAGCGTACCTTCTAGCTAAGCCAAGCAAATTCTCTCGTCTATCCGCCAAGGCTTGTGAAAGGTATGACGCAAATAGATCTGAACCGACTGTGTTAAGTGCAGAAAGTGCCCCCATCTGCGAATACTCGTCTCCACTTTCCCACGCAGCCTTGGCACAAGCAAGAACAGAAGGTGATTGCATGTGCGCCAATGAGAGTAGTGCCATCCTACGCGTGCGCTCGTGCTCGTTCCGCATAAAAGCAATCAATAGCACTTCCGCCTCATCGCGAAGCTGAACGCAGTACCCTAGTTGCTCTGCAATATCGTCGCCTGCAACCCCGCCTCTAGCAAGAGAATGCTTGGCGATCGCCAGCATCGTCGACTCATTTTGTGCTACCAGTTCAGCTATATAATCTGTATTGGCCTGCTCAAGCACGTAGAGTATGTCCGTGACATCATCGTCAGACCAGTTTTCAGGCGGCATGCGCGTCAAGAATTCTTGGAGAGCGCTTATCACGCCACCTTCGCTCCACCAGAACTCGTATTGATCTACCCAACGGTTGGTGGTTAGCCAAGTCCGAACTTTTTCAACCTCGGCACGAAAATCTGCGGCCATATTTCTTTGTCTTTCCAATTGTCCTGGCAGTCTGCTTTTAGCCGCTTGCCGCCGGCGACATAGTAAGCCTATTCATATATCTTCCCGCAGTAAAGAAATACGGCAAACTTCTTCCAAGGCGACACGGTTGAAATCCCTTGGGTCGAACCGAATTCTGAGTCCTCTGCCCAGCTGGTAGAAGCCTCTAAAAAATCCTCAATCGAACCGTTTTCCCAAGCCTCGGCATTTGCTCGCCGGTCAGCAGCGAGCGCTCGGACGAACCCAAGAAATGTCACGTCGTCTGTTACGCCTTCAAGCTGCTCGTGTAGCTGCATGTTCGTGTCAAAGTTAATGTTGATATGGTCCGCTTGTGGCCGAACGCAGCCGTAGGTATCTAGGATAGCAGCTTGCCCATCTGCAACTTACTATTCACACATCAGACCGAAGACTCCCCACAACGGAACTTACCGGCAAAATCAGGCGCGGGGCCGCCATCGTTTCCTTGCATTGAGTATGCACGCTGAAATCGCAAACCAAAACAACAAGGTAAGCAAAAAATCAGATTCCCGTAGGTGGTCGACGCCTATGAATCCCTCGACTAGTGATACCGACCCGTGCGGAGAAATCCCATGATGGTCAACCAAGTACGCCAAGGGCCAGCCTGCCGCCACGAAGGTGCGACCAGCCTGGCAGTCCTCGCTCCCTGGAATCACCGCATTCACCTCGCGCGGTACTAAGCTGGAAAGTAAGGTTGCCAAAAGAGCTACGAAAAAATACAAGATGATTTTTTTCACTGTTCTTCTCTTTGGAAACGACCGGCTGCTATTCGCCAAAAGCGGAAATCGGCATGTCGCTGATAGCGCCAGCTTCAAGTGCGCTCACGCATGTAACTATTGATTCCCTTGCCATACAGCTCAGTTCCCACTTCGTACGCCATTCCCAGGCGCTCGGCAACACGGCGCGATGATTCATTGCCAGGAGCGATCAGCGCCCGAACCTTCGGCTCACGTCGCACCTCGAACGCATAATTCAAGACTGCCGCCGCCGCTTCGTTCGCAATTCCTTTCCCCCAGAATGCTCGATAGGTATTCCATCCCATCTCCATCACAGTCGATTCGGAGCGGAAGAATGCTCCCACGCTGCCAACCACCTGCCCAGTCTGCCGATCCTCTATCGACCACCAACCAGCCCCCCTTAGCAGCCATAATCCAGCATGTGAACTGAAGATGCGCCAAGCGGTCTCGCGGTCTGCCGAGCCTAAGTAAGCTGAGCTTTCAGCATTCGACAAATGGTCTGCAAATAACGCGAAGTCGTCAACACGATATTCCCGAAGCGTAAGCCGATCTGTGTGAAGGCGAGGTATGGAAATCGTAAGGGCGTGATTCATGAGAAGTACATCCTTAAATGTCAAATGGTGTTCAACGTCCGATTTTGGCCGAACGCGATCAAATTCCACCTAGGTAGGCACTAAGTAGGCCATCGGAACTCTCAATACCTAAAACGTCCATTATAGATTCGAGTTCAGTGCCGAAATGGTCGCGCCCTTCGGTGTCCTCGTTCTCAACCAACCTTAGCGAACGTTGGAATTCGGTGAGAACCCAGAGCTTTGTTGGATTGGACTGAATCCCATTTATCAATCGACCAAGCAAGTCGTTGAGAACAGTTGAAAGGCGTTCCTTCTCTTCCGCTGTGTTTTCTCCGGGAAGAGAACCAAATTTTTCTACCACTTTCAAGATGTGTAACTTTGTCACCATCGACTCATCAATCTCGAGGGGCGCATCACTAACTTCGGACAGGGGATCATAGCTCATATGCGAATCTTAATTTTCTATTCTTGGTGGGTGGCGGCTCTTGGCAGCTTGGATTCCGTCTTGCATCCTGTTTTGCCAAATTACTTTTTTTATAAGTATAAACTCTGTTGGGGAATTCGGCCGGTCAAAATGAGATTACCGCAACGGCGCCATCGCTCCAACTCGCCAACCTGATTTGGAACGTGAACCGCCACAGTTAGTCCGCGAACAGCTCCACGATCAGTGAACGCAGCCATGCGTTGGCGCCGTCCTTGGCGAACTTGCGGTGCCAATACTGCTTCAGATCGAATCGCGGTATTTCCATCGGCGGCTCCATCAACTTGATCGCCGCGAACTGAGCGAAGCTCTCCCCCACCGCGCGCGGCACGGTCGCCACCAAGTCGCCGGCCGAGATCAAAAACGGAATCGACATGAAGTGCGGCGTCTCCAGCACCACGCGGCGGCGTATCCGCCTGCGTATCAGGAACTGCTCGAACAGTTCCTGACTGCGACCTTCGGCGCGTATCACCGCGTGCCCCATCTCCAGGAACTGCTTCATGCTCAGTGTACGGCGGCGCTGATGATGCACTGCGCTGAGCAGGCAGACAAAGGAGTGCGAGAACAGGCGCTGCTGGAAAAAATTGCGGTTCTTCAGATCCGGAAAATAGCCGACCGCCAGATCGACATCGCCCTGTTCCAGTGCCAGTGTCAGCTCGCGCGGCGGCATCGTCACGGAACAGATGCTGGCGCCCGGGGCATCCCGCCTTAAACGGTCGAGCAGCCTTGGTAAAAAAGTCATCTCGCCGATATCCGACAGTGCCACCGTGAATTTGCGCTCGGTGGTGGCGGGATCGAACTGCACGCTGGCCAATACTCCGGTCTCCAACCGCTGCAAGATATCCCGGGTGGGGCTGACCAGGGCCAGCGCACGCGGCGTCGGCTCCATCCCGTGCGCTGTCCGGATGAACAGCGGATCGCCCAGCGCCTTGCGCAGCTTATTCAGGGCCACGCTGACCGCCGGCTGGCTCATACCCAGCTTGCGCGCCGCGCCGCTGACGCTGCGTTCCTCATGGATGGCCAGCGCCACCGGCAACAGATTCAGGTCGAATGCCGTCATGTTTTTATCCCTACCTCAATTAGAAAATCGCATAAACATTATGCAGTAAATTCTATTTTCAAATACAACAGCTTGCGTGATCATAGCCACACAACAAAGCCGCAAAACAACCACAACGGAGACAACCATGTATCGCATTCCATTTGCGCTGGCCGGCGCCCTGCTATCCCTGTCTTTCCACATCCATGCGGCGGAAGCGCAGCCGGTGCGCATCGGCGTTATCACCTCGCTGAGCGGCGTTGCGGCGCCAAGCGGCGAGCAAATGAAGGCCGGTATCGACACCTGGCTGCGCATGAACGGCGACACCGTCGCCGGCAGGAAGCTGGAAGTCATCTACAAGGACGACACAGGCGCGCAGGCCGATGTCGCGAAGCGCCTGGCGACGGAACTGATCAGCCGGGACAACGTCGACATCCTCGCCGGTTTCGTCTTCACGCCCAACGCCATGTCGGCCGCCGCCGTGGCGGACCGCGCCAGGAAGCCAATGGTTGTCATGAATGCCGCGGCCTCCACCATCACCACCCGTTCACCGTACATCACGCGCACCTCCTACACCATCGCGCAGTCGGTCAAGCCGCTGGCCGAATGGGCTTACAAGACCGGCTCGCGCCGCGTGTTCTCCATCGTCGCCGACTACGCGCCGGGACATGACGCGCATACCTGGTTCACCAGCAGCTTCACGGCGCTGGGCGGCACCGTTGTCGATAGCGTCAAGGTGCCTCTGACCACCATCGACTTCAGCGCCTACCTGCAGCGCATCAAGGACGCCAAGCCAGACGCCATCCACGTCTTCCTGCCCAACGGCCAGCCCATGGTTTCCTTCATGAAGGCTTACAAGGAAAAGGGGCTGGATAAAGCCGGCATCCGCTTCCTTGGCGGCGAAGGCTGGGCCGACGAAGATGTGTTGAACGCCGCCGGCGAGGCAATGAGCGGCATATACACCGCCGGCTTCTATTCCTCCTTCCGTCCCGGCGCCGACAACGCCGCCTTCACGGCGGCATTCGCCAAGACCGTCAACGGCCGCTTCAAGCCCAACTTCCAGGCCGCATCAGCCTACGACGGCATGGCCTTGATCGCCGCCACCTTGACCCGAATCAGGGGCAAGGCCGACGGCGCCGCCTTCATGGCCGCGCTCAAGGGCTACAAAGCCGCCAGCCCACGCGGCACCGTCGTCATCGACGAAAAAACCAACGACATCGTCCAGACCATCTACATCCGCCGCATCGACAAGCTGGCCGATGGCCGTTACGGCGCCACCGAGATAGACCGCTACGACGGCGTACGCGATCCCGCCAAGCCTAACTAAATCAATCAACAGGAGTAATGTCATGTTCCCTCTGAATCAATGGTATGTCGCGGGCTTCGCCTGGGAGTTGCAGGACAAGCCGCTGGCGCGCACGCTGCTCAACCAGCCCATCGTCATGTTCCGCACAGCCGCCGGCGAAATCGCCGCGCTGGAGGACCGCTGCTGCCACCGCAGCGTGCCGCTGTCGTGCGGCTCCATCGATGACGGCGGAATCCGCTGCGGCTATCACGGACTGCTGTATGCGCCCAGCGGCGTATGCATCGAGATTCCGGGCCAGCTGAAAATCCCAGGCAAGGCCAAGGTGAAAGCCTACACATCGGCTGTGCGCAACCAGGTGATCTGGATCTGGTTCGGCGCCGACGCGGACAGTCAGCCATCCGGTCCTCCACCGGAGGTGCCGGCCCACGACGATCCGCGCTACCGCTACAAGGGCGGCGCCTTCCACTACCGCGCGCCGTATCAGCTGATCCACGATAATCTGCTGGACCTCAGCCACGTCGGCTACGTGCACGGCAAAACCATCGGCGGCAACGCCCGCACGCACATGGAGGCGCCGACCACGGTCACCTCCGAGGGAGACCATGTGCGCGTGGTGCGATGGATGAAATCCTCGCAACCTCCGGCCACCTACTCCGCCGCCTGGCCGTTCAAGGGCGAAATCGACCGCTGGCAGGAAATCGACTTTAAAGGCAGTCATTTGCAGATCTTTACCGGCGCGGTCGATGCCGGCGCCGAGCCGCTCGACGATCCACTGCGCGGAGGTTTCCATATGCGCGGATTCCACGGCATCACGCCGGAGACAGAGACCACATCGCACTACTTCTGGACCATGGCCAGTTCCGCGCATCCGGACCAGCCGGACAACGCGGAACTGGTTTACCGCCAGACCGAGCAAACCTTCGAGGAGGACCGCGTCATCATCGAAGCGCAGTACCGCAACATGCAGCAGTTTTCCGACGCGCCGATGGTGGACATCCATGTCGACGCCGGCGCCAATCGCGCCCGCCGCATCATCGCACTGCACATCGCTGAACAGGCATGACAGGGATGGAAGCGATCATCACTTCGATCGAGGATTGCGGCGACGTGCGCATCTTCGAACTGCGCGCCACCGACGGTTCCGCGCTGCCGCCGTACGAAGCGGGAGCACATATCGACGTCACCCTTGGCAACGGCCTGACACGGCAATACTCGCTATGCTGCCGCCGGCCCTCCGCCGACAGCTACCGCATCGCCGTCAAGCGCGATCCGAACTCGCGCGGCGGTTCCGAGTGGCTGCACAAGGAGGCCGCCGAGGGTCGCATCATGACAATAGGCCAGCCGCGCAACGCCTTCTCGCTGCGGCCGCCGACAGGCATGCATCTGCTATTCGCCGGTGGCATCGGCGTCACGCCGCTGCTGTCGATGGCTTACGCCTTGCAGCGCGCCGGCCAGCCTTTCCAGCTGGCGTACTTCGTTCGCAGCCCAGGTGAAAACGCCTTCATGCATGAATTGGAAAACGGGCCACTGGCCGGCCATGTCGTCGTGGCCGCGGGCCTGACCCCGCATGACAACGCGGCGCGGATCGAAGCCATGATGCACGCCGCGCCCGCAACGGAAACCACGGTCTACACCTGCGGCCCGGCGCCGTTCATGGACGCCGTCATCGCCCTGGGCGCGGCACGCTTCGGCGTCAATGCGGTGCACAAGGAATCATTCGGCGCGCCGTCATCGGAGCGTGGAGAGACGCCATTCACCATGCGGCTGGTGCGCTCGGGCCGCGACATCGACGTCCCCGCCGGCAGCAGCGCGCTCGCATGTCTGCACCAAGCCGGCATCGCGATTGACTGCTCGTGCGAAGTGGGCGTATGCGGCACCTGTCGCACCGTTGTGCTGGACGGCAGGCCCGAACATCTCGACTCGGTTTTGAGCGATGCGGAGAAGCAGGCCAATGCCTGCTTCATGCCGTGCGTTTCTCGATCACGCACGCCAGTGTTGTATCTCGATCTCTAATCGCATTTCCTCCTGTTAAGCAAACACCTGTTGCGCTAACATGGTTTGTACCGGGGACACCGGAAAACAACCCATAAAAATACAGGAGATAATATGAAATCATCACCCCTCGTCCCTTCGCTGGCGGCCATCATGCTGGCCGCCGCGTTGCCGGCGTTCGCGCAGAACGCATCCAAGGCGGATGTGATCGCACTGGTCGACAAGGCCGTCGCAAACATCGAGAAAAAAGGCGCAGAAGAAGCCTGCAAGGACTTCGCCGATCCCAAGGGAGGATACATCCAGGGCGAACTATACGTTTTCGTCCAGGACGAGAAAATGAAGATGACCTGCCACTCCGCCAATCCGAAAATGAACGGCAAGGACATGTCGGAACTGAAGGACGCCAACGGCAAGCGCTTCACCAAGGAGATGCTCGATGTCGCCATGTCGAACAAACCAGGCTGGGTTGATTACACCTGGGTCAATCCAGTGACCAAGGCGCTGGAACCGAAGACATCCTACATCCGCCTGGCGGCAGGCAAATACACCGTCGGCGTCGGCATCTACAAAAAATAAAGAATAAAAAAGGCGCGCCGCGATGGCGCGCCTGCAAAACGAAGTTCAGGCCACCGACACCAGCTTATCGAGCTTGTCGCCGTCGGCCAGGAGGCTGGCGCTGTCAGAGTCGTGCACGATGCGGCCGCGATCGAGAACGATCGCTCTCTTGGTCAGCGACAGCGCCAGGCGCGCATGCTGCTCCACCACGATCACCGACATGCCCTCCTCCTCCACCAGCTTGCGGATCACCCGCACCAGTTCCTGCACGATGATGGGCGCCAGACCCTCCATCGGCTCGTCGAGCAGCAGGATGCGCGGATTGGTCATCAGCGCGCGCGCGATCGCCACCATCTGCTGCTCGCCACCGGACAACTGGTTGCCCATGTTGGCGCGGCGCTCGAACAGACGCGGGAATATCTGATACACCTTCTGCAGATTCCACGGACCCGGACGTGCAACCACGGTCAAATGCTCCTCCACCGTCAGCGATGGGAACATATGACGTTCCTGCGGCACCCAGCCCAGACCCGAGCGCGAACGTTTGTGCGTCGGCATGCGGGCGATGTCGTTGCCATCCCAGCGAATGCCGCCGCCGTGCAGGCGCGTCAATCCCATCAGCGTGACCAGCAGGCTGGTTTTGCCGACACCATTGCGGCCCAACAGCGCCAGGCTGTCGCCTTCATTCATCGTAAACGACACATCTTCCAGCACGATAGACTCGCCATAGCCGGCGGTGACTTTATCGAGCGCCAGTAACTCACGCATGTTCGGCCTCCCCCAGATACACTTCCTTCACTCGCGGATCCGCCGCGATTTCCTCCGGCGTGCCCTCGGTCAGCACCTTCCCGCCCACCATCACGGTGATGCGGTCGGCGAAGCGGAACACCAGCCCCATATCGTGTTCGATGAAGACCACCGTCACATCGCGCGGCAATTGCGACAGCACTTCGAACAACTCTTTGCTCTCGGCCGAAGGGATGCCGGCCGCCGGTTCGTCCAGCAGCAGGATGCGCGGCTTGGTCGCCAGCGCCAGCGCGATCTCCACCAGCCGCTGCTTACCGTACGCCATGCTGCGGGTGATGCTGTTGGCCTGGTCGGTCAATTTCAGGGTGGCCAGCAGCTCCATCGCCTCGTCGATGACCTCGGGATGGTTTTCCACCGTCTTGTACCAGACCGACTGCAAGCCGCGACGCTCGCTGATCGCCAGCGCCACCGATTCCAGCACCGTCATCCCCGCGAACAGGGTGTTGAGCTGGAAGGTACGCGTCATGCCGCGATGTACCCGCTCGTGCTGCGGCAGATTGGTGATGTCCTCACCGCCCAGATAGACCTTGCCGCTGCTGGGCATGAAGCCGCCGGTCAGCAGATTGATGAAAGTGGTCTTGCCGGCGCCGTTAGGGCCGATCAGCGCGTGGCGCGCGCCGGGTTCGAAGGTCAAGGTCACGTCGCTGTTTGCGACGAATCCGCCCCAGCGCTTGCTTAGTCCTTCGGTGCGCAGTGTGATGTCCTGGCTCATGCCTGCTCCTTACGGGATGGTTTGAAACGCTGGGCGATCTTCTCCAGTCCACCCAAGATGCCGCCGCGAGCGAACAACACGATCAGCACCAGCAGCAAGCCGATATAAAACTGCCAGTAGGCCGGATTGAGGCCGGAAATGTAGTCCTGCGCGATCATGAACACGGCGGCGCCGATCAGCGCACCGTAAAGGCGCCCAGTCCCGCCCAGCACCAGCATGATCAATAGCTCGGCGGATCGCGGGAAGCCGAGCGCATCGAGTCCGACGAACTGCGTCGTCTGCGCCAGCAGCGCGCCAGCCACGCCGGCGATGGCCGCGGCCGCCGTGAAGATGGCGATCAGGCGGCGATTGACGTTGACACCCAGCGAAGGCATGCGGCGCACGCCTTCGCGGATGCCGATCAGGCTCAAACCGAACGGCGACTTGACCACGCGGCGCAGCACCACGAACAGGATGAACAGCACGGCGAAGCTGTACCAGAAGGCCACCGTTCCGTTCAAGTCGAATTCGAACACGCCGAACAGCTTACCGACCATCATGCCGGACAGGCCATCGACGCCACCGGTGATGAAGGAGGCCTTGTTGGCCGCTTCGTGCAGCATCAGGCAAATGCCCATGGTGACCATCAAGCGCGTCAAATCCTGGCCGCGCACCACGAGGAACGATGTGACGAAGCCGAATACGCCCGCCACCACCGCGCCGGCCAGCAGGCCGCTGAGCGGCTCGCCCCAGCCATGCACCGCCAGCAGGCCGGCGGTGTAGGCGCCCAGGCCGAAGAAGGCGGCATGTCCCAGCGAGACGATGCCGGCGTAGCCGAGGATCAGATCCAGCGACAGCGCGAACAGGCCGATGATCATGATCTGGCTGATCAGCACCAGATAGCCGGGAAATGCGAAATACGCGATCACCGGCAGCAGCCAGAAGACGATTTCCAGCGGCTTCCAACGGTCGTTCGGCAGTTTCAGTTGGCGTTTCTGTAGTGGCGTCATGACGGTCTTTGCGACAGGAACAGGTTTAACTGCGGTTTCGGTGAAGGCGTTCATGCTTTCCTCCGCACCAGGCCAGCCGGGAAGACGATCAGCAGCACCACCATCAGCGCGTAAATGACAAAGGCGCCGATTTCAGGCACGTAGTATTTGCCGGCGACGTCGAACACGCCCAGTATCACCGCAGCCAGCAGCGGCCCCTTGATGGTGCCGGCGCCGCCCACCGCCACGACGAGCAGGAAGTAGACCATGTACTTGATCGGGAAGGTCGGGTCGAGGCCCAGCACGTCGATGCCCAGGCCGCCGCCCAAGCCGGCCAGGCCGGAACCCAGCGCGAAGGTCAGGCTGAATACCAGGCTGACGTTGATGCCGAGGCCCGCCGACGCGGTTTGATTGTCGACCGACGCGCGGATCTGCGCGCCGAAGCGGGTACGTTCGATCAGCAGTCCAAGCGCGATGGTGATCAGCACCACGATCCCGATCAAGAACAGCCGGTAGGCGCCGACGTCGAGGCCGAACAACGATACCTGCCCGTGCAGCCAGGCCGGCAGCGTGACCGGCTGCTGCGTCGGTCCGAAGAAGTAAGTGGCGGTGGCCACGGACATGAAGGTCAGGCCGATGGAGAACAGCACCTGATCGAGGTGGCTGGCCTTGTACAGGCGGCGATACAGCAGCCGCTCCAGCACCAGTCCCACCAAGGCGGAAGCGATGAACGCCAGCGGCAACGACGCCAGGAATGGCACGCCCAGGCGGGACAGCAGCATCACGCTGACGTACCCGCCCAGCATCGCGAAGGCGCCGTGGGCGAGGTTAATAAAGTTCATCATCCCCATCGTGACCGAGAGGCCGACGCTGATGAGGAAAAGGAGGCTGCCATAGGCGATGCCGTCAAACAGCACACCCGCCAGATTCGCTAGCATGGCTGCCTCCGTCGATACGCAAGGCGCTCATTGGCGCCGTTTTTTTGCTTGTTCATTTTGTCTCCTGCACTTTTTAACTACATTAATTCAAAGCCGCTTTACACCCTCTCGATGATCATCGCGATACCCTGCCCCACGCCGATGCACATGGTGCACAGCGCATAGCGGCCGCCGGTGCGGTGCAGCTGGTAGGTGGCGGTGGTGACCAGGCGCGCACCGCTCATGCCCAGCGGATGCCCCAGCGCGATCGCGCCGCCGTTGGGGTTCACGCGCGGATCGTCGGCGCTCAGACCGAGTTCGCGCAGCACCGCCAGACCCTGCGCGGCAAACGCCTCGTTCAATTCGATCAGGTCCATCTGCTCGAGCGTCAGCCCGGTCTGGCGCAGCAGCTTTTGCACCGCCGGTACCGGACCGATGCCCATCACCCGTGGCGCCACGCCGGCGGTGGCCATGCCGACGATGCGCGCCAGCGGCTTCAGGCCGTGCTTTTGCATGGCGTCGCCGCTGGCGATCAACAGCGCGCAGGCGCCGTCGTTGATGCCGGACGCATTGCCGGCGGTGACCGTGCCGTCGGGGCGCACCACGCCTTTGAGCTTGGCCAGCGCCTCCATGGTCGTCGCGCGTGGATGCTCGTCCTGCGCGAAGACGACGGGATCTCCCTTCTTCTGCGGAATCGAAACCGGCACGATCTCGCGCTCGAAAACCCCTTCGGCGATCGCGGTCGCGGCCCGTTCCTGGCTAGCCAGCGCGAACGCATCCTGGTCGACGCGGCTGACACCGAAATCCTGGGCGACGTTTTCCGCCGTTTCCGGCATCGTGTCGGTGCCGTAGGCTTCCTTCATCTTCTTGTTGACGAAGCGCCAGCCCATCGTCGTGTCCTGCAGCGAGGCGCTGCGCGAGAAGGCAGAATCGGCCTTGCCCATCACGAAAGGCGCGCGTGTCATCGATTCCACGCCGCCGGCGATCATCAGGCAGGCGTCGCCGGCCTGGATCGCGCGTGCAGCGGTGCCGACGGCATCCATGCCGGAGCCGCAAAGACGGTTCAGCGTGGTGCCTGGCACCTGCTCCGGCAGCCCGGCCAGCAGCGCCGACATGCGCGCCACGTTGCGGTTATCCTCGCCCGCCTGGTTCGCGCAACCATAGATCACATCGTCCACCTGGTCCCACTGCACGCCCGGATTGCGCTTCATCAGTTCGCGCAGCGGCACCGCGCCCAGGTCGTCGGCACGTACGTCCTTCAGCGCGCCGCCGTAACGGCCGATCGGGGTGCGGATCGCATCGCAGATATAAGCTTCGTTCATGTTTCGATCCTCGTCTTAAATTCGGTTGTTGGCGGCAGCCGGCGGCAGCAGCTTGGTGCCGGTGGCCGCCTGCAGCTCTTCAAAGGTCAATCCGGGCGCCATTTCGCGCACCGCCAGACCGTCCGGCGTCACATCCAGCACGGCCATGTCAGTATAAATGCGGTTGACGCAGGCGACGCCCGTAAGCGGATAGGTGCACTTGTCTACGATTTTGCTCTCGCCGGTCTTGGTCAGGTGATCCATCATTACGAACACCTGCTTGGCGCCGATCGCCAGATCCATCGCGCCGCCGACGGCCGGTATCGCGTCCGGCGCGCCGGTATGCCAGTTGGCCAGGTCGCCATGCTCCGACACCTGGAAAGCGCCCAGCACACAGACATCAAGATGGCCGCCACGCATCATCGCGAACGAATCGCCATGGTGGAAGTACGCTCCCCCGGTCAGCAAGGTCACCGGCTGCTTGCCGGCGTTGATCAGGTCCTCATCCTCTTCTCCCGGCGCGGGCGCGGGCCCCATGCCCAGAAGGCCGTTCTCGCTGTGCAGGAACACCTCGCGCTCGGAAGGCAGGTAATTGGCGACCTTGGTCGGCAAGCCGATGCCCAGGTT
>Ga0105244_10000715_pt1 | contig 28677 bp, 31 predicted proteins | sample KBSM44metaG_FD_80423 | JGI IMG/M metagenome (GOLD analysis project Ga0105244, IMG submission 80423) | Miscanthus rhizosphere microbial communities from Kellogg Biological Station, Michigan, USA - KBS M4-4 metaG | ecosystem: Host-associated > Plants > Roots > Rhizosphere > Soil | place... | reverse complement strand
TGAAAGGCCAGCGCACCCGCTGGCGTGAATCTTTGCTGATCGCCATCGGCAAAGTGAACCGCGACGCTTCCCCGTATGCCAGTAAGCAGGCTATCCGTGAAGTACGTGCGCGCCGTCTGTCGAATCTCGACTACCTGAAAAGCTGCGACCTGGAAAACATCGAAACCGGCGAGCGTTTCAGTCTGATCGACAAAGTGATGGCGAGTATTTCAAATCCTGAAATCCGCCGCATGGAGTTAATGAGCACGATTGCCGGCACCGAAAAGTATGCCGCCGCAAATGGCGACGTCGGGATGTTTCTGACCATCACCACGCCTTCCAAATATCACCCGACCCGCATGGTTGGCAAGGGCGATAAAAAGCGCGTTCAGCGCAATCACGCCTGGGACAAAGAAGCCTATACCCCGAAAGATGCGCAGCGCTATCTGTGCGGGATCTGGAGCAAAATGCGCACCGCGTTCAAGGATAGCGGTCTGTCTGTTTACGGGATGCGCGTTGTTGAACCTCACCACGACGCAACGCCGCACTGGCACATGATGTTATTCACTAAACCCGCCATGCGTCAGCGGGTGATCGATATCATGCGCAAATATGCCATGAAAGAAGACGGTGACGAACGCGGCGCAGCTAAAAACCGCTTTGACTGTAAACACCTGAACCGTGGCGGCGCGGCTGGCTACATCGCCAAATACATTGCAAAGAACATCGACGGTTACGCACTGGAAGGCGAGCGCGACCACGAAACCGGCGAGTTGCTGACAGACTCCGCTGCAGCTGTTACTGCCTGGGCTGCTACCTGGCGGATCCCCCAGTTTCATCCTATCGGCCTGCCTACCATGGGTTCATACCGTGAGTGCCGCCGTATCCGTTCCATCAGTCTGACGGAAACCTTTGACGAAGAAGTGGAAGCCGTCCGCGCTGCTGCTGATGCCGGTGATTTTATGGCGTACATGTTAGCCCAGGGCGGCGCAAATGTGCCTCGCGACAATCAGACTGTGCGTGTCGCCCGCCGCGTTGCTGACGAGCTAAACGCATACGATGAAGAAGTGAAAAAGGTTGTGGGCATTTTTGCGCCTCACCTGGGCGACTCCCGTGTTTATGAAACCCGTACAACTCAATGGCGCATCGTTTCTTCTGCCGTTGACGTTGAGGTTTTGACCTCAAAAAGCGCCTCCGGCGCGCCTCGGAGTCCTGTCAATAACTGTGGGTTAGGTGGAAAGAAACAGGCTGCAAATTGGCGCGATAGCAAGGCTGGGAGCGCGCCTACAGCGTCCACTTCTGACAACCTGCGAGTTATTGACTGGGCAGACACAGCCGCCGTGAGGGCGATTGTGGCACGCATACGGGAAGAAACGCCGAGAGTCAGCAAGGCGCAGCGAAGTTTTGACCCGACAAAAGGCCGTGATATTGCCCCGTCAGCAAGATTGACGACTGAAGAACGGGCGCGCCTGCCGCAAATTGAGAGCGAATTGAGGAAGCACAGCATCACGGCGGAACGTTGGGAACTGGAAGCGCTAAGCCGTGGGGAGAAAATCAGCTTTGGGGACCAGGTTATGAGTTTTGAACCGCTGCCGGATTGGGCTGAATTTGAGTGATAATAAAAGCCGCTCTATTCAGCGGCTAACATCTATTATTTAATATGATTAAAAAGTAAAGCAGTTGGCGAAGATTTAAATAAATTCTCAGAGGTTTGTAGATCCTTATATTTAGATCTGATGCTCATGAAAGTTGGCCCGCCAAACATACCAAAACCAGCTGCAATTTCGCCTAACGTAACGCTTTGAGTATAAGCAGCAGCTACAGCAATTGTTCCAACCGTAAGACAAGCAGGAATATCTATCCCATACAGTCGCAGTTTTTGATTTCTCGCATCAATGAGCTGTTTCTTATGTTTTTGGAAAGCTATATCCAGATTGCCTACAACTTTTTCGGCAGTGGCATAATAATTCGCGGGATTATTTTTAATCAATTCACTAATGCCAGTGCTAAGCAAAGCTCTTATCTCGTCTGCCTGCCCATTTGCTCGAAGCTTTAAAACCACCTCAGGAGGAACTTTTCCTAACCAAGCCAGGTCATTATCTATCTCAGAAGATAAAGCTCTTACTACATGAAGTCCTTTCATTTGGGCTTCAGAGTCATATCCCTCAGAGCCATACTCCATCATCCAACTGTAATACTTCCATGAGGCCTCAGCTTGGATATAAGGTGTGCCTCTGTATTCTATTGCATTTTCTCTGATACCATAAGCTTGTGAAATTCGTCCAAAACAGGTGGCTAAAATTTGGTTTCCTGCTGTACTTTTTTGTCCAAATATTGTTTTGTCGCTTTGAGAAATTGCTGTTTCAAGCTGGACCCTTGGATCACTCCCCCATTGTGCATCTATTAGTAGACGGTCTGGCCTTTTTAAGTGTTTCATTGCATCATCTACCGTTTCGATGCGCCCACAAAACTCCTTAAATTCTTCTATTGACTCAAACTTTCGAGCAAAAAGATAGCTGGCATGTTTTAATATAATTGGTTTTGATTCATTAACCAGATTTGATCGTTGTTCGAAAATTATATCCGCTGATGGTGGCTGGATTAGAATCAAATGGGGTTCAACGTCGGCTATAGCAAAATCCTTATATGTCATAGCTGTTAATACATGTTTTAAGAGTAATTTAATTACGGCATTCTCAGGGTGCACCCCATACAGCCTAGCAACCTTTAATACAGGACATGGAAGAGTGATGGTATCTATGTAAAGCCCTGCGATAGAAATAGGGTTTTCAGCATAATTAGGAAAAAGATCCCCAGAAAAAGGTGACTTTAACTGATTCCCATCCTGTAAGTGATAAGTTCCAACATCTGAACAACTTTTCCAAAACTCTTTAAAGAAGGCGAAAATATCTGGAAGAAGGCCTGACAACTGCCTCATAAAATCTGTATCTTTAGAAAAATATTCTGCTAACGCCCACGGATTTCCGTCTGCTTTAACCATAAATCTATACAAATCGCCAAAATACGTAAAAAGATGATTAAAGTAAGCTTCTTGTATGTCTGAAATGCTATATTTATTTTTTACATCTTCTCTTTCTTGAGTTATTTCTATGGCTAATGCAGTCGTTTTAATAATTCCATTAACACTTTCGGGAATAACCAAGCCTTCATCATTAAATCTAATTTCTGACAAGCTTTTTTTGAATATTTCTACCAAATGCGAGGGAACACGAATTTTTCCCTCATTGAGTTTCTGCTGCACTAAAAAAACTCTGTCTGTTAAATCCTGAATATATTCTTGAGTGTAATTATCTCCTGACATGCCTCTTATCCTTCATGTTTGATGTTTTGAAAGCCTTAGTTACTAGACGTTATTATTACTTACGCAAAGCTTCTAAAAGCCCGCTTTAGCCGTGAACCATCTAGATAGGAGCTTAACGATGGTTTTAGATTTTTATGGAAATTATTACAAGATAATTCTATATTACTGTATACATACACAGTAGTTATGATTCAGGAGTGAGTAATGGATTCCTCGCATAAGCTCAAGATTGCGTTGATAAAAATCCGGCTTATGGCTGATATCTCGCGTGATGCGCAATGTAAAACTAATGAACTCCACATGATTATGGAGATGATTTCTGAGCTTGCTGATCGCGTTTTAGAAGAAGATGAACAAGAGAGCTACGCGCACCAAAATCTCATTTCTGATGATGAAAATTAACCCCTCCCCTAGCAGGCATCAGCATCGAACACTTTGCATGCAGTGTGTGCATGTTTTTGCATGATCCCGTAAGGATCAAAAAAAGCCTGATCGCCCCTCTGGCTGGGCTTGGGGACGATCTGAGCCATGCATTAAAAACAGTGAATCAAGTCAGAAGCGGGCAGGCGGGTAACATTGCGCGCGTGGAGGTACTGCGTGGCGATAGTTATTTAAAGTAGGGTACGGTAGTGAGTGAGTGTAGAAAAAGAGATGACAAAATTGCTGGGGTTTGAACTGCTCATAATTTCACCGACGATGTAGGATATCAAAATGATATCATCACTTGACGGTGGGATATCATTTTGATATCCTGCTGTCTGTTTTAATTAATTATGAATTTCTACACTACCGTTCAATAGGAGGCGTAATGCGAAGATGAACATAACTTAAACAGAAAACATAGCTATCCCTGTGCGCAAAGCTGGGGAAGAGAGATTAGCGAATCTCATGGAAGCATGCTGTGCAATACGGCGGCTTAGTTCAGTGTTTGCGTTACTATCGGGCGTTTAACTCTTTTCCAACTGATAGTTAACTCACTGAAATATAAATAAAAGAGAACTTATAGGAATTAATTATGAATCTCACAACTGATAAACAAGCTACCAGCTTTTTATTCAGGCTGAGAAGCCAGGATACCCCGACCAGCGTCAGCGCCAATACCTTTGAGCGGCTGATAAAAGAAATGGGCCTGAGCAAAACCGATGTTCTGCATCTTGCGCTTAAGAAGCTGGCTGATGAATACCTGCCTGCGTACGAAGCGGACGACGCCGATCTAACCGACGCTCAAATCCAGTATTTACGCGAGACTAGTCCCGCTAAAGACATACCGGAGGAGCTATATATGAATCTTTACTAACAGGTGACCTAATGACAGCTAACGCTAACACAAACAGTTCAAGCAATACTCAGAAAACAATCAAATCCTACCCGTTACCAACACGCGGTAGTTTCGTTCTCTGTAAATTTCCTCATGAAGAACCAGCAGAACAACAAGCCACGTTACCTCCACCCAAGAAGCGCCCAGCTTTAGTGGTTGGTGTGGAGCCAGTTAGCAAAACTGTCAATGTCGTATACGGAACAACTCAAAATGTAGGAGATAGTGAAATCTATCCCAGTGAGTTAGTTATTCGTAAAACCGATCAAGATTTTTCATACACCGGTCTTTCTCACGATACTAAGTTCAAGTTAGAGCGTACCGTACAGTTGCCTTACAACTCGGAATACTTTGAGATACCGGCCGCACGTTATGGTAAACCAGTCCCAGTAGATCCAAAGATTGGCATTCTACCCTTTAGCTACGTGGACGCGCTTCAAATGGCCGCTAAAAACATAAAAAAATAATCAACAGGCCAGCTCCAAATCGGAGCTGGAGTTATTTATTTCAACAAATCAAATTTCATGACTTTTTCTTTATATATCAAATAATTGAACCTAGAGATATACAATTGAAATTGATTATGCACCGCGAAAGGCTTTAATGCTTGAATTAGCTGGTTAGCATATTACTCTCAAAATACTTTTAGAATTAGCAATATATAACTTAACAACAATTATCACCAAGTGATTAATGATGCTTATAGCCCAGAAAAAAATGGGCTCATCGTATTATTCCGGCGTTAGTTCATAAGATATAAATCTAATTACATCCTCCCCAAACCACGCATTCAACTCCTTAAACCGTTCCTGCAACGGTGTCAGCTCATTCCGGACAAACACCTGCGAGGCTTTCACCGAATCACCAAAGCCCCCGCTGTTCTCCGGAATAATGCCCATCATCTGAGGCGGCACGCGGTGCGCGCACAGCAAATCGTTCTGGCTGGCTTTCTTGATATTAAAGAAGTCGTCTTTCGTCGCGACTTCACTCAGCGGCAAAATCTTGATCCCGTCTGGCTTGCCGTTTGGCGCGTACATGAACAGGTTGCGGAAGTTGCCCAGCCCTTTCGTGTCCCGCATGGCTTTACGCATCTGCTCGATGTCGGAGCTGCTTTGTGCCGCGTCGGTCATGTAGAGGATGTATCCGGCGTGCGCGCCGTTCTGGTAATACTTGCGACGGAACAGCGTCGCTGCCTCATTTAGCCAGGCAGAATTCAGGGCGCTGAGATATTCCGGCAGGCCGTACAGCTCCTGATTAATGTCCGGCTCAATCAGATGAAATACGCTACCGGCTTCAAACTGGTGCGCGTCCTTCCACTGCTGCACAAACCAGTAAGTATCTGGCTCGACTCCGCGCCGCGCATATTTGGCGGGCACGGTTTTCATCACAACGGCGTCGTCGAGCTGGTTGCGAATGACTTCTAAAAACGCATTCCCGAATACCAGGTAATCCAGAGCAAAGCGGCTGAATTCCTGCTGTGATAACAGCGGATGCGGGACATAGGTCGAGGTGAGAATATTACGTTTCACATACAGCGACGAACTGTGGTGAACAGCAGCCCGCAGCGTGCGAGCCAGGCCGTCAAAGCTGACCGGCGGCTCGTACCACTGGCCGTTCCCCGTGCATTCGATGTAATCCAGGATTTCACGGCGGTCTAATACCGGCGTTGGGTCGCCAAAGCTGAACGCCTCCGCGCCGCCGGTCGGCTGTGCGGTTGCTGTGACGGTAGTTGATGCCGCCTTGCGGAATTTGCGCTTACTCATATTAATAAAACTCCAGAATGTTAGGGCTTTGGCCGCCGCTGGCGGCGGTCAGCGGTTCGTTGAGCAGGGCGTGCATAATTGCCCAGGCGACATCTGCGTGACTGGCTTCCTCGCTGCGGCTGGCCTCATAGGTTGAACGGCTTCCGCTGGCGGTCATGGTTTTGCGGATCGCCATGAATGACGACGTGATGTCTTTGTGGTTGGTGTCGTACTCCAGGCGTCCGGACGTGATGGTGTCCTTTGCTTTCAGCACCATTTTCGTTTTGGTTTCGGGGCTGTAGCGGATTTCCATCGCGGCGGGGAAGAACTGCCGGACAAGCTGGAAAACGCCCTGGCCGATGCCGGTGGCATCAATGCCGATATATTCCACGCAGTAGCGTTTTGTGAGTTCTTCAATACTTTTCGCCTGGGCGGCAAAGTCCATGCCTTTCCACTGGTGGCGTTCCAGTACGCGGAACTTGCCACCGTCTACCAGTGGCGGAGCCACCACGGCGCAGCCTGCACTGTCGCCGGTGTGCGACGGGTCGTAACCAATCCAGACGGCGCGATAGCCAAACGGACGCACGGCGAACGGGCTGAAATCCTGCCATTCCTCCGCGCTTTCCACCATGCAGCGCTGCAGCTCGGCGAACGGGAACACCGACGCCTGGTCGTCAACAAACTCACACATGAACAGGTTGCGGAAACCCTCCGCGCTGTTCTCCTGTTTCAGCGTGTCGATGTTGAACAGGTTGCAGCCACCGGCTAACGCGTCCTCAATGGTGACGATTTGCCGCCACTGACCATCTTCACAAAGCCGACCCTTTGCCAGAGCGTGATGGCCGATATCCAGCTCAATCCTGTCGTTCGGATTTTCCCGCCCCTTGTTGAACAACTCACCCGACCAGAACGGATAAGCGCCGTGCGTCAGCGCTGACGGGGTGGAAAAATACGTGGTGCGCAGATGTTCCTGCGACGCCATGCCGCTGGCGACTTTACGCAGCTTCTGGAAGTTCGGGATCCAAAAGATTTCGTCCACGTACAGGTCGCCGTTGTGGCTTTGTGCGGTGTTGGAGTTGGTACCTAAGAAAATCAGCTTTGCGCCGTTGTTGCCGATCACAATCGGGTCGCCGGTCAGCTCAACATCAACCTGGCGGGCAAACTGAATGATGTATTCACGAAACACGTAAGCCTGCGTTTTACTGGCTGACAGGAAAATTTGGTTGTGGCCGGTTGCCAGGGCGCGCAATAACGCCTCCCGTGCAAAGAAAAACGTTGCGCCAATCTGACGGGATTTCAGGATGTCGCGGATACGGTGTTTAAGCCCCGCGTCATACCACACACGCTGATACTGGAAGCACTGAGCCAGAAAAATATCCTCCAGTTTCTCCAGCGCTTCTTCACTGAAATAGTTCTTAGTCGGCTTCTTACGCTCCCCTTTGTTCCGGTTGGCAACGTTGGGATTTAAATCCACCTCATTTCCGCTTTGACCGTAGCGGTTCACCCTTGCCAGGCGTTCCATTAACCGTCCTAACGCCTCCATTTCCTTGTAATCGGCATTCCCTTTGACGTCTTTGGTCGTGAGCTGAATAAGACGCGCTTCCAGGCTGGATTCCACGCGGGCAATCGGCGCAACGTTGTCCCAGGCGTTGCGGGTTTTCCAGCTCTGCACCGTCGGTAACTTTTGATTCAGCATTTCCGCAATCTGGCGCACAGAAAACCCCTGCCAGTAAAGCAGAGCCGCCTGTCGCCGTGGGTCGCTGATGATGGTTGAGTTTGTCGTTTTCATGACTGCCACGTTAGCGGGCGGCACGCTGATTTTCCTGCTGCCCACGTTGTGCCATCAAGCATCAACCCGCATCGGCTGGCGATGTCAGGCGGGTGTCTGGAAACTGGGACTTCTCAGAAGTACACACCGACTGGAGTCATAAACATGGCAACAAAAGCGAAGCGTTTTCGCATCTGCACCGAAGGGGCAACCACCGACGGACGCGAAATTACCCGCGACTGGATTGAACAGATGGCGGCGACCTATGACCCGAAGGTCTACGGCGCACGCATCAACATGGAGCACATCAAGGGCTATTTCCCTGACAGTGCATTTCGCATGTACGGCGATGTCACAGGCGTCTATGCCGAAGAAGTGGCGGACGGTGCCCTGAAAGGCAAGCTGGCACTGTATGCGGATATCGACCCGACGCCAGATTTAGTGTCGATGGTGAAAGCCCGCCAGAAGGTTTACACCTCCATCGAAGTTAACCCCTCGTTTTCCGATACCGGTAAAGCCTACCTGATCGGCCTGGCCGTGACCGACAGCCCCGCCAGCCTCGGCACCGAGTACCTGCAATTCAGCGCGAAGGCGCAGCAAAACCCGCTGGCGAGCCGTAAGCAAAGTGCGGACAACCTCTTTACCGCCGCCGAAGAAACGGCGTTTGAGTTTGAGGAAGAGAAACCGGCTGCGCCGTCGCTGTTCTCCCGCGTGAAACAACTGCTCTCCAGCAAATCCACCTCGGATGACGCCCGTTTTAAAGACGTGCATGACGCCGTGGAAGTGGTGGTAGAACACGTCGAAACCGGCCTGAAAGCCACTGATGAAAAGCTGTCCGCGCTGCAAACTTCACTGACGGACCGCCTCAACACGCTGGAACAAACCGCGAAAGATGACCGCGAACAGTTCAGCACGCTGAAAGGCAAGCTGGAGAAGTCCGCGCCGCAGAACTACACGCAGCGCCCCGTTTCCAGCGGCGGCGGCAAGGGTGATGCAGCCCATTTCACCGACTGCTAATCAAAACGCTCGCGATTAACCCCTTAACAAATTTGGATAAAAACGCATGAAACAAACTACCCGTTTTCAATTTAACGCCTACCTGTCCCGCATTGCCGAACTGAACTCTGTGGACACCGGCGACCTGGATAAAAAATTCAGCGTGGAGCCGTCGGTGACGCAGACGCTGATGACCCGCGTGCAGGAATCTTCCGCCTTCCTGCAGATGATTAACATCATCCCCGTGGACGAAATGAAGGGTGAAAAGGTGGGCGTCGGCGTGTCCGGCTCCATTGCCAGCACGGCGGACACCTCCGGCGACGGTGAGCGCAAAACCGCTGACTTCAATACGCTGACCGCTGAGGGGTATGAGTGCCGCCAGACGAACTACGATTTCCATTTCCGCTACGCCACGCTTGATCTCTGGGCGCGCTATCAGGATTTCCAGGCGCGTTTACGTGACGCCATCGTGAAACGCCAGGCGCTGGATCGCATCACCATCGGTTTTAACGGCGTTGAGCGTGCGGCGACATCTAACCGCACCAAAAACCCGCTGTTGCAGGACGTGAACGTGGGCTGGCTGCAAAAGTACCGCAACAACGCGCCGGAGCGCGTGCTGAGCAAAATCCTTGATGATGATGATGTCGTGATTTCCGCCACTGTCCGCGTGGGTGCAGGCGGTGACTATGAGAACCTGGACGCGCTGGTGATGGATGCCACCAACGACATGATTGATCCGATTTATCAGGACGATACCGGCCTGATGGTGATCTGCGGCCGTCAACTGTTGGCGGACAAGTATTTCCCGCTGGTGAACAAGGCGCAGGAGAACTCGGAAAGCCTGGCGGCGGACATGATTATCAGCCAGAAGCGCATCGGTAACCTACCGGCGGTTCGCGTGCCGGGCTTCCCCGCTAATGCGCTCCTGATCACCCGCCTCGATAACCTGTCCATTTACTGGCAGGACGGCACGCACCGCCGTCATATCGAAGAAGTGCCAAAGCGTGACCGCATCGAAAACTACGAATCCATCAACGAGGATTTCGTGGTGGAGGACTATCGCGGCGGCTGCCTGGTCGAAAACATTCAGATCGGCACCTTTAAAGACGTTAAGCCGGAATCAGCGCCTGTTGCTGAGCCTGAATCAGCGGAATAAGGGGGACATAACATGATTAGCCCTTGCCGTCGTCACATGTTGCGACAGTCCGCCATCATCGCCGCACAGCAGGCCGCCGGTCAGTTGACCCACGCCACCGGCTACGAACTGCAAATGCAGCGACTCAATGCGGATAAACAGGCACTGCACAAGCTCCAGTCCTTCCAGGCGAAAGCGGAATTGAAACGCAAGCTGCTCCCTGAATACGCCCCGTGGGTGTCGGGCGTGCTGGCCGAAGGGAACGGCGCACAGGATGCCATCCTAATGACCGTCATGACCTGGCGGATTGATGCCGGTGACATTGCCGGTGCGCTGAACATTGCCCGCTACGCCTTTAAGCACCGGCTCGCGATGCCGTTCGGCACCCGCACGGCGGGCTGTGCCTTCACCGAGGAAGTGATCGATCAGGCCGCCCGTGCCCGCACTGCCGGTGAGGCGGTCAACATCGACCTGATGCTGGAGGTGCTGGCACTGACTGACAGTGAGGATATGCCCGATAAAGTGCGTGCGCAGTTGCACAAGATTATCGGCTATCTCTATCGCGACGGCGGCAAGGACACATTAGCCCTGGAGCGTCTGAAGAGTGCCTTAATTCTCGACGGCAAATCAGGCGTAAAAAAAGACATTGAGCGCCTGGAGTCTGCCATCAAAAAGGCATCCGGCTGCTAAAAAGCATGCGCCCCGCGCAGGGCGGCACGCCAGCCGAGACCGGTCTTTGACCGTGTTCAAGGCTGGCGTCCACCGCCCCCCATTCAGAGGTCATTATGTCTCTTGTTGTACCTGCACCGAAACCGGACGCCGCGACGGAACCCGCGATTAAAAATACCCACTTTTGGCCTGATGTGGATCCGGTTGAGCTGCGCGACACGCTGCGGCTTGAGGGCACCGTCACCGCGAAACGGCTGCGCGCCGCCGCGAAGTTCGCCATGACCGAAGTGAACGCCGAGCTGTTCAGCTTTCGCGATGCGCAGATTGCCCAGGGCTTTAAACGCCTGGCGGATGTACCGGCAGACCAGATTGATGATGAAAGCGTGAAGGTCTGCGCCTATCAGCGCGCCGTGGCGTCTATCGCGGCGGCCTTCCTGGCGGAGCGTTACCCGAATAACGACACCACCGATAAAGGCAGCAAAAAGGCCGAAATCGTGGAAAGCACGGTGGATGATTTATGGCGGGACGGACGCAACGCGATCAGCGACGTCGCCGGTGTGTCTCACTGCATTATCGGGCTGCTCTGATGAAAGTCACTGCCGAACAGGGCGACACCGTAGATTCGCTTTGCTGGCGGTACTACGGGCGCACGGGATCGGTCGTTGAAAAAGTTTACGCGGCTAACGTGGGTTTAGCCGCACAGGGGGCAATCCTGCCCCATGGCTACGCGGTGGAACTGCCGGACATAAGCCTGCCCGCAGTCAGTGAAACCGTCTCACTTTGGGACTGATGACCATGGAGCGCATCACCTCGTTTATCTGTTACTGCGTCGCGGCCTTTCTTGCCTGGCTCGGCGCAATGTCACCGCAGGATATCGCCTTTCTGGTGGGGGCAGGCGTCGGCGTCGCGACTTTCCTGGTGAACTGGTATTACCGGCGCAAAACCTACCGCCTGCTGAAAGCAATGGGCGTCAGGGGGGACATTAATGCCGCCATCAATCGTTAGGCGCTGCGCCGTCGCCGCTGTACTTGCGATTGCCGCGCTGCTGCCGCAAACGCCCACGTTGAAAACGTCCGCCGCCGGTCTGGCACTGATTGCCGATTTTGAGGGCTGCCGCCTGTCCGCCTATCAGTGCAGCGCGGGCGTCTGGACAAACGGCATCGGGCACACCGCAGGCGTGAAGCCTCAAATGCACATCAACGAACGGCAGGCCGCCGTTAACCTGGTGGAAGACGTGATGCGGGTGGAGAAAGGCATTGCGCGCTGCATGCCGGTTGCCATGCCGCAGCCGGTGTATGACGCCGTGGTGTCCTTTGCCTTTAACGTCGGGGTGACGGCGGCCTGCAAATCAACGCTGGCATTTTTCATCAACAAAGGCCAATGGCGGGACGCCTGCGAACAGTTGCCGCGCTGGGTGTTTGTGAACGGCGAGCGCGTCATCGGTCTGAAGCGCCGCCGCGCGAATGAGCTGGCCTACTGCCTGCGGGGTGTCTGATGCGCATTGTGATTATTTTATTGCTGGCAGCCTGCGCACTGGCGGGGCTGCAAACCTGGCGGATTGGTGGCCTGCATGATGAAGCCGACCAGGCGCAGCGCATCATCGGCACACTGTCCGCCGGTATTGAAAGCCGCGACAACGCCATTAATCGCCTGAATGATGAAGCACTGAGGCGGGAACGCCAGGAACAAAGCCTGCGCACCCAGATCGCACAGGCGGGTGAGCAGGCACGCGTCCGTGAAGTTCACATTCAAAGGTTACTTAATGAAAATCAGGAAATGCGCGACTGGTACAGCGCTCGTCTGCCTGACGGCATTAGCCGGATGCACGCGCGTCCCGCCTTTGCCAGCGCCGCAGATTATTTACGTTGGCTGTCCGGCGGTCACGAGCTGCCCGATACCAGCAAGCGCACCGGTCACTAACGGCGACTTAAGCACTGATGTCAGAAACCTGGAGGCGGCGCTGACGGCCTGCGGCCTCCAGGTGGAAGCAGTCAAACAATGCCAGGAGGAACACCGTGTTAAAACCCGCCCAACTGAGAAAAGCGTTAACTGATGCGGTGCCGGTGCTGCAAACCAGCCCCGACACATTGCGGATGTTTGTGGATAACGGGCGCATCGTTTCCACATTAGCCAGCTCGCTGTCGTTTGAATATCAGTACCAGGTCGAGCTGCTTATCACCAACTTTGCCCAGGACTGCGATCTGATTATTGTGCCTATCCTGGCGTGGCTGCGTGAGAACCAGCCGGACATCATGGCGACACCGGAAAAGCAGCAGACCGGCTTTAAGTTTAAGGCCGATATGCTCGATGATGGTTCCTACGATATCGCGATTGATGTGCAGCTCACCGAGCGCGTGATTGTGAAACAGATTGATGCCGGTCTGTACGTGGAGCATTTTCCTGAACCCCCGCTGCCGGAGCCGGTGGAAAAACCGCGTGAACTGTATCTGCACGGCGAGTTAGTGAGCCAGTGGCATGAGTGAACTGACCGCGTTTGATACCCGCCTGGCGGGATTGATTGCCGCGCTCTCACCACAAAGCCGGAAAGCGATGGCGGCGACCATTGCGAAGCGCCTGCGCAAACATCAGCAGCAGCGTATTAAGCAGCAGGTTGCGCCGGAAGGTCAGCCGTTCACACCGCGACGTCCGCAGCCATTGCGGGCAAAGAAAGGCCGCATTAAACGGGAGATGTTCGCCAAACTGCGCACGGCCAAATACATGAAAGCCAAAGGCACCGCTGACGACGCGGTGGTGGAATTCACCGGCCAGGTGCAACGGATGGCGAAGGTGCATCAGTACGGGCTGCGGGATCGCCCGTCTGTCCGGGCAAAAGAAATGCAGTATCCGTCGCGCCCGCTGTTAGGACTCATTCATGATGATCTTGAAATCATTGAGCAGACTTTTTTAAACATACTACGTAATAATATTGACTGATGTTACGCTAAAAAATATTTTAGCTCATAATGAGTAAAGCTATGGGGTTTTAATAATCGTCCCATAGCTTTCCTCTTGAAGAACTTTGTTCTGCTTGTGCTTTATAGACTAATGCATCCAAATCAAAAGCCAAAATGAAAGAGCTTATTCTTTGCATGCAAAAAATAACAATAAAATAAATAACTACATATACATAAATCAATTATTCTTATTGGATTTGTATAATGTTTATCTCATTTCCTACGCAAGAGCTAGTATCAATCCATACTTGATTTCCATCTCTGAAGGAGGTAGTTAATGCGCTATGACCAAAAATGAATTGCTCCGCCCCTTTGATTTTTCGGCCATCCCCTTTGATAGTCTTAAACAGTCTTTCCCGGTTCCAGCTCACCTTCCAGAGATCTACACTTTTTCCGAATTTATAATGGTTACTTGGATAATCAGCATGGCAAATAACATGCTTCCCATCCTTAACATTTGCTTCAATAATGAACGGTAAGCTTTGAATTTTTCTTATTAAAATGTCAACTTTTTTTCCATCTTCTAAATCCAGATTGAAGTACCAACTCCCCCCATGTGATTTCCAATATGCAACGTTAATACCCTCTATAGCATCAAGAGCCATTTCTTCATGATTGCCACGCACAGCGACAAACCAACTTTGCCCGATCAGTTCGAGGCAGTTAATGTTATCAGAGCCATAGTCTATTAAGTTCCCGACAGAAATAAGAAGATCCCTTTCTTTATTAAAGCCTATATTTAATAGTTCTTGATTAAGCTTGTGGAAGTTGGCGTGAATATCACCGACAACAAAAACCCTTTCATATTCCTTCCCATTTATCTTTCGATAAGTTCCTTTTGGTGACCGGCAAAGACCTAAAAAATAGAGTATCGACTTAATCATACATTCTCTCACTGCATACTTATTATTACTGCCGAAGTGTCAACGAGGCCAAGTTGGCATCGTTTCTAATGCTACCAACTATCCTGGAACGAGCTTTTATAGGATTCTTGAGTTTTGCTATACCTTTTAAGAACTATTTAACTTTATGATAATCCTATTGAAATCAAAAGTTAACAAAATTCACTCTGATTCAATAGGAATAATCTTAATAAACCAAAGTTTACTATTAGATTTCCTTTAGTATCTCTTTATGAGTACGTATGAAACCTTGTTTTGAATTTCTTAGCAAGAAGATAAAAAACCAATTAAAGTAGCCCCATAACTCCTTCCTCACAAGAAAGTAGCGGGTTGTTGACATCATTGTTCTTAGGAAACTAGCCTCCATTAACCTTGGGGACAAGGTATCTACTTTATTTTTTTTAAAGGAATGGACGATTCAGCTTATGTTTTGCATTGGCGAGCTTTTATAGATTCGGACGATGAAAAATAATTAGGGGTGGTAACTTCCATAATTAACGGACTCTCGGATCACATGTGGCGGAACACTAAAGGAAAATCCTCATGCATTTCTCTGCGAACCCGCATGAACGGGCAAAAACGAACTGACTTAGACACAGTGATTTAGGCTTAGGTAGGACGTTGTGCCACCTGCCATCAACCCGCCTCAAATTGTATGCCGCCTGACAGGGCGGCATTCTTTTATGCATGAATACATCCATCCCCAACAACGACATTCCGCGCCTGCTGCGCAATCTGATCCGCATTGGCACCGTTGCCGAGGTGGATTTAGAGGCGGCAACTTGTCGCGTCAATACCGGCGGCAACGTCACCGACTGGCTGCACTGGCTGACCTCCCGCGCAGGGCGCTCGCGTTCCTGGTGGGCACCGTCCGCGGGTGAGCAGGTTTTATTGTTTTGCCTGGGCGGTGAGCTGGATACCGCCTTTGTGATGCCAGGCGTTTTCTCTGATGAATTCCCTGCGCCGTCGGCGTCAGCCGATGCCGTGCACGTCACGTTTCCTGACGGCGCGGTGATCGAGTATGAACCAAAAACCGGCGCACTGCTGGCAACCGGTATCAAGTCCGCCACGGTAAACGCGTCGGATAAGGTGGCGGTGACTGCTCCGCTGATTACCTGCACGGCATCCACCCGCATCACGCTCGACACGCCGGAGGTGGTCTGCACGAAAAAGCTCACCACGGGCAGTCTGGAGGTGAAACAAGGCGGCACCCTAACCGGCAACCTCACACACAGCGGCGGCAGCCTGACATCAAACGGGGTTGTTGTTCACACCCATAAACACGGCGGCGTCCAGACGGGCGGCGGTCAGACGCAGGTGCCATCATGACGAACGCCAAATACATCGGCCTGGCCCGCGACACGGGGCGCAGCGTCGAAGACCTGGTGCATATTCAGCAGTCGGTCAGCGACATTCTGCGCACGCCCGTCGGTTCCCGCGTCATGCGCCGTGACTATGGTTCATTGCTATCGATACTGACCGACCGCCCGCAGAATGCGGCGCTGCGACTGCAAATCATGGCGGCCTGTTACAGCGCGATTTTGAAATGGGAGCCACGCGTCAGCCTGACCGGCATCACCTTTGAAACGACGTTCGACGGAAAAGCGGTGGTAGAACTCACCGGCACCCGCAAAGACACGTCCGCCGCCATTTCCTTAACCTTACCCGTGAGCTGAACTATGGCAACGATTGATCTCAGCCAGTTACCCGCCCCCGACGTGGTGGAGGTGCTGGATTACGAAACCCTGCTGGCGGAGCGTAAAGCCACGCTGGTCTCGCTGTACCCCGAAGACCAGCAGGCCGCCATCGCCCGCACGCTGACCCTGGAGTCTGAGCCGATGGTGAAGCTGCTGGAGGAGAACGCCTACCGCGAAGTGATCCTGCGTCAGCGGGTTAACGAGGCGGCGCAGGCGGTCATGCTGGCCTATGCCACCGGCACAGACCTGGACAATATCGCGGCGACGTTTAGCGTGGAACGCCTGACCATCACGCCTGCGGATACGGTCAGCGTGCCCGCCGTGGCGGCGGTGATGGAAAGCGATGCGGATTTGCGTATCCGTGCGCAGCAGGCGTTTGAAGGGCTGAGTGTAGCCGGTCCGGTGGGTTCCTATGAGTATCACGGGCGCTCGGCTGACGGGCGGGTGGCGGATATTTCGGTGATCAGTCCGTCGCCTGCCTGCGTGACGATTTCCGTGCTGGCACAGACCGGCAACGGCACCGCCCCCGCTGACCTGCTGGCGGTGGTGCAGGCCGCGCTCAATGACGAGAACGTGCGCCCGGTGGCTGACCGCGTGACCGTCCAGTCAGCTACGGTGGTGAATTACACCATTGACGCCGTGCTGTATCTGTTCCCAGGTCCCGAAGCCGAACCCATTCGCGAAGCCGCCGAAGCAAAACTGATTGCCTACACCACCGCACAGCACCGGTTAGGCCGCGACATCCGGCTGTCCGCCATTTATGCCGCGCTGCACGTTGAAGGCGTGCAGCGGGTGGAGCTGAAAAGCCCCGCCGCTGACATCGGGCTGGATAAAACGCAGGCGTCATTCTGCACCGCGTACACCCTGAAAGTGGGCGGCTACGATGAGTGATCGCCTGCTGCCCGTCGGTTCCTCGGCTCTTGAGGTTGCCGCCGCCGACGCCTGCGCCGCGCTTGAAAACGTGCCGGTGCCGCTGCGGCAGCTCTGGGATCCGCTGACCTGTCCGGCAAAATTTTTACCTTACCTGGCGTGGGCGCTGTCGGTTGACCGCTGGGATGAAAACTGGCCTGTCGCGACTAAGCGCCGCGTGATTCAGTCGGCCTGGTTCATTCACTGCCATAAAGGAACCATCGGAGCCATCCGGCGCGTGGTGGAGCCGCTCGGCTACCTGATTAACGTGACCGAGTGGTGGGAAACCAATGACGAACCCGGCACGTTTCGCCTGGATATCGGCGTGCTGGAAACCGGCATCACCGAAGACATGTATTTGGAGATGGAGCGGCTGATTGCCGACGCCAAACCGGCCAGCCGCCATCTGATTGGCCTGACCATCACCCAGGATATCAAAGGCGATGTTTACACCGGCGCGGTGCACTACCTTGGCGAACTACTGACCGTTTACCCCGCATAAGAGGACGATATGAGCACATTTAAATCCGTTGTCACCACGCTCGGCCAGTCGCGCATTGCGGCGGCCATTGCGGCGGGGACTGACATCAACATCACGCAGTTGGCCGTCGGTGACGGCAACGGCAAGGCGACCACGCCGGTTGCCACGCAGACAAAACTGGTTAAAGAGGTGTACCGCACGCCGCTCAATTCATTAAAGCTCGACCCGACTCATGGCAACTGGGTCATTGCCGAGGCAGTGATTTCTGCGAGCATCGGCGGCTTCTGGATGCGTGAAATGGGGCTGTTTGCCGACGACGGCACGCTGATTGCCGTCTGTAATATGGCGGACACCTACAAACCGACTCTGGCGGAAGGTTCCGGCCGCACGCAAACTTTACGTATGGTGATTGCGGTCAGCAATACCGAGGCCATCAGCCTGCTGATTGACGACTCGGTGATTATGGCCACCGAGCAGTATGTGAATGACCTGCTGGCCGCACATGAAAAATCCCGCAACCATCCCGACGCTACGCTGACGGCAAAAGGGTTTGTCCAGCTCAGCAGCGCGGTCAGCAGTACCAGCGAAGCGCTGGCCGCCACGCCCAAAGCGGTGAAGGCCGCCAACGACAATGCCAACACCCGCGTACCGTCTACCCGCAAGGTGAACAATAAAGCGCTGAGCGCTGACATTACGCTGGCGGCGGCAGACGTGGGGGCGCTGCCGGTCGCGTCCGCCGTTCTCGGCACCGCGAATATCAACACGTTTAATCTGGCAAACATCGGGGTTTACGTGCAGAGCACCGGCGCGAATGCCACCGTCGCCAATGGCTATCCGGCCGGTTCACAGGCGGCGGGCGTGCTGGAGGTTATCCCCGCGTCCTGGACGGGCGGCGTGCTGCAGCGTTACACCGTGCAAAACACCGGCATGGTGTGGACGCGTGCGCTGAATGCGTCCTGGAATGGCACGGACGGACCCTGGCGTGACTGGGTGCAGGCCAGCGCGGTGAATTCCGTCACGGTGCCGTCGGCCATCCTGACCACCACGGATATTAATACCCTGGGCTTTGCCAGCGGAGCCGGAAGTGCCGCCCTGTACGCGCAGCCTAAAAATGCCAACGCCACGGCGGCGTTGCACTATCCGCAGGGCATCGCAGGCACGCTGTATGTCACACCGAGCGCCTACGGGTGTCAGCAGATGTACATCACGTTCACCGGCAATATCTGGAATCGCGGATTGTCCGCTGACTGGAACGGCGTGGATGGTCCCTGGAAAGAGTGGGTGCCAACGTACAGCGCGAATAACAAACCCACCGCCGCCGACGTGGGCGCGTGGACGGCCGCGCAAAGCGCCGCCAGTGAAAAGGCACTGTCTGATGAAATTGCGACGGCGTTTAAAATTCGCGCCAATTTAACCGCGACGGACTCGCCCAACGCGCTGCATGGCACGGCCATGTTCGGGCATTACGGCGTGCCGGGTGCTGCCGCCGCGACCACGGACAAAGGCTATCCGATGAACGGTTTTGTCGGCGTGATTTTCGTGACCTGGGGACCGAATGCGACGCAGCAGATTGCCTTTAACAATAACGGACGACAGTTTACCCGTGGCGCGTCGGGGGCATGGAATGGTGTCGATGGTCCCTGGACGGCCTGGAATGAAATTTACTGCCAGGCCAACAAGCCGACACCGGCAGACGTCGGCGCATTACCGGCAGGAGGGACGGCCGTCGCGGCGACCAAACTCGCCACCGCCCGCAAGATTGCCGGTGTGGCGTTCGATGGCACCCAGGATATCGGGCTGAATGCCGATAATGTGGGCGCATTTCCCCGCGCGGGCGGTGATGTGAATGGTCGCGTCACGGCGAATTATCTCCGGGCGATAACCATTCCGCACCCTGGTGACGGGCAAGGGACCTATTTAGGCTGGAACGAAAGCGGCGGCCAGGGCGAATCCGACTTTGTGAACAACCGGGGCGGCGGCGTGGGTGGCTTTCTTTTCCGCACCGTGAATCAGGCGAATTCCGTACAAACGGGCTTTGTCAGATTTACCGGCACCGGCGACCTGGCGACACAGGGGAGTATTTCCGCCGAAGGTGGCGGGATTTATGAGATGGGGCAGCGCGTTTTCAGCCCCAATAACCGGCAGCCGGTCAACACCAATACCGCCAATCTCGGCGGCGGCTGGTGGCGCTGTGGTGACACGGGCATGATTAAGCAGTGGGGCGTCGTCAACAAAGGAAGTCGAGGCTGGTCAACGGTGAATTTTCCCATTCCCTTTCCAAGCGCCTGCGTCAACGTTCAAGTGACGGCAATTAATGGCGGCGGCGGGACGTTCAATGACAACTTTGGTACGGCGCAAATTATTAATAACATCGGTTTCACCTGCGGCCAGGACAGCGGCGGCAGTTACTGGGAAGCCACCGGCTGGTAAGGGAAAATAATGAGCAACTATTACAGCGCAGTCACCTCAAGTCTTTATGTTTACAGCCCGCTCACTAATGGCTTTTATCCGCGTGCGTTGCGGGACGTGTACGACGATGCCGGAAGCTGGCCGGATGATGGCATTGCGGTCAGTGATGTTGTTTACCGTGAATATCAAACCCTCCCGCCGCCGGAGGGGAAAATGCGGGTTGCGGGCACGGACGGTCTGCCTGCCTGGGGGGATATTCCGCCGCCGACGGTTGAAGAACGCAAGGCCGAAGCCGTCACGGCCTTGTCCGCGCTGATGGCAAAAGCAAACGCCGCCATTGCCCCTTTGCAGGATGCCGTCGATATTGACGATGCCACGGAGGCGGAACGGGCAAGCCTGACCGCCTGGAAAAAATACCGCGTCGCCCTTAACCGGCTGGATTTGTCTGCCGCGCCGGATATTGCCTGGCCTGAAATCCCCGCGTAATTCATGCCCCGAAAGGGGCTTTATCTTGGCAGGATTAGAGTAAGTCCGGTTTAAAATCATGCCTATGGCCGGAGGTACCACGGTTCTGTCGTACCAACAACGGATACCACGCAATTGTTATTCATTGCACTAATGACGCCTTCTGATATTTCAGCGTTGTATAGCCATCTTGATGAAGTGAATTGCGCCCCCTCTTCAAGAATAAAACCCAGAATGACAACTTTGAAATTTAAAGCCGGGTAATTATTAGAAAAAACCTCAAGCCTGTTATTTATTAAATCCGGTCTGGAGGGATCACCCGACGCACTGCCTACAACCTGCAACAAGGTCTGCTTTGTATATGCTGCGATGCTCAGGCAAATTTCCGTTTCTGATGGTTCATGAACCCAGCACACAGACATATCAAAAAGGCCATATTGCTGGGTGTGTCGCTTAAGGTTTTCTATCAGACTGCCGGAGTTATGATAATCACAGGAAAGATGATGAAGGTGTTCAGACTTAAGCGTGGATTTTAAGTTCTGAAAGGCACTGCCCCCTCGGGAAAGCACGGTAACCACATTCCCATTTGCTATCAGATAATGAACAACGCCAGATAACATGCCCGTGCCGCCGACTACAAGATAATGAGTCGTCATCGTCAACTCCTTAAATAAATATCGAAATTTAGTAAGGCAAAAAACTTCGAGACATACGGCTACATTACACAATCAGACATAATCTAAAAACCCCTGTTTGCTGAGGATGATTTTTACAAGTATGCAGTAAGTTATTTTTCATCCTTCTAAACTTTCAGGGCATGGATATCTTTTAATCCCCCGTTGTGCCATTCCTCACACACCGCGCCCGCCGTGCCTGCGCCGATACAACACGCGATGATTGACCTCACCCCAATCACAGGAAAAACACCATGGCTGATTATCATCACGGTGTGCGCGTTGTTGAAATCAATGACGGCACCCGCGTTATCTCCACCGTTTCCACCGCCATCATCGGGATGGTCTGCACCGGCGACGATGCCGACGCGGCGACCTTCCCGCTGGATACGCCGGTGCTCATTACTAACGTGCTGACCGCCGCCGGTAAGGCCGGTAAAACCGGCACGCTGCGCGCCTCCCTGATGGCAATCGCCAACCAGGCTAAACCGGTTGTTGTCGTGGTGCGCGTCGCCCAAGGTGAAACCGAAGCGGAAACCACCTCCAACATCATCGGCGGTTCGGACGACACCGGCATGTATACCGGCATGAAAGCCCTGCTGTCTGCGCAAACTGAACTCGGCGTAAAGCCGCGCATTCTCGGCGTGCCGGGTCTGGATAACCAGGAAGTCGCCACCGCACTCGCCGCCGTCTGTCAGCAGCTCCGCGCCTTTGGCTACGTCAGCGCATACGGCTGCAAAACGGTCTCTGATGCCATCAAGTACCGCGAGAATTTCAGCCAGCGTGAGCTGATGGTTGTCTGGCCGGATTTCGTGGCCTGGAACACCACCACAAACGCCAGCGACATCGCGCCCGCGACGGCTTACGCCCTCGGCCTGCGTGCCAAAATCGACGCGGAAACCGGCTGGCATAAAACGCTTTCCAACGTCGGGATCAACGGCGTCACCGGCCTGTCCGCCAGCGTGTACTGGGATTTGCAGACCCCCGGCACCGATGCCGACCTGCTGAACCAGGCGTGCGTCACCACCCTTATCCGCAAAGACGGCTTTAAGTTCTGGGGGCAGCGCACCTGCTCTGACGATCCGCTGTTCCTGTTTGAGAACTACACCCGCACCGCGCAGGTGCTGGCGGACACGATGGCGGAAGCGCACCTGTGGGCGATGGACCGGCCAATGACCCCGACGCTTATCAAGGACATGATTGCGGGCATTAACGCCAAACTGCGCGAAATGAAAACCGCCGGTCTGATCATTGACGGCACCTGCTGGTATGACGCGGAAGCGAACACCGTTGAGACCCTTAAGGCGGGCAAGCTGTTCATTGATTACGACTATACGCCGGTGCCGCCGCTGGAAGATTTAACCCTGCGTCAGCGCATCACCGATCAATACCTGGCGACGTTCGCCACGGCCATCAACAGCTAAGAGGCGCTAAAACATGGCACTGCCTAAGAAACTGAAATACCTGAACCTGTTTAACGACGGGAACAGCTACCTCGGCACGGTCAGCGCACTGACGCTGCCGAAGCTGACCCGCAAGCTGGAGAACTATCGCGGCGGCGGCATGACCGGTTCCGCCGCCATTGATTTCGGTCTGGACGACGACGCGCTGAGCTTTGAATGGACGGTGGGCGGACTGGATGAACTGGTGTTGCAGCAGTGGGGCGCGGTCGATGCCGTGCCGCTGCGCTTTGCCGGTTCCTTCCAGCGCGACGACACCGGCAACACCTCCGCCGTGGAAGTCACGATGCGCGGACGTCACAAGGAAATGGATTTTGGCGAGTACAAGCAGGGTGAAGACACCGAAACCAAAATCACCACCCAGTGCACCTATTTCAAGCTCACGATTGACGGCAAAGACATGATTGAAGTCGATACCGTGAACATGGTGGAAATCGTCGGCGGCGTTGACCGCGTGGCGGAGCACCGCAAAAACATCGGCCTGTAACCCGTAACCCGCGCCGGACACCGGCGCTTCACTCCCTTTTGAAGAAGAGACACCGCTATGTCAGAACACAATGAAAACATCGTTACCCTGGAAGAACCGATCAAGCGCGGCGATACCCTGATCGACCAGGTTGAAATCATCAAGCCGAATGCCGGACACCTGCGCGGGATTGGCCTGGCGGCGCTGGCGAATGCCGACGTTGACGCGCTGACCGTCATTCTGCCGCGCATTACCGTACCGAACCTGACCGCGCAGGACTGCAAAAGCCTGAACCTGCCCGACCTGATTGCGATGGCCGGTAAGGTGATCGGTTTTTTATCGCCGAAGTCGGAACAGTAAAACTCCCTGCGGCACTGACCGTTGATGACCTGATGGCGGACGTGGCAGTGATTTTTCACTGGCCGCCGTCAGAACTGAACCCGATGACGCTGACCGAGCTGCTGGTGTGGCGTCATAAGGCCATGCAGCGCAGCGGAGCCACCGACAGTGAGTAACTTAAAAGTAGAGGTGCTGTTAAAGGCGGTTGACCAGGCAACCCGCCCGTTTAAATCGGTGCAGAACGCCAGTAAGGCGCTGGCCGGAGAGATTAAAAATTCGCAGACCACCCTCAAAGACCTGAACACCCAGGCCGGGAAGATTGACGGCTTCCGTAAATCCAGCGCGCAGCTTGCCGTCACCAGTCAGAAACTCAACGCCGCCAAAGCGGAAGCGGCGGCGCTGGCGATTCAGTTCAGAAACACCGCCAGCCCGACCCGCGCCCAGGCGCAGGCGATGGAGTCCGCGAAGCGCACCGCCGCGCAGTTGCAGACCCAGTTCAACGGGCTGCGGCTGTCGGTGCAGCGTCAGCGCACGGAACTTACCCAGGCGGGCATCAGCACGCGCACGCTGTCTGACTCTGAGCGCCGCCTGAGAACGTCCATCAGCGAAACCACCGCGCAGCTCAACCGGCAGCGCGAATCTCTGGCACGCGTCAGCGCGCAGCAGGCCAAACTCAACGCGGTGAAAGGCCGGTATCAGGCGGGCAAGCAGTTCGCCGGCAGCGTCACCGGCGCAGGGGCGGCGGGCGTCGGCATTGCGACGGCGGGCACGGCGGCGGGTGTCGGGCTGCTGATGCCCGGATTTAACTTTGCGCAGAAAAACTCAGAATTGCAGGCAACGCTCGGCCTGGAAAAAGACTCCGCCGATATGACCGCCCTGCGCACCCAGGCGCGGCAGCTCGGCGACAACACCGCCGCCTCTGCCGATGATGCCGCCGCCGCGCAAATCATCGTGGCGAAGTCCGGCGCGGACAAAGATGGGATTCTGGCGGCGACGCCGACCATCCTGAATCTGTCCCTGGCAAACAAGCGCACCATGGAGGAGAACGCCACGCTGCTGATGGGCGTGAAATCCGCGTTTGGCATGACCAATGACACCGTGGCGCACATCGGCGACGTGCTTTCATCGGCCATGAATAAATCTGCCGCCACCTTTGACGGGCTGTCAGACACCATGACCTATGCCGCGCCGGTGGCAAAGCAGGCCGGTATCAGCGTCGAAGAAACGGCGGCCATGGCTGCCGCCCTGGCGGATGCCAAAATCACCGGCTCGATGGCGGGCACCGGTGCGCGTGCGGTCATTACCCGCCTGCAGGCACCGACGGGCACCGCCGCTGCCGCGCTCGGTGAGCTGAAGGTGAAAACGGCGGACAGCAAAGGCAACATGCGCCCGCTGTTTGTCATCCTGAAAGAAATGCAAAAGAGCTTTGCGAAAAACAAGCTCGGCGATGCGCAGCGTGCGCAGTACATGAAAGCCATCTTTGGTGAAGAGGCCAGCTCGTCGGCGATGGTGCTGATGGACGGCGCAACGTCGGGCAAGCTCGACAAGCTTACCCAGGCGTTCAAAACCTCGGACGGGAAAACCGGGGCGCTGGTGGCGATCATGCAGGACAACCTCGGCGGCGACTTTAAGGAATTTCAGTCCGCCTATGAGGCGGTCGGCACAGACCTGTTTGATCAGCAGGATTCGTCACTGCGCAAACTGGTACAAACCGCCACCGGCTACGTGCTGAAACTGGATAAGTGGGTGGTGAACAATAAAGCCCTGGCGGACACGCTCGGCAAGGTGGCAGGCGGTGCGCTGCTGATTATCGGTGCGCTGGGTGTGTTTGGCCTGGTGGCCGGTCCGGTTATCAGCGGGATTAATCTGATTGTCGCCGCTGCGGGGATGCTCTGGACAATTCTCGGCACGGTGGGCGGCGCGATTGCGACGGTGATCGGTGGGCTAACATGGCCGATTGTTGCCGTCGGTGTCGCCATTGTCGCCGGTGCGCTGCTTATCCGTAAATACTGGGAGCCGATCAGCGCCTTCTTTGCGGGCGTTATTGAAGGGCTGGGGGTGGCGTTCGAACCGGTGAAAGAGATGTTTGCGCCGCTTAAGTCGGTGTTTGACTGGCTTGGGGACAGGCTCAAAGTCTTGTGGCAGTGGTTCAAAGACCTGATCCAACCGGTGAAATCCACGCAGGAAACGCTGAACAGTTGTAAAGATGCGGGGGTGACGTTTGGTCGCCTGGTCGCTAACGCACTGACCGCACCGCTGCAGGTAGCCAATAAGCTGCGTAGCAGCGTGGTCTGGCTGCTGGAGAAACTCGGCGTTATCAAGGAAGAATCCGCAGACATGGATAAAACGGCGGATAAGGCTGACCGGCGTTCGAAGCAATCCGGCGACGGGGATCCGCAAGCGCATCCGCTGGACAACCCCGCCCCCATTGTCCCGCCGTCGGGCGGCCTGCTGGGAGGCGGTTACACGCCGGTGTCCGTCGGCGGCGGGCGCAGCTATATCGACCGCAGCACGCACCATTACACCATTGCCGCCGGTGCCGGTTTAGGCGTCCAGGACACCAGCCGCCAGATCCGCGCCGAGCTGGAAGCCCGCGACCGCGCCCGCGCCGCCCGGCAACGTTCCCGCATGGATAACGATTAAGGAGATGTCCACATGATGTTAACCCTCGGACTGTTTGTGTTTCAGTTGCAGACCGTCCCCTATCAAAGTTTGCAGCGGGATGTCGATTACCGCTGGCCTGCGAATAACCGCGTCGGCCTGCGTCCGCTGCCGCAGTTCCTCGGTGTGAATGAGGAGAAAATTACCCTGTCCGGCGTGCTGATGCCGGAAATCACCGGCGGAAAGTTGTCACTGATGGCACTGAACCTGATGGCCGACGAGGGAAAGGCGTGGCCGCTGCTGGAAGGCAGCGGCACCATTTACGGGATGTTCGTGGTAAACAGCGTCAGCGAAACCCACACGGAATTCTTCTCCAACGGCGCGCCGCGAAAGATAGAGTTTACGCTGACGCTGACCCGTGTGGATGAATCCCTGGCGGCCATGTTCGGTGACATGAAAGCCCAGGCCGACGGACTGCTCAACCAGGCCGGAGGTTTAACCGGCCAACTGGGAGGCTTGTTGTGATTACGGATATGACCATCGGTGCCGGTGCGCAGTTTGCGCCGGACTTTACGGTGACCGTCGGCGGTAAGGACATCACGCAGGACGTCAGCAACCGGCTGATTTCGCTGACGCTGACGGATAACCGTGGCTTTGAGGCTGACCAGCTCGATATCGAACTGAGCGACACCGACGGCCTGCTGGAGATGCCGCCACGCGGCGCGGTGATAAATATCGCGCTCGGCTGGAAAGGCCAGGCACTGACGAACAAAGGTGACTTTACCGTGGATGAGGTGGAGCATCGCGGCACGCCGGACACGCTGACCATTCGCGCCCGCAGCGCGGACTATCGCGGCAGCCTGAATTCCCGCCGCGACAACTCGTATCACGACACGACGCTGGAGGCGGTGGTGTCGGCAGTCGCGGCGCGCAACAACCTCAAGCCCGCCGTTGCCGAGCCGTTCAGGGGCGTGCCGGTGTCGCACATCGACCAGACACAGGAAACGGACGCGAAATTTATCACGCGCCTGGCGGAGCTGAACGGCGCAGTTGTGGTCATCAAGGCGGGCAGCCTGCTGTTTATCAAGCCAGGCGCGGCAAAGACGGCCAGCGGCAAGCCGATTCCGCAGATGACGATTGTGCGCAGCGACGGCGACGGGCACACGTTCAATATTGCTGACCGTGGGGCATACACTGGCGTGTCGGCAAGCTGGCTGCATACCAAAGACCCGAAGCCGAAAAAGGTGAAGGTGCAGCGGAAACCGAAAGTGCAGTATCTGCGCGCCCTGCAACATCCGAAGGCAAAGAAGACCAGCGCGAAGGTGCAGAAAACGCCGGAGGCAAAGGAAGGGGATTACCTGGCGGGCAGCGATGAAAACGTGTTTGCCCTCACCACCATCTACGCCACGCAAAAGGCCGCCATGCGGGCAGCACAGGCGAAGTGGGACAAACTCCAGCGCGGCGTCGCGGAGTTCTCGATCTCCCTGGCTCGCGGGCGGGCGGATTTATTTCCTGAGACGCCGGTGGCGGTGTCGGGCTTTAAGTCCGTGATCGACGCGCAGCCCTGGATAATCAGCAAGGTGACGCACAGCCTGGGCGGCAGTGGATTTGTGACGACATTGAATCTTGAGGTGTTGCTGTCTGATGTGAGTTATGAGGCGATCGGGGACAATAGGTTGTGAATGGTTGAGGCTAAGCTTCATGATGAGCGTATAAAACATGCCTAAAAACAGTAGTATATCCAAAACACCACTGGGAAGAGTGCGTATATAAGAAGGCAAACCCAAACGGCCTTCATAAACCAACGGGCATGACGCCAGATGTAACGTTCCCTTTCGTTAGCGTCACGGATCGCGCTTTGTATATCGTCCTGATTTGTCATCTCGTCTGCCTTGGGGATTTTGTCACCTGTTATGTAAAACACTGTAATCCCGGATGTATGTTTTGAGCAATAACATACAATGATTTAATCTGATTAAAAATGATTACATGGTGATTATTATGATGCACTGCCCGAAATGTCAGCACGCCGCCCACGCCCGTTCCAGCCGTTACCTGAGCCTCAATACCAAAGAACGTTATCACCAGTGTCAGAACATTAACTGCAGTTGTACGTTTAAAACCCATGAGTCGATCGCTGACATCATTGTTGAGCCTGGTACCGTTCATGCTGTTCAGTTACACCCTGACAAACATCAGCAGCAATCTCTCCAGATGCACTGAAAAGACATCAAAAACGAAGCCCGCAAAAGCGGGTTTTTTTATGTTATCTGTCAGAGAAGAAAAGAAGGGGGAGGGGAGGACGTTCTCATTCCTGAAAAATACATCGCCATTCCATCGCCACTGGAATCAGGAAATAAAAAACCACTTTGTGAAAAGTGGCTTAACTATATG
>Ga0105244_10000709_pt1 | contig 28850 bp, 28 predicted proteins | sample KBSM44metaG_FD_80423 | JGI IMG/M metagenome (GOLD analysis project Ga0105244, IMG submission 80423) | Miscanthus rhizosphere microbial communities from Kellogg Biological Station, Michigan, USA - KBS M4-4 metaG | ecosystem: Host-associated > Plants > Roots > Rhizosphere > Soil | place... | reverse complement strand
CCGTTCAGTGTATTGGCGCAGTTAAAGCGTGACCCAAACGTTTAGGAGTTAATCAATTATGGCTGTTCAGCAGAACAAAAAATCCCGCTCTGCCCGTGACATGCGTCGTTCGCACGACGCTCTTGAGGCAAGCACTCTGTCGGTAGAAAAGACCACTGGTGAAGTTCACCTGCGTCACCACGTATCGCCAGAAGGCGTATACCGTGGTCGTAAAGTGATCGACAAGGGCGCTGACGAGTAATTTCTTGTCCGCTCCGATCATCGCGATCGACGCAATGGGCGGGGACTTCGGTCCCCGCAACATTGTTCAGGCAAGCCTCGCGTGCCTGACAGCTACTCCCTCGCTTCACCTGGCCCTTGTCGGCCAAGCTCCCCTTATTGAAGAACTCGTCTCTGCTCATGAAGCCGTTGACCGTTCGCGCCTGCGTGTCATTCATGCCAGTGAAACGATTGCGATGGACGAGCGTCCGTCTCAGGCGTTGCGTGGCAAACCTGACTCCTCCATGCGCGTTGCTCTCGAGCTGGTGGCCAGCGGTCAGGCCCAGGCCTGTGTCAGTGCCGGCAATACCGGTGCGCTGATGGCGCTTTCCCGGTTCGTGCTCAAGACCTTGCCAGGGATCGACCGCCCGGCAATGATCGCAGCCATTCCCACTTGCTCGGGTCATTGCCAACTGCTGGACCTGGGGGCGAACGTCGATTGCAGTGCCGAGGCGCTCTATCAGTTTGCAGTGATGGGTTCGGTGCTTGCCGAGATCCTCGGTGTCGCAACGCCCAGAGTGGCCTTGCTCAACGTGGGCACGGAAGACATCAAGGGCAATCAGCAGGTCAAACGTGCTGCCGGTCTTTTGCAGTCTGCGTCGGGGCTTAACTACATTGGTTATGTAGAAGGCGACGGGTTGTACAGGGGGGAGGCTGACGTGGTGGTGTGTGATGGTTTCGTCGGCAACGTATTGCTCAAGTCGAGTGAGGGGCTGGCGACCATGATTGCAGCCAGAATCGAGGCGCTGTTCCAGCGTAATCTGCTCAGCAGGGCAGTCGGCGCGCTGGCGTTGCCCTTGCTGAAGCGCTTGCAGACCGATCTGGCACCCGCCCGTCATAATGGTGCGAGCCTGCTCGGGTTGCAGGGGGTCGTGGTGAAAAGCCACGGTTCTGCCAGTGTTTCAGGTTTTCAGAGTGCGATTCAGCGAGCGGTCGTCGAGTCCCGTGAAAACCTGCCAGAGCGTTTGAAGGGGCGGCTTGAAGCGATGTTTCAGGACGGCCGAACCTGAAAATGTGACGCATCAGACTGGTCAGTCATCCAACCGATCAGTCATGTAAATTAGAATTCCCGCGTTCGGCCTGTCCGGACGCCCATTTTGGCGACAATAATTCAGAGGCTTGTCAAATGTCTGCATCCCTCGCATTCGTCTTTCCGGGTCAAGGATCGCAATCGCTCGGTATGCTCGCCGAGCAAGGCGCACAGCATCCGCTGATCCTCGACACTTTCGAGCAGGCTTCCGAAGCCCTTGGCTACGACCTGTGGGCATTGACTCAGAACGGTCCTGCCGAGCTGCTCAATCAGACCGACAAGACCCAGCCGGCCATTCTCACCGCTTCCGTTGCCTTGTGGCATGTGTGGCTGGCCGAGGGCGGTGCGGTTCCTGCGTTCGTCGCCGGTCACAGCCTAGGTGAATACAGCGCACTGGTGGCCGCGCAAAGCCTGAGCCTGGCCGACGCCGTGAAGCTTGTCGAGCGTCGCGGCCAGTTGATGCAGGAAGCGGTGCCAGCGGGTCAGGGCGGCATGGCCGCCATTCTGGGGCTGGATGATGCCGACGTTATCGCAGCCTGCGCCGAAGCGGCGCAGGGCGAAGTCGTCAGTGCCGTGAATTTCAATTCGCCGGGTCAGGTGGTGATTGCCGGTTCCGCCGAGGCCGTCAAGCGTGCCATGGAGCTGTGCAAGGCCCGTGGTGCCAAGCGCGCCTTGCCGTTGCCGGTCAGCGTGCCATCGCACTGCGAACTAATGCGCCCGGCTGCCGAACGTTTCGCCGAGGCTGTTGAGGCCATCGAATGGCAGGCGCCGGAAATCGCGCTGGTACAAAACGTCAGTGCCAGTGCTGTCAGTGATCTGGCGACGCTCAAGCGTGATTTGCTGGAGCAGTTGTACAAGCCGGTACGCTGGGTCGAATCCATTCAATGTCTGGCGAGTCGCGGTGCGACCCAGCTTGTGGAGTGCGGTCCGGGCAAAGTGCTGGCCGGTCTGAACAAGCGTTGCGCCGACGGCGTGATTACCTACAACCTTGATACCCCGGACGCCTTTGCCGCCGCGCGCGCGGCACTGGCCTGATTAGGAGAAGCCTGCATGAGCCTTCAAGGTAAAGTGGCACTGGTAACCGGTGCAAGTCGCGGCATTGGTCAAGCCATTGCTCTGGAATTGGGACGCAACGGTGCTGTTGTCGTGGGCACCGCGACGTCAGAGTCCGGCGCCGAGCGCATCAGTGCGACGTTCAAGGAAAACGGCATCGAAGGCTTTGGCCTGATGCTGGATGTCTGTGATGCCGAGTCTGTGAATTCGGTCCTGTCCACCATTCAGGAGCGCGTTGGCGCACCGTTGATTCTGGTCAATAATGCCGGTATCACCCGTGATAACCTGATGATGCGCATGAAAGATGACGAATGGTATGACGTCGTCAACACCAATCTGAACAGCCTTTTCCGTCTTTCCAAGGGCGTTTTGCGTGGCATGACCAAGGCGCGTTGGGGACGTATTATCAGCATTGGTTCGGTTGTGGGTGCCATGGGCAACGCCGGTCAAGTAAACTATGCTTCCGCGAAGGCCGGTCTGGAAGGCTTCAGCAGGGCTCTGGCCCGTGAAGTGGGCTCGCGGGCGGTCACCGTGAATTCGGTGGCACCGGGTTTCATCGACACCGACATGACGCGTGAGCTGCCTGAGGCTCAGCGTGAGTCACTGATTACCCAGATACCCCTGGGCCGTTTGGGGCAAGCCGAAGAGATTGCGCACGTAGTCGCTTTTCTTGCGTCCGAAGGCGCAGGCTACGTTACCGGGGCCACAATCCCTGTTAACGGCGGCATGTACATGAGCTAATGTGACGACCTGTTTCAAAAAAATGTCATACGAGCTGTCTAAAATCCGTTATAAAGCTGCAATCTATGAATGGGCGAAGGTACGGTTGGGCATAAGGGGAGAGCGTTAAGCTTGAAATTCGCAAAACCTCTTCTATACACTTACCCACTGGCCAGATGCCTGAACATTTCCACTAGGAGTTAAAACTAGGTATGAGCACCATCGAAGAGCGCGTCAAGAAAATCGTTGCAGAGCAACTTGGCGTCAAACCAGAAGAGGTTGTCAACACTGCTTCTTTCGTTGAGGACCTGGGCGCTGACTCCCTGGACACCGTCGAGCTGGTAATGGCTCTGGAAGAGGAATTCGAGACCGAAATCCCGGACGAAGAAGCGGAAAAGATCACTACCGTTCAAGCAGCAATCGACTACGTCACTAACCATCAGGCTTAAGATTTGTAGTCGCTGACTGCTGTCACGGGAAAACCGCACTGCTTTAATCGGCGTGCGGTTTTTTCTTTAAAAAACGCTGTGATTGTTCCGTAAACAAGAGAGAAGGAGAGTCCTGTGTCGCGTAGACGCGTCGTGGTCACCGGGATGGGCATGCTTTCGCCACTGGGCAATGACGTGCCCAGCAGTTGGCAAGGCATTCTGGCGGGCCGCAGTGGCATTGGCCTTATCGAGCACACGGACTTGTCAGCCTTCACCACCCGCTTCGGCGGCTCGGTCAAGGGTTTCAACGTCGAAGAATACCTCGCGCCCAAAGAAGCGCGCCGCCTCGATCTCTTTATTCAGTATGGCCTCGCGGCCAGCTTCCAGGCAGTGCGTAATGCCGGCCTTGAAGTCACTGATGCAAACCGTGAGCGCATCGGCGTTGCCATGGGTTCGGGCATCGGTGGTCTGACCAATATCGAAAACAGCAGTCGTCTGCTGCACGAGCAGGGTCCGGGACGGATTTCACCGTTCTTCGTTCCTGGCTCGATCATCAACATGATTTCCGGTTTCCTGTCGATCCATCTGGGCGCACAGGGACCCAATTACTCCATCGCGACGGCTTGCACCACTGCAACCCACTGCATCGGCATGGCCGCGCGCAACATCGCCTATGACGAAGCGGACGTGATGATCGCTGGCGGCGCCGAAATGGCCGCCTGCGGCCTCGGTCTGGGCGGCTTCGGTGCAGCGCGTGCGCTGTCGACCCGCAACGACGACCCCACCCGCGCCAGTCGTCCCTGGGACAAGGGCCGCGATGGCTTCGTCCTTTCAGATGGTGCCGGTGCCATGGTGCTCGAAGAGCTTGAGCACGCCAAGGCGCGTGGCGCGACCATCTATGCAGAGCTGGTCGGGTTCGGCATGAGCGGTGACGCCTATCACATGACCTCGCCACCTGATGACGGCGCCGGTGCTGCGCGCTGCATCTTCAATGCGTTGCGTGATGCCAGGGTCAATCCCGATCAGGTGCAGTACATCAACGCACACGGTACGTCGACGCCTGCAGGCGATCTGGCCGAAGCTTCTGCGATCAAATCGGTATTCGGTGATCACGCCTACAAGCTGGCAGTCAGTTCGACCAAGTCGATGACCGGCCACCTGCTGGGCGCCGCCGGTGCTGTCGAAGCGATCTTCAGTGTGCTGGCAATGGTTGATCAGGTGGCTCCGCCGACCATCAACCTGGATGAGCCAAGCGAAGGCTGCGATCTGGACTTCGTGCCCCACGAAGCGCGCCGCATGCCGATCGACGTCGTTCTGTCGAACTCCTTCGGCTTCGGTGGCACCAACGGCTCGCTGGTATTCCGTCGGTTCGCCGAGTAATGCCCGCCTGGGTCGATGGCTGCCCCGCAGACGCCTTGTCCCTCAAGGACCGGGGGCTGGCCTACGGCGATGGACTGTTTGAAACCATCGTCGTCAAGGCCGGGCAGCCATTGCTCCTGGAGCGCCATCTGCAGCGTCTCGAAAACGGATGCGCGCGCTTGTCGATCGCAACCGATCATGCGCTTATCCGTGCAGAAATGACCCGCTTCGCTGCAGAGCTTGGCGATGGGGTCATGAAGCTGATCCTTACCCGCGGCGACAGCCAGCGCGGTTACGCTCCAGCCCCCAATGCCCAATCGCGTCGAATCCTGCAGGGCGGCCCTGCGCCAGCCTATCCGGGTGTGCATGCCGAGCAGGGCGTGCGCCTGTTTGCCTGCCAGACGCGTCTGGCGGAACAGCCGCTTCTGGCTGGACTCAAGCACCTCAATCGTCTGGAGCAGGTACTGGCTCGCTCCGAGTGGAGTGACAGCGAGCACGCCGAGGGCTTGATGCGTGACACGTCCGGGCGACTGATAGAGGGTGTCTACAGCAACCTGTTTCTGGTCAGTCAGGGTCGTCTGCTGACTGCCGATCTCAGCCGCTGCGGGGTCGCCGGTGTGATGCGTGCCGAGTTGCTGGATCAGGCACCAAAGCTGGGGCTGGCTGTCGATATCCGTGACCTGCACATGTCTGACCTTGAATCGGCGGACGAAGTGTTTCTATGCAATAGCGTGTACGGCCTCTGGCCGGTTTGCAGCTTTGCAGCGTTGAACTGGCCGGTCGGGCCGCTCACCCGTAAACTGCAAGGTATTGCCCGCACCCTTCTGGATATCTGATTTTGATCCGAAAAATATTGGTGTTGCTGGAAACAGCGGTTGTCCTGGCAGGTTTGCTGCTCGGCTTTGCGTTCTGGCAGCAGTATCAGGCGCTGAACCAGCCACTTGAGGTGGCTCAGGAACAACTGCTGGACGTTCCTGCTGGTTCAACGCCGACCGGCGTACTCAATCGATTGCAGGCCGATGGCGTGATCAAGGACGCTTTCTGGCTGCGTCTCTACTGGCGTTTCAACCTGTCCGGACAGGCGCTGCACAGCGGTGAATACCGCATGGTGCCGGGCATGAACGTCAAGGGCCTGTTCGACGTCTGGAAGCGCAAGGAGGTCGTGCAATACAGCCTGACGCTGGTCGAAGGCTGGAATTTCCGCCAGGTGCGTGCTGCGCTGGCCAAGCAGGCCAAGCTCGATCAAACGCTGGCAGGTCTGTCCGACAGCGAGCTGATGGCGAAAATCGGCCATCCCGATGTGTTTCCAGAAGGCCGCTTCTTTCCCGACACCTACCGCTACGTGCGCGGCATGACCGATGCCGAATTGCTCAAGCAGGCTTATAGCCGCCTGGAAGAAGTACTCGACGAGGAATGGAATGCACGGTCGTCAGAGGCTCCCTATTCAAACCCTTACCAGGCGCTGATCATGGCGTCGCTGGTCGAGAAGGAGACCGGCGTACCTCAGGAGCGCGGCCAGATAGCCGGTGTGTTCGTGCGTCGCCTGAAGCTGGGCATGCAGTTGCAGACCGACCCGACCGTTATCTACGGCATGGGCGAGCGCTACAACGGCAAACTGACCCGCGCCAACCTCAAGGAAGCAACACCTTACAACACCTACATGATCGCCGGCCTGCCGCCGACGCCCATTTCGCTGGTGGGGCGCGAAGCGATTCATGCTGCGCTCAATCCGGTGGACGGCAGCAGCCTGTATTTCGTGGCCAAGGGTGACGGCAGCCATGTGTTCTCGGACGACCTGGATGCCCATAATGCGGCCGTGCGTGACTATCAGCTCAAGCGCCGCGCGGATTATCGCTCCAGCCCGGCACCTGCAGCACCGGCCACACCGGCACCGGCAACTGACTCGCCCTCTTCGGAAACCGTGCCTGCGGATGCTCCGGATGCGCCGCAGTCCGAGCCGAGTGCGCAATGATGACGATTAAGGATGACCTGTGACTGGCTTGTTTATCACTCTTGAAGGCCCGGAAGGTGCAGGCAAAAGCACCAACCGCGACTACCTGGCGGCGCAATTGCGTGCGCAGGGTATTCAGGTACTGCTGACCCGCGAACCGGGCGGCACTCCGCTGGCCGAGCGTATTCGCGAGCTGTTGCTGGCGCCCAGCGACGAGGCCATGAGCGCCGACACCGAACTGCTGCTGGTGTTTGCCGCACGTGCACAGCATTTGGCCGAAGTCATTCGTCCAGCGCTGGCGCGTGGCGAGGTGGTGCTCTGTGATCGGTTTACCGATGCGACCTACGCCTATCAGGGCGGCGGTCGCGGCCTGTCCCATGAGCGTATTGCAGCGCTGGAGCAATTCGTTCAAGGCGATCTGCGACCTGACCTGACGCTGGTGTTCGACCTGCCCGTGGAGATCGGCCTTTCACGTGCCGCTGCACGCGGTCGGCTGGATCGGTTCGAGCAGGAAGGCCGGGCATTCTTCGACGCCGTGCGCAGCACCTATCTGGAGCGCGCCAAGGCTGAACCTGCGCGCTATCGCCTGGTAGACGCCGCACAGACCCTGGCCGATGTTCAGGCTTCCCTCGATACCTTGCTGCCTCAGTTGCTGGAGCTGCAACGTGGCTGAAGCCTACCCTTGGCAGGCTTCGCTCTGGCAGCAGATGGCCGGTCGTGCTCAGCACGCTCATGCCTATCTGCTGCACGGTCCGGCCGGTATCGGCAAGCGCGCCCTGGCCGAGCGCCTGATGGCCAGCCTGCTGTGCAAGACGCCCGAAGGGCTTGATGCCTGCGGGCACTGCAAGTCCTGCCTGCTGCTGGCGGCTGGCAGCCATCCTGATAATTACGTGCTTGAACCGGAAGAGGCGGACAAACCGATCAAGGTCGATCAGGTGCGTGATCTGGTCAGTTTCGTGGTGCAGACCGCCCAGATGGGCGGGCGCAAGGTGGTGCTCGTCGAGCCGGTGGAAGCGATGAATACCAACGCCGCCAATGCCTTGCTGAAAAGTCTGGAAGAGCCTTCAGGCAATACCGTTCTGTTGCTGGTCAGCCATCAACCGAGTCGTTTGCTGCCAACGGTGAAGAGCCGCTGCGTGCAGCAGGCCTGCCCATTGCCTGGCGAGCAGATGAGCCTCGACTGGCTGAGCGGGGCCTTGCCCGATTGCTCCCAGGACGAGCGCTTCGAGTTGCTGACGCTGGCCGCCGGGTCGCCGCTGGCTGCGGTGGCGCTGCATACGCAGGGCGTTCGCGAACAGCGCGCGCTGGTGGTCGACGGCGTCAAGAAGCTGCTCAAGCAACAACAGTCGGCTACCCAGCTGGCCGAGGGCTGGAAGGATATTCCGCTGTTACTGTTGTTCGACTGGTTCTGTGACTGGTCGCATCTGATCCTGCGCTATCAGATGACGCAGGACGAGGAAGGCCTTGGCCTGAGTGACATGCGCAAGGTGATTCAGTACCTGGCGCAGAAGTCTTCCCGCGCCAAAGTGCTGGATATTCAGGACTGGATTCTGGCGCAGCGTCAGAAAGTCATGTCCAAGGCCAACCTCAATCGGGTCTTGCTGCTTGAAGCGTTGTTGGTGCAGTGGGCAGGCCTGCCGGGACAGGCGTAGACTCTGCGTTATCCGGAACCGTTGAGGTGTTGTCATGAGTTTGCCGCCGAGCACAGGTCCACGTAATGGCATTCTGTCCCTGACCATCAAGGACAAATCCGTTCTCTACGCTGCGTACATGCCGTTCATCAGAAACGGCGGGCTGTTCATTCCGACCAGCAAAAGCTACAAGCTGGGCGATGAAGTGTTCATGCTGCTCAATCTGATGGACGAACCGGAAAAGGTTCCGGTAGCCGGCCGGGTTGCCTGGATCACGCCAAAAGGCGCCCAGGGCAATCGCACCGCTGGCGTGGGCGTGCAGTTCAATGACGGCGACAACACCGCCCGCAATCTGATCGAAACTTACCTGGTCGGCGCTCTCAAGTCCGATCGTCCAACCCATACGATGTAGTTGTGTTTTAACCCATGCTTGTAGATTCCCATTGTCACCTCGATCGCCTTGACCTGGCCCAGCACGATGGCTCTCTGGATGCAGCCCTCGATGCCGCCCGTGGCAGAGGGGTCGGGCATTTTCTCTGCATCGGTGTCAGCGCCGACAATGCGAGTGCGGTCAAGGCACTCGCCGAACGCTACGCGGATGTCGATTGCTCGGTGGGCATTCATCCGCTGGACGTGAAGCCCGGCGAAATGCCGCCTCTGGACTGGTTGCTCAAGGAACTGGATCACCCGCGGGTGGTAGCGATTGGCGAGACCGGTCTGGACTATCACTACGAACCTGAAGCGGCCGAGCTGCAACAGGCGTCTTTCCGGGTTCATCTCGAGGCAGCCAGAATCACTGAAAAACCAGTGGTCATCCACACTCGGGGCGCACGTACCGATACCCTCAGCCTGTTGCGCGAAGCCGCCTTGCCCCACGCCGGTGTCCTGCACTGTTTCACCGAAGACTGGGAGATGGCCAAGGCCGCGCTGGACCTGGGTTACTACATTTCGCTGTCCGGTATCGTGACGTTTCGCAATGCCGATGCCCTGCGCGACGTTGCCAGGCAGGTGCCCGCCGATCGTTTGCTGGTCGAGACCGACTCCCCGTACCTTGCACCGATCCCGTACCGGGGCAAGCCGAATCTGCCCCAGTACGTACGTGAGGTTGCCGAGTTTCTGGCCATGCTGCGAGGCGAGTCCTATGAGCGCTTTGCCGAGCAGACCACAGCCAATTTCGCTCGCCTGTTTCCGCTGGCGCACGTTCAGCGCTGACGGATATGGACGTCGACGGGCAGGCAAATCGCAGGCAAAAAAAACCCGGATTCTGGGGGGTGAAGCCGGGTTAAGACCATTAGGAGTAAAACAAAGGCGCGCTCTTCCTTTGGCACCTCTACTGCCGAGTCATTTGGGGAATGATAACGCGTCAGCAGCTTAAGTATTGTTCAGGACGGCGTAGCGTCCAGTGTCTTTTGGTCGTTTTTTAAACAGTTTTGGAATACTAAAGCGATCCTTGAGTGCTCGATGAACACTCTCATCGGGCGAAATACCAAGGTGTCGCAGTAATGGAGTGGTGGGGTGGAGTTTTCCAATGGTTTTCTGCTGAGTCTTTCCTTGTGCCTGGACATCGGTCTGGCAAACATCGCCATGATTACGCTGTCCATGCAGCGCGGTTTTTCCAGAGGCCTGTGGCTGGGCCTGGGAACCTGCGTTGGGGATCTGGCCTACGCAATCCTGGCCATGCTCGGCATGGCCGTGCTGCTGCAATATGAAGCCGTGCGCTACGTGCTCTGGATTGGCGGCACTGCGGTGCTGGCCTGGTTCTGCTTCAGGATGGTCATGAGTGCCACCGCCGTCAGCACCGGTCTCGGCAGCCAGGACGTTGCATCGGAAAAATCCAGCCTGGCGCTGTTCCTGCGCGGGATCTTTCTGGCGATGTCCTCTCCCAGCGCCATCCTCTGGTTTGCCGCAGTCGGCGGAGCGCTGATTGCCCGGCAAGGCTCTGATCTTGCCAGCGCTTCGACCTTTCTCGCCGGGTTCGTCGCCGCAGGCGTGGTCTGGTCGATCTCGCTGTGTGCGCTGGCTCACCAGGGAGGGCGTTTCATGGGCGAGCGAATGTTGCGCTGGTCTTACATAGCCTCGGCGCTGATCTTTGCCTACTTCACGTTGTATGTGGTGATCACGGGTTATATGGAATTTGTCGTCGCTGCCCCCGCGTTGCCAGCGCACTAGATTTCCAGCGCAGCGGAATGCTAGCGCGCGATGACCGGTGCGGATTTCCCGTGCGAATCGTTCATGCAGGTCGACAAGTATGGATGAACCGTGCAATTTAGCGCCGATTGGGCATAATACCCCGCTTCGATTTCGATCCTGACAGACCTCTCTATGCAGAAAGAACCTCGTAAGGTCCGTGAATTTCGCCGCCGTGAGCAGGAAATTCTCGACACCGCGCTAAAGCTGTTTCTCGAGCAAGGCGAAGACAGCGTCACTGTCGAGATGATCGCGGACGCCGTCGGCATTGGCAAAGGCACCATCTACAAGCACTTCAAGTCCAAGGCGGAAATCTACCTGCGCCTGATGCTCGACTACGAGCGGGACCTGAACGAGCTGCTGCATTCGGCCGATGTCGACAAGGACAAGGAATCGCTGTCGCGCGCCTACTTCGAATTCCGCATGCGTGACCCGCAGCGCTATCGTCTGTTCGACCGCCTGGAAGAGAAGGTGGTCAAGGGCAATCAGGTGCCTGAGCTGGTCGAAGAGCTGCACAAGATCCGCGCTTCCAACTTCGAACACCTGACGCTGCTGATCAAAGGCCGCATCAGTGAAGGCAAGCTCGAAGATGTCCCGCCTTACTACCATTACTGTGCTGCCTGGGCGCTGGTGCATGGCGCCGTTGCGCTGTATCACTCGCCGTTCTGGAGTAACGTGCTGGAAGACCAGGAAGGCTTCTTCCACTTCCTCATGGATATCGGCGTACGCATGGGCAATAAGCGCAAGCGCGACGGCGACGTCAGCGCTGAGCCCACGCCGGACCCCGCCGCCGAATAACCCGCCAGCCCGGTCTTGAGCGCCAGCTTCAAGGCTTTGATGGCGGCTGTGCCAGATATGGCGCGGAAGCTGCATCCGACGACCATTCGCCGGTTTTCCGTCACCGGTATTTGGGAGGGGATAATGCGTAGCCTGGTTATGCTGCTCGCGCTTCTGGCGTTGAGTGGCTGCATGAAAGTCAGTGACATGGGCGAAGGTGTTCGCGAGCAATTCAGCGACGCAGGTCTGCTCGACCATAGCGAAACCCGTCGTACTGCCAACTGGCGCGTGCAGCCTGACTCGTTCATTTACATCGCTCAGGGCGCCTTCGTGCCGCCAGGCAATGCCTATCCGCGCCCCAACGTGGTGGCTGAAGAAGCCTTCAAGGGCTTTATCGAGTACTTCCCGATGGTCCGTCGTGCCCGAGGCCCATTGGGGCTGGATGAAGCCATGGTCGAGGCGCGCGCTGCGGGCGCACATTATTTGCTCTATGCGCGTTTCGCCAAGGCTGACGACCGAATCGGCAATGGCGATCAATGGGCCGATCAGGAAGCGGTGGATCGTCTGGGCGTCGACAGCGGCGTCATTCAGCTGATGCTGATCGAGACCGGCACCCGCTACCTCATCGACAGCGCACGCATTCGCAGCCGTGGCGGATTGCTGACGCTTTACGACAAAAGCCCCGAGGATTTGCTGGGGCCGCCTCTTGAGGACTACGCTCGTACCTTATTGGGTGTCGAACGCTAGAGCCTAAAGCTCGCATCAGGAGAGTGGAGTGACCGATTCAAACAAGGCGGGTGATCTGTTTGCACAGATCCCCAAAACCAAGGGGTTGCCGCCTGTTCATTTGTGGAATCCGGATTTCTGCGGCGATATCGACATGCGTATCGCTCGCGACGGTACCTGGTATTACCTGGGTACGCCGATTGGCCGCAAACCGATGGTCCGGTTGTTCTCGACCATCATGCGCCGCGACGGCGACGACTATTTCCTGATCACTCCTGTGGAGAAGGTCGGCATCACGGTTGATGATGCGCCTTTTGTCGCCGTCAGCCTTGAGGTGCTGGGGGAGGGTGAGGGCCAGGTGTTGCGCTTTCTGACCAATGTAGAGGATCAGGCCGAGGCGGGACCGGAACACCCTTTACGCGTTGTAACCGACCCTGATACCCAGGAACCGGCGCCCTACATTCACGTGCGGAGCAATCTGGAGGCGCTGATTCACCGCAATGTTTTCTATCAGTTGGTCGAGCTGGCCGTTTCCCGCGATATAGATGAACAGCGCTGGCTGGGCGTCTGGAGCCATGGCGTGTTCTTCCCGATAGGGCTCGAGCCTTGAAATACACACCTGATTGCCGGCTTGAATTGCCTGTCGGCAATGCGGCGGTTAAAGTGCCGCTCCCTGATTTTCCTGAGGTTTTTGCATGAGCCAGTCCTTTGATATCGCCGTAGTCGGCGCAACCGGTACTGTCGGCGAAACCGTTGTGCAGGTTCTGGAGGAGCGCAATTTCCCGGTCGGCAATCTGTACCTGCTGGCCAGCATCGAATCCGCAGGCCACTCGGTGCCGTTTCGAGGCAAGAATGTGCGCGTACGTGAAGTCGACGAGTTCGATTTCAGCACGGTGCGCATGGCGTTTTTCGCTGCAGGACCTGCCGTCAGTCGCAGTCACGCCGAAAAGGCGGTAGCGGCGGGGTGCACGGTCATCGACCTGTCGGGCGCATTTACCGCAGTCCAGGCACCTAATGTCGTGCCGGAAATAAATGCTACGCTTTTGCACAACCGTGGCGTCGCTCCTTGTCTGGTTGCCAGTCCCAGTGCTTCTGCCACTGCGGTTGCCCTGGCTTTGGCGCCGTTGCTCGGCCTGATCGATATACAGTCGGTGGCGGTAACGGCGTGTCTGGCGGTATCGGCACTGGGGCGTGAAGGCGTCAGTGAGCTGGCTCGTCAGACCACCGAGCTATTGAATGTTCGCCCGCTGGAAGCGCGGTTTTTTGATCGTCAGATGGCGTTCAACCTGCTGGCGCAAGTAGGGACACCAGACGCGTCGGGGCACCTGCCGCTGGAAAGGCGTCTGGTCGAAGAATTGCGCGAACTGCTGGCGCTGCCATCGCTCAAAGTGTCTGCGACCTGCATTCAGGTACCGGTGTTCTTTGGTGACAGCTTCACGGTAGCGTTGCGCACGGCCGGGGCGGTCGACGTGGCGGCGGTCAATGCAGCACTCGAGTCTGCAGACGGAATCGAACTGGTCGATGCGGGGGATTACCCTACGCCGGTGGGCGATGCGGTGGGCCAGGACGTGGTTTATGTGGGACGCGTCAGGGCGGGAACCGACGATTCCGAGCAGCTCAATCTGTGGCTGACCTCGGATAATGTGCGCAAAGGCGCTGCGCTCAACGCTGTGCAGGTTGGCGAATTGTTGATAAAAGACTATGTGTAAAAGATACTTGGCAACAATTTGAATAATTGTTTTAGCGGCGATACGCCTTACACCCAAATGCAGGACTACCTCCCCGGATCTCGGGGAATCTTTAAACAAGGGATGGGCTATGGTTCAGGTTCGTAAACTGGTATTAGCAATCGCTGCGGCATCAGCGCTGTCATCGGGTATGGCGCAGGCGCTGGGGCTCGGGGAATTGTCGGTCAAGTCGACCCTGAATCAGCCATTGGTAGCGGAAATCGAGTTGACCGAGGCTCAGGGGCTCAACGCAACGCAAGTTGTGCCCAGCCTGGCCACCACGGCCGACTTCGCGCAGGCGGGTGTGACCCGTCAGGCATTTCTCAACGATCTCACCTTTACCCCGGTTATCAATGCCAGCGGTAAAAGTGTTCTGCGCATTACTTCCAGCAAGCCGGTGCGCGAGCCTTATGTGAAGTTCCTGGTTCAGGTGCTCTGGCCCAATGGCCGGTTGCTGCGTGAGTACAGCCTTCTGCTCGATCCGCCGAAATTCTCTCCCGAGGCAGCCGCTGCGGCTGCTGCCCCGGCCCCCGCTGCAGCGCCCGCGGCGCCTGCGCAACTGGCAACGGTAGCCCCGTCGGCTGAAGCGCCGGCAGCCGAAGCGCCAGCACCGGCAGCCAACACATCCACATTGCCGGCGCCAGCCGCCGACAAGCAGTCACAGTACGTCACCGCCAATAACGACACCTTGTGGGAAATTGCTGCGAAGGTGCGCAATGGCGGGACTGTCCAGCAAACCATGCTGGCGATTCAGGCTTTGAATCCGGATGCGTTCATTGGTGGCAACATCAACCGCCTGAAGAAAGGGCAGGTGCTGCGCCTTCCGACGCCGCAGCAGACCACCGCGCTGCCGCAATCACAGGCAGTGGCAGAAGTTTCCCGGCAATACAGCGCCTGGCGTGAAGGTCGCCGTCTGCCGGCCGGTACACGTCAGGTCGATGCTACCCGTCGTGACCGCGCGGGTGCGGCGCCTTCCAAAGTGGATACCTCCGATAACCTCAGTCTGGTTTCGGCAAGCGGCAAGCCGGCGGCAAAAGGTGCGGCGGGCGACAGCGATCTGGGCAACAAGCTGGCCGTGGCTCAGGAAGCGCTGGATACCACACGTCGTGATAATGCCGAGCTGAAAAGCCGCATGAACGACCTGCAAAGCCAGCTCGACAAGCTGCAGCGTCTGATCGAGTTGAAAAACGGTCAGTTGGCCAAGATGCAGGCCGCTGGCGCAGTCGTGCCTCCACCTGCCGCTACCCCGGAAGCTGCAACGCCGGCCAACGCGGCGGTGCCTGCCTCGCTGGTCGATGCCAACGGTGCTCCGGTCAAACCGGCTGGCGAGATTGCGCCTGAAGATGCATTGCCTGCCGGTGCTGCCCAAGTTGCGACGCCGGCGCCAGAGCAGCCGCTGGCGGTGGAGCCGGTTGCTGCAGCAGACGAAGACCAGGACGCGCTGCAGAAAATCATCAACAACCCTGTACTGCTTGGCCTGATCGGCGGGGCGGTACTGCTGATTCTGGCCTTGCTGTTGTTGTTCCTGGCGCGTCGTCGCGCGGCGAAGGCCGAAGCCGAGAAGCACAAGCGCATGGCGCGTGCGCTGGCCGAGGAGTCGGATTTCGTCTCGGACATGGACATGAATGCACCGCCCGCCAGCTTCGACGGGCTTGATGTGCCGCCGCCCAACGTGCGCATGGGAGGCGCCGCAGCAGCCGTTGCCGGTCGTGAACGTCCTGCCGATCCGCTGGTTCAGGCCGAGATCCATATCGCTTACGGTCGTATGAATCAGGCGATCGAGCTGCTGGAAGAAGCCGTCAACGAAGACCCCAAGCGCGACGATATCCGTCTGAAACTGATGGAAATCTACGCCGAGCAGGGTAACAACAAAGCCTATGCCGCCCACGAACGTAAACTGGTGGCTGCGGGAAAGCTTGAAGCTGAGGTCGAGCAGCGGGAAGAACTTAACTCGACCCTGAAGCCGGTGGCACCTGTTGCTGCGCCGCTGGCTTCTGAAACCTCTACTGCATCGGCTGCTCCTGCCGTCGCTGCAGCCGCCGCGGCGGCTACAACGGCCGCACTGGTTGCAGAGCTCGATGCCAAATATCTTGAAGAGCTGCTGGCCGATGATTCGGCAGAGCAGGAGCCTGAGCCTGAGCCTGAAATTGTTGCAACGCCTGAGCCTGAGCCGGAAGTCACCGCTCCGCTGGCCGCAGAGCCTGTCGAAGAGGCAGACCCGTTTGATAACGATTTTGACTTGAGCCTGGACGAGTTCGAAGAACCGTCTGTGCCTGAAGTCTCTACCGTTAACGATCTCGATGACCTGATGCTCGACGAGCCCAAGGTCTCGGCGGTAGCGGATGACGAAGAGCTGAGCTTCGAGTCTGTCATGCAGCAGCAGGAAGAGGCCCGTGCAGCGGCAACGCCGCAGGACCTCGCCGACTTCGATCTGGACTTGTCCGAGGAAGACCCGGCCCTCAAGAGCGAAGATGATTTCCTGCTCGGCCTTGGCGAAGATCCGCTGGATTTGGGTGAAACCTCGCCTACACCACCGGTCACTGATGACCTCGAGCTTCCAGAGGATTTCGACCTGTCGCTGGCGGACGAGATTGAAACCGATCAGGCAAGCCAGGCATTCGCGACTGAAATCGACGACGTCAACGCCGAGCTTGAGCGTCTTTCGCAGAATCTTGAACATCCGCCGCTCGATGAGCCAAGATTCACCGCCGAGGATGCGGCAGCGCTGGATGACGAGCCGGACTTCGACTTCATGGCTGGTACTGACGAGGCGGCGACCAAGCTTGATCTGGCGCGTGCCTACATCGACATGGGCGATGCGGACGGCGCTCGGGATATTCTTGATGAGGTCGTCACCGAGGGCGATGACGGTCAGAAAAGCGAAGCGCGGGAGATGCTTTCGCGGCTGGCCTGATTCAACCCCGGCAACCTGCACACGGCCGCTTATGCGGCCGTTTGCATTTCAGATGTCCGGCTTGAGTAGCGTGTTTTTTTTGCGGCCGTATAATGGCCGACTTTTCGCGAACCGACAGGCTGTACCACTTTGGCGAACATAGATAACCCGGCCGCCGAGATGGCGGCCGAGGGCTTTTCCCGAATCGCGCTGGGCGTCGAGTACAAGGGCTCGCGCTATTGCGGCTGGCAGCGTCAGGCGTCCGGCGTGCTGACCGTGCAGGAAACCCTTGAAGACGCTTTGTCAAAAGTGGCCGCGTCACCGGTGTCACTGATGTGTGCCGGTCGCACGGACGCGGGGGTGCATGCCTGTGGTCAGGTGGTGCACTTCGACACCCAGGCCGAGCGCACCATGAAGGCCTGGGTCATGGGCGCCAATATCAATCTGCCCCATGATGTCAGCGTCACTTGGGCCAGAGTCATGCCGGCCACCTTTCACGCGCGCTTCAAGGCCATCGCCCGGCGTTATCGGTATGTGATCTACAACGATCAGATCCGCCCGGCGCACCTGAATCAGGAAATTACCTGGAACCACCGCCCGCTGGATGTCGAGCGCATGGCGCAGGCTGCCGAATACCTGGTGGGTACTCACGATTTCAGTGCCTTTCGCGCCGGTCAGTGTCAGGCCAAGTCGCCGGTCAAGCAGTTGCACCATCTGCGCGTGACCCGTCACGGCAAGATGATCGTGATCGATGTGCGCGCCAATGCCTTTCTTCATCATATGGTGCGCAATATCGCCGGAGTGCTGATGACCATCGGCACCGGCGAGCGTCCGGTCGAGTGGGCGCGGGAGGTGCTGGAAAGCCGGATTCGGCGTACCGGTGGTGTCACGGCCCATCCTTACGGGCTGTACCTGGTCGGGGTCGAGTACCGTGATGAGTTCCCGTTGCCCGAGCGCTATATCGGTCCTCATTTTCTTACGGGCTTTGCGGAATTGGACGGCTGACGATCCCGGCAGCATTTGCTAACATCCGGGACTTTCCGAAAGGCTTGAGGTTACTCACGACATGTCAGCCGTTCGCAGCAAGATCTGCGGGATTACCCGCATAGAGGATGCACTGGCTGCCGCCGAGGCAGGTGCCGACGCGATCGGTCTGGTGTTCTATCCGAAAAGCCCGCGTGCGGTGACGGTATTGCAGGCGCGTGCCATCATTGCCGCGTTGCCGCCGTTCATCACCACCGTTGGCCTGTTCGTCAACGCCAGTCGCTGTGAGCTCAACGAGACGCTGGATGCCGTCGCGCTGGACATGCTGCAGTTTCATGGCGATGAAACACCCGATGAGTGCGATGGGTATCATCGCCCGTACATCAAGGCGCTGCGGGTCAAGGCCGGTGACGACATTGCCGGGGTCTGCCGGACCTATCGCAATGCACGCGGCGTGCTACTCGATACCTACGTTGAAGGGGTGCCCGGCGGTACCGGAGAAACCTTCGACTGGGCATTGATTCCGGACGACCTGGACAAGCCGGTCATCCTGGCGGGCGGGCTGACGTCCGCCAATGTGGCGCAGGCCATCGCTCAAGTCCGGCCCTATGCAGTGGATGTCAGCGGCGGCGTTGAAAAGAGCAAGGGCATCAAGGATCGGGAGAAGATCCTGGCGTTCATGAGTGCGGTGCACGGCACCTGATGTGACGGCTATTGATCGGCCGCCGTCCATAAGCCTGTTCCCGCCACGAGGCACGCGGGTCGAATCGAGTAAGCGGTGGTGCCACTGAGCAACGCCGTCGTTGTGAAAAATCGGGGTGAGGGGCGCGCAGGTCCGGCCATGAGTCGATCGCTATCCTTTCATCGTCGTCCATATACGAATTTATCCGAGGGCATGCGACTGGCGTTTGATTTGTCAGTCGTTCGAGCCACACCGGTACTGGAGATATAAAGCATGAGCAACTGGTTGGTAGACAAACTGATCCCATCGATCATGCGTTCCGAGGTCAAGAAGAGCTCGGTTCCCGAAGGCCTCTGGCACAAATGCCCGTCCTGTGAGGCGGTGCTGTATCGCCCTGAGCTGGAAAAGACCCTGGACGTCTGCCCCAAGTGCAACCACCACATGCGTATCGGCGCACGTGCACGTCTGAACATTTTTCTGGACGTCGAAGGGCGCGAAGAGCTGGGTGCCGATCTCGAGCCGGTCGACCGTCTGAAATTCCGCGACGGCAAGAAGTACAAGGATCGCCTGACCGCTGCGCAGAAGCAGACCGGTGAAAAGGACGCGCTGATTTCCATGAGCGGCACCTTGCTGGGCATGCCGGTGGTGGCTTCGGCATTCGAATTCTCGTTCATGGGTGGTTCGATGGGTGCCATTGTCGGCGAGCGTTTCGTACGTGCCGCCAACTATGCGCTGGAAAATCGCTGCCCGTTCGTCTGCTTCGCCGCTTCCGGCGGTGCGCGCATGCAGGAAGCGCTGATCTCGCTGATGCAGATGGCCAAGACCTCGGCTGTTCTGGCGCGTCTTCGCGAAGAAGGGCTGCCGTTCATCTCGGTGCTGACCGACCCGGTCTACGGTGGCGTTTCCGCCAGCCTGGCCATGCTGGGTGACGTCATCGTCGCCGAGCCCAAGGCGCTGATCGGTTTTGCCGGTCCACGGGTCATCGAGCAAACGGTTCGCGAGAAGCTGCCTGAAGGCTTCCAGCGCAGTGAATTCCTGCTGGATCACGGTGCCATCGACATGATCGTCTCGCGCAGTGAGCTTCGTCCGCGCCTGGGTAACCTGCTGGCACAGATGATGAATCTGCCGACCCCTCGCTTTGTCGCACCCGTCATCGAGCCAATCGTCGTCCCGCCGGCACCCGCGACGATATGACCTCTACGTCCCTGAGTGACTGGCTCGCCTATCTGGAGCAACTGCATCCGTCGGCCATCGACATGGGCCTGGACCGGTCTCGACAGGTGGCGCTGCAATTGGGGCTTACACGCCAGGCGCGACAGGTGATCACGGTGACGGGCACCAACGGCAAGGGCTCGACCTGCGCCTTTGTCGCTGCCTTGTTGCAGGCTCAGGGCTTGAAGGTTGGTGTCTACAGCTCCCCGCATTTGATTCGCTATAACGAGCGGGTGAAAGTGCAGGGCGCCGAGGCAACCGATCTGGAACTATGCGACGCCTTCGCTGCGGTCGAAGCGGCGCGCGGCGATGTCACCCTGACTTATTTCGAAATGGGCACGCTGGCGGCGTTCTGGCTGTTCGAGCAGGCCCGGCTCGATGCAGTGGTGCTGGAAGTCGGTCTGGGCGGTCGTCTGGACGCGGTCAATCTAGTGGATGCGGATCTGGCGCTGGTCACCAGTATCGGGGTCGATCATGCCGAGTATCTGGGCGACACCCGTGAGTCGGTCGCTTTCGAGAAAGCCGGGATCTTTCGCGCCGGCTGCCCAGCGCTGTGCGGTGACCCGGCGCCCCCAGAGCCGTTGTTGGCCAAAGCCCGCGAGCTGGGCTGTCCGTTGTTGCTGCGTGGCCGGGATTTCGATCTTTCCATAGGTGAAGACAGCTGGGACTGGCGCGGTGTCGCTCAGGGCGAGCAGATCGAGCTGCGCGGTCTGCCGCTGCTCGATCTGCCCATGCAGAATGCCGCGCTGGCGCTTCAGGCCTTTGCCCTGCTGGGGTATCCATTGCAAGCGGATGCGACAGGCAAGGTGCTTGCCGAGACCCGGCTCGCCGGTCGTCTCGATCGCAGGGTCGTCAGGTGGCACGGCAAGTCGCTCAACCTGCTTCTGGATGTAGGCCATAACCCCCACGCGGCGCGGTTTCTGGGCCAACGCCTCGCGCGGCAGCCAGTTGGCGGCAAACGTCGAGCGGTGTTTGGTCTGCTCAGCGACAAGGATCTCGACGGCGTGGTCGCGCACCTGGCACCGGTCATTGAAGAGTGGGCTGTTGCGCCGCTTCTGACCTCGCGCAGTCGGCCAGCAGAAGAGTTGCAGACGGCCTTGCAGAACCTTGGCGCCCGCGTGACGTCCTATCAGAGTATCGCGTTGGCGCTGGAAGCTCAGTGCGCGCATGCCACGCCCGATGACGAGATTCTGCTGTTCGGTTCATTTTACTGTGTTGCCGAGGCCCTTGAATGGTTGGCCCGGTACACCGATGAGGACGCTGCAAATGGCTTTGCTGGATAACGTATTCAAGCAGCGAATGGTTGGAGCACTGGTGCTGATCGCCGTGGCGGTCATTTTCCTGCCCATGCTTTTCACGCGTGAAGATGAAACACGTCAGGTGCAGGTCGAGGCGCCAGCCGCGCCTCAGGCGCCTGCAGCTGCGCAGGTGCGGGTCGATCCGGTGCCTGTTCCGGAGCCTCAGGTTCTGCCTCAGGAGCCTGTGCCGGGTGATGATGACATGAGCAGCAACCAGCCGCCTGCCATGCCGATCGCGCCTGCGCCGACTGTTCAGGCTGCACCTGCAGCGCCTGCTGCTCCGGTCTCCAAACCTGCTGCCAAACCGGCACCCGCTCCGGCGCCAGCGACGGCTGCTGCACCAGCAGCGACACCGGCTCCTGCCAAACCTGCAGCACCTGCTGGCGTCGATGCCAATGGTCTGTCGATAAGTTGGTCGGTGCAATTGGCAAGCATGTCCAATCGGGCCAATGCCGACAATCTGCAAAAGACGCTGCGTACCCAGGGCTACAACGCCTACATTCGCACCGCTGATGGCGTGAACCGGGTGTTTGTCGGCCCGCTCATCGAGCGCTCCGAGGCCGATCGCCTGCGCGATCAGCTCGATAAACAGCAAAAGCTCAAGGGTATTGTGGTGCGCTTTCAGCCCGAGCGCGGCTGACCGTTCGGCACCTGGTGCCCCTGGCACAAAGGAAAATGCCTCGCGCCGGTAATCGCTGCTTACCGGCAGGCGGACGCTCTGCTAAAATGCGCCGCCTTATCCGTCTGCAGGCTGCAACGTGCCATTTACTCCGGTTGACTGGGCAATTCTCGGAATTGTCGCCATCTCCGCCCTGATCAGTCTGAAGCGCGGCTTCGTAAAAGAAGCACTGTCGTTGACGACGTGGATCATTGCAGGTGTTGTGGCCTGGATGTTTGGCGCAGGGCTGTCGCAGTATCTGGTCAATTACATAGAAACACCTTCGGCCCGCGTGATCGCGAGCTGTACCATTCTTTTTGTCGCCACCCTGCTGGTAGGCGCCATGGTCAATTTTCTGATAGGCGAGCTGATTCGCGTCACCGGGCTTTCCGGGACCGATCGTTTTCTCGGCATGGTCTTCGGCGCAGCGCGCGGAGGCCTGCTTGTCGTTGTGGCGGTAGGGCTGTTGAGCCTGGGGCCGGTGCAACAGGATCAATGGTGGCAGCAGTCGAGGCTGGTGCCGCAATTTCTCATGGTCGCTGACTGGTCGAAAAACCTGATTCTCGGGATGTCCAGCAAGTGGCTCGCCAGCGGCATCAGCGTACCCGCTGACATGCCGTTCAAGGAACAGATCCTGCCGTCTACAATGCCGCAGGATGTGCTCGGTAAATCCAGTTCCACTAAGTAGGGGTTGTGTCGCATGTGTGGCATCGTCGGTATCGTCGGCAAGTCGAACGTCAATCAGGCGCTGTATGACGCGCTTACCGTCCTCCAGCACCGCGGCCAGGACGCTGCCGGTATCGTAACCAGCCATGATGGCCGGTTATTCCTGCGCAAGGACAACGGATTGGTGCGCGATGTGTTTCATCAACGTCATATGCAGCGTCTGGTCGGGCATATGGGCATCGGTCACGTGCGTTACCCCACCGCGGGCAGCTCGACGTCGGCCGAGGCTCAGCCGTTCTACGTCAACTCGCCTTACGGCATCACGCTGGCGCATAACGGCAACCTCACCAACGTCGAGCAGTTGGCCAAGGAAATTTACGAATCCGACCTGCGCCATGTGAACACCAATTCCGATTCGGAAGTGCTGCTCAACGTATTCGCCCATGAGCTGGCCGTGCGTGGCAAGTTGCAGCCGACCGAAGAGGATATCTTCGCGGCAGTGACCGATGTGCATAATCGCTGCCGTGGTGGTTACGCGGTCGTGGCCATGATCACTGGCTACGGTATCGTCGGCTTCCGTGACCCGGACGCCATTCGTCCTATTGTGTTCGGCCAGCGTCATACCGACGAAGGCGTCGAGTACATGATCGCCTCGGAAAGCGTATCGCTGGACGTGCTGGGCTTTACCCTGATTCGCGACCTGGCGCCGGGCGAAGCGGTCTACATCACCGAAGACGGCAAGCTGCACACCCGTCAGTGCGCGGCCAACCCCAAGTACGCACCGTGCATCTTCGAGCACGTCTATCTGGCGCGCCCGGATTCGATCATCGACGGCATCTCGGTCTACAAGGCGCGCCTGCGCATGGGCGAGAAGCTGGCCGACAAGATCCTGCGCGAGCGTCCGGATCACGATATCGATGTGGTCATCCCGATTCCGGACACCAGCCGGACCGCCGCTTTGGAGCTGGCCAACCATCTGGGCGTCAAGTTCCGCGAAGGCTTCGTCAAGAACCGTTACATCGGCCGGACCTTCATCATGCCGGGCCAGGCTGCGCGCAAGAAATCCGTACGCCAGAAGCTCAACGCCATTGAGCTGGAGTTCCGTGGCAAGAACGTGATGCTGGTGGATGACTCCATCGTACGTGGCACCACTTGCAAGCAGATCATCCAGATGGCCCGCGAAGCCGGTGCCAAGAATGTCTACTTCTGTTCTGCAGCCCCGGCTGTGCGCTACCCCAACGTCTACGGCATCGACATGCCGAGTGCTCACGAGCTGATTGCCCACAACCGCACCACTCAGGACGTGGCCGACCTCATCGGTGCCGACTGGCTGGTCTATCAGGATCTGAATGACCTGATCGAAGCGGTCAGCGGCAGCAAGAAAATCAAGATCGACAACTTCGATTGCTCGGTTTTCGACGGCAAGTACGTGACCGGCGACATCGACGAGCATTATTTGAACCGGATCGAGAGCGCGCGTAATGACGCCTCCAAGATCAAGACTCAGGCAGTGAGCGCGATCATCGATCTGTACAACAACTAATTGGGCAAGGAGTGGGCGGCATGACTCAGGAATGGGATGCAGGTCGGCTGGACAGCGACCTTGAAGGCGTAGGTTTCGATACCCTAGCCGTACGTGCCGGGCATCACCGTACACCGGAAGGAGAGCATGGCGAACCCATGTTCTTTACCTCCAGTTACGTATTTCGCACGGCCGCCGATGCGGCTGCGCGTTTCTCCGGTGAGGTACCGGGCAACGTCTACTCGCGTTACACCAACCCGACGGTGCGTTCTTTCGAAGAGCGCATTGCCGCACTGGAAGGTGCCGAGCAGGCTGTCGCCACGGCGACCGGCATGGCGGCAACCCTGGCCGTGGTGATGAGCCTGTGCAGCGCCGGTGATCACGTTCTGGTGTCACGCAGCGTGTTCGGCTCGACCATCAGCCTGTTCGACAAGTACTTCAAGCGCTTTGGTGTCGAGGTTGATTACGTTCCTCTCGCCGATCTGAGCGGCTGGGACGCGGCGATCAAGCCCAACACCAAAATGCTCTTCGTCGAATCGCCGTCCAATCCCCTGGCCGAGCTGGTCGACATCGCGGCCCTGGCCGAGATCGCGCACGCCAAGGGCGCGATGCTGATCGTCGACAACTGTTTCTGTACGCCGGCCTTGCAGCAGCCACTGTTGCTGGGCGCTGACATTGTCGTGCATTCGGCCACCAAGTTCATCGACGGCCAGGGCCGTTGCATGGGCGGCGTGGTTGCCGGGCGCAGCGAGCAGATGAAAGAAGTGGTCGGCTTCCTGCGTACTGCCGGGCCGACGCTCAGCCCGTTCAATGCGTGGATCTTCCTCAAGGGCCTCGAAACCCTGAACCTGCGCATGCGCGCTCACTGCGCCAATGCCCAGGCACTGGCCGAGTGGCTCGAGCAGCAGGATGGCATCGAAAAAGTCCATTACGCAGGGCTGAAGAGCCACCCGCAGCACGCGTTGGCCCAGCGTCAGCAAAAGGGTTTCGGCGCGGTGGTGAGCTTCGAGGTCAAGGGTGGCAAGGATGGCGCATGGCGCTTCATCGATGCCACGCGACTGATTTCGATCACCGCCAACCTGGGCGACAGCAAAACCACGATCACTCACCCGAGCACCACCTCTCACGGTCGTCTCGCACCTCAGGAACGTGAGGCCGCAGGTATTCGCGACAGCCTGATTCGGGTTGCAGTGGGGCTGGAAGACGTGGCTGATCTGCAGGCTGACCTGGCCCGTGGTCTGGCGGCGTTGTGAGTGGCGAGGCCAGCAAACCGGCCAGTGGTAAGCCGGGTGAGACGTGGGCGTTGAAATTTTCCAGCGTCCACAATGGCCGTGTCGCCCTGGTGACCGGTGCCGCTCGTGGGATCGGGCTAGGTATCGCAGCGTGGCTGATCGCCGAAGGCTGGCAAGTCGTGTTGACCGATCTGGATCGTGCGCGTGGTTCGAAAGTGGCCGGTGCCTTGGGTGAAAATGCCCTGTTCATTGCCATGGACGTTGCCAGTGAAGAGCAGGTCGCAGCGGGCGTGGCCGAGGTGCTTCGGCAGTTCGGTCGTCTCGATGCGCTGGTGTGCAACGCCGCGATTGCCGATCCGCACAACACTACGCTGGAAAGCCTTGAGCTGTCGCACTGGAACCGTGTACTGGCAGTCAACCTCGGCGGTCCGATGCTGCTGGCCAAGCATTGCGCGCCTTACCTGCGTGCGCATTGCGGCAGCATCGTCAACCTGACCTCCACACGCTCTCGCCAGTCGGAGGCCGACACCGAAGCTTATGCGGCCAGCAAGGGCGGTCTGATGGCGCTGACACATGCGCTGGCGATCAGTCTGGGGCCGGAGATTCGTGTCAATGCTGTCAGCCCTGGCTGGATCGACGCGCGCGACCCCTCGTTGCGCAGAGCCGAGCCTTTGTCTGAGACCGATCATGCCCAGCATCCGGCGGGCAGGGTAGGGACAGTGGAGGACGTTGCGGCGATGGTTGCCTGGCTGTTGTCCAGAAACGCCGGTTTCGTGACCGGGCAGGAGTTCGTGGTCGACGGTGGCATGACGCGCAAGATGGTGTACGCCGAGTAGTTTGCGCGGACGAGCTTCGATTGAGCTATTGCTTGTGCTTTTGGTGTGTGGTGAGGGTTTTGTGATTGAGGCGGTTTTTAAAAAAACTTCAATCAGGCTATTGACTTAGGTTCGTTAGGTGCGTAAATTTCGCGGCCTCAACGAAGCAAAGGGTGATTAGCTCAGCTGGGAGAGCAGCTGCCTTACAAGCAGCGGGTCGGCGGTTCGATCCCGTCATCACCCACCATCGTTGAGTTTGAAAGCTGAAGTACGAGGGCTTTCAAAAGTGATTTAAAAAGCTTACACGGACGCAAGTCCACAATGCGCAGCGGTAGTTCAGTCGGTTAGAATACCGGCCTGTCACGCCGGGGGTCGCGGGTTCGAGTCCCGTCCGCTGCGCCATATTTGTACAGATCGGGTTCTCCGGGTCTGCGATTGAAAAGCCCAAGGGTCTTTCGGTCACATGTACAGGAAGCAGCCTACCTAAGGTTTGTTTCAAACAGGTTTACAGCGATACGCAGCGGTAGTTCAGTCGGTTAGAATACCGGCCTGTCACGCCGGGGGTCGCGGGTTCGAGTCCCGTCCGCTGCGCCATACACCGCTTCAAGGCCCTTGAACTCCTTGAAGCAAACAAGAAAGCGGCCCTAGGGTCGCTTTTTTGTTGTCTGCATTTTGTGTGTCTGAGGGCCTGGCTTCGTGCGCCTGAGTGGTTTGTATCCAAATCCTTTTGAACTGTACGTTGATCCAGCGTCGGCCTTGTTGCAGACTTACCGCCATTTCCCAGTTCGCAGTCTTGCTGGCAGTCTTTTCCTTCCTCAGGATTTTCGATGTTTAAGCTACTGAACGTTCGTACCGCCCTCTGGATTTCTGCCGTGTTGATGGCAGCCGGCTGTTCATCGCCCAAGCAGGCGGTGTATGACCATGAACACTTCGACGACGCCGGGACCTTCTCCCGAAGCTACCCAGCGACCGACATGGCTTACTGCGAGGCGGGGCGGCGTGCCTTGCTGAGTCAGGGCTATATCATCACCAGCAGCGACCCTAAGATGATTGCCGGCCGCAAGAGCTTCCAGCAGACCGGCGATACGCATATCGAAATCAGCTTCAATCTGGTGTGCGCCGCCGATGCGAAGGATGGCAGTTCCACCATGTTCGCCAACGCGCTGCAAGACCGCTACGCGTTGAAGAAGACCAACAACTCGGCCAGCCTCGGTGTCGGCGTGCTGGGTTCCGTGTCGATGCCGATAGGCTCGACTGACGACTCGATGGTCAAGGTCGCCAGTGAGACCGTCTCGTCGGCAAAGTTCTACGAGCGCTTTTTCGGTCTGGTGGAAAACTTCCTGCCGCCTGAAGTGAAAAAGGCTGCGCATATTGTCGAGAAGCCCAAGGCCGACCTCGGTGTGCCTGACACGGCTCCCGCAGCCCCGGCGGCTCCCGCCAAGGCTGCCGAGCCTGCGAAGCTAGCGCCTGCGTCGTCAGAAAACGCGCCGAAGGCCGAGCCTGCTGCCGAACCGGTTACGCCTGCTGCAAGCGAACCAGTGCCTGCACCGTCCGAACCTGCTTCATTCAAGGCAGAAACGGTCGAAACACCGGCCGCAGAACCTGCCGAAAGCACCGCCCCCACGCCAGTCGAGCCCGCCCCGGCGCAGTAAGGTGTGGCGCGGAGCGTCGTGAACTGCATTCCCACGCTGGAGCGTGAGGAACGATAGTTGTCAGTCAGATCACCGTCGTGCCCATGCTCCGCGTGGGTATGCCGGTCTGGACGCTCTGCGTCCTCTTGTGACGCGGAGCGTGAGGAACGCGAGATATCCCGGCCTTAGCCCAGAAACAGCCTGTACGCCGGGTTCTCGCTCTCGTCCCAATACGGGTAACCAATCTCATCCAGCGCAGCACCGACCAGATGCCGCTCTTCCTCCGGCACCACCAGCCCGGCAACCACCCGGCCGTCAGCAGCGCCGTGGTTGCGGTAGTGGAACATGGAGATGGTCCAGCGGCCGCCCAGACGGTTGAGGAAGTTGAACAGCGCGCCCGGTCGCTCCGGGAACTCGAAGCGCAGCACCACTTCATCATTGACCCGCTCGGCATGCCCGCCAACCATGTGGCGGATGTGCAGTTTGGCCAGTTCGTTGTCGGTCAGGTCCAGCACCGGGAAGCCCTGGCCGGTCAGGCTGGCGATCAGGGCGCTGCGTGGGTCGTTCTCGGGATGGGTCTGCACGCCGACGAAGATGTGCGCCTCGCGATCAGTGTGGTAGCGGTAGTTGAATTCGGTGATCTGCCGCTTGCCGATGGCCTCGCAGAACGCCTTGAAGCTGCCCGGTTGTTCAGGAATCGTCACCGCAATGATCGCCTCGCGGCCTTCGCCCAGTTCGGCGCGCTCGGCCACGTGACGCAAGCGGTCGAAGTTGACGTTGGCCCCTGAATCAATCGCCACCAGCGTCTGGCCGCTGACGCCGCGCTGCTCGACATATTTCTTGATCCCGGCCACGCCCAGCGCGCCGGAGGGCTCGGTGATCGAACGGGTGTCGTCGTAGATGTCCTTGATCGCCGCGCAGATCTCGTCGGTGCTGACGGTGATCACTTCATCGACATAATGGCGGCACACTTCGAAGGTGTGGTGGCCGATCTGCGCCACTGCCACGCCATCGGCAAACAGTCCGACCTGGCTCAGCACCACGCGCTCCCCGGCGGCCATCGCCGCTTGCAGGCAGTTGGAGTCGTCCGGCTCGACGCCGATCACCCTGATCTCCGGGCGCAGGTATTTCACATACGCCGCGATACCGGCAATCAGACCGCCGCCCCCGACCGGAACAAAGATCGCATCCAGCTGGCCCGGTTGCTGACGAAGAATCTCCATCGCCACAGTGCCTTGCCCGGCGATGGTGTCGGGGTCGTCATACGGATGGATGTAGACGAAGCCCTGCTCATCGACCAGCTTCAGCGAGTAGGCCAGCGCTTCCGGGAAGGAATCGCCGTGCAGCACCACGGTGGCACCCCGCGAGCGCACACCTTCGACCTTGATCTCCGGCGTGGTGCGCGGCATG
>Ga0105244_10000697_pt1 | contig 29115 bp, 28 predicted proteins | sample KBSM44metaG_FD_80423 | JGI IMG/M metagenome (GOLD analysis project Ga0105244, IMG submission 80423) | Miscanthus rhizosphere microbial communities from Kellogg Biological Station, Michigan, USA - KBS M4-4 metaG | ecosystem: Host-associated > Plants > Roots > Rhizosphere > Soil | place... | reverse complement strand
GGTGTAGTTCAGCTCGGCCAGCGCGGAGTGGCCGGTACCGGCGTTGTTCCAGCCGTTGGAGCTTTCTTCGGCGACGCCGTCCAGGCGCTCGACCATTTCCATCGACCAGCTCGGCTCCAGCTCGTGCAGCCAGACAGCCAGGGTGGAACTCATGATGCCGCCGCCGACCAGCAGCACGTCGACTTTCTTGGTTTCTGCCGCGTGCGCTTGCATGACGCTCGCCGCGACAGCCAGACCCAGCAAGGTCTTGCCAGCTTTCTTGAACATTGATTGATTCCAATGGTTAGCACGTAAGGAAGGCCTAGGCGGGGCCTTGTATTTCTCTGTCCTTCAGCGCGCGCTTGTTATTGGTCATTGGAGTCAGCAGCCAAGAGAAACAGTGAACGCTCAGCCGTTGGTCGAATTGACCGGCCACCGCTGAAACGTTTTTCCGATTGTAACCCAATTGCCAGCACAAACAAATTGAGGGGGTTTGCGTCAAGGCGGCAGGTTGTCCCAGGGGGAAAACAAAAGACCCCGGCCACTTGCATGGCCGGGGTCTTTGGATCACGTCGCAAGCGGCGCGATCAGGGTATCGCCAAGATTACTGCGGCTGAGGCAGTTTATCGATTGGGCCGCAGCCACCGATGACCTTGGAGATGGAAACCGAAGGGTGGAACAGGTAGTCGTACGAGCAGTTTTTCTGCTGGTTGTAGACTTGACCAGTGCAGCCGGACAGCAGGGCAACGCCCGAAACGACAGCAACAGCAACGGTGGCTTTCAACAGCTTTTTCATACAAAGTCCTTTAAATGAATCGTCGGCCATCGTGCTGATGGCGCCCGGATCATACAGAACCAAGGCATTGGATCCAAGTCGTGCGGGCCGCGATGTAACAATACGTCGCGTTATCGCAGCATTAACCGACCGTTGAAAAGCGGGCCGCCTCGGAAGATAGTCTGTCGTTCTGCCTCACACCTGCACGCTTACAGGAGTTTCCCCATGCTCGGTGTTACCGACTACGGCGCGTTCGTCATCGCCTTCATCATCGTCCTGGCCATCCCCGGCCCGGGCAACTTTGCCTTGATCACGGCGACCGGCAAAGGCGGCATCAAGGCTGGCATGGCGGCGACCTGCGGGGTGATCCTGGGTGACCAGGTGCTGTTGTGGCTGGCCGTGGCCGGCGTTGCCACCCTGCTGGCCGCCTACCCTGCCGCGTTCCATGTGGTGCAGTGGGCGGGCGCTGCGTACCTGGCCTACCTGGGGCTGCGCATGCTGCTGAGCAAACCCGGCGGCGCCCCGCGTGCAAGCCGCATGGACAACGGCCACTACTTGCGCCAGACCATGATGATCACCTTGCTCAACCCCAAGGCGATCATGTTCTACATGGCGTTTTTCCCGCTGTTCGTCGACCCGGTGAAGCACCAGGGGCTGGTGACCTTTGGCTTCCTGGCGGCGACCGTGGCGGTGGTGACGTTGCTGTATGGGCTGATTGCGGTGGTGTTGACCCACAAGCTGGCTGAACGCATGCGCGCGAATCCGCGGATTACCAACCTGTTCGAGCGGTTGGCGGGGGTGTGCCTGGTCGGGTTCGGGATCAAGCTGGCGGCGATGCGCTGAGGGTTTTCCTACAAGGCTTGCGCGGCCCTGTAGGAGCTGGCTTGCCCTGCGATGGGCCGCAAAGCGGCCCCAGGATCTATCCAGCAAACCATAACCAACAGGTCAGCCCAGTCTTCATTCCCTGAACGATAAAAGACGGCAACTTAGCCTTCCGCCCTACAGCTAACCTTCAGTTTTTTCCCCTATCTTGTAGTCCATTTCCCAAACATACTCCCAACCCGCTCAAACTGTTGCTAGTGCTTGGGTCGCGCTCTAGTCTCGCCGTGTCGTTGCCACTGTAGCGACCGGCTTTGACAGGCCGTCCCGACTTAAGAACTCACTTGCAGCGCTTAATGGCAGCTGTACATGGGGCACACTCGTGTGCGCCGGGTTCCTTGGGTCACCGGTCTGTCAACCCATGTATAGCTGCCTCCATTCGTTTGACAGCGTTAGCAGGCAGCTCCACCTGACTCAAGGAGCTGTATATGCGCAAGATAGTCCCCGATCCGCCCTACTCCCTCGATGCCTCGCAAATCCTGCAGGACACCCTGATCCAATCCACAGAGTACGTCCTCTGCGCCCTGTCCGTAGCCCGTCAGTCCGTGCAACTCAAACCCACCTCGCCCAGCTCGATCGTGATGCAAGCCGTCATCCACGAGATGGAAGCCGTACAAAGCCTGGTGGAGTCCGCCTTGATGCAACTGCAGATGCAGCCGCATGCTCCGGCAGAGCCGCGCACCCTGCACTGAAACCATTGAAGTGATGCATCGCCTGGGCGTGCCTGTTCGCGGGTAAAACCGCGAACAGGCACGCCCGGGAACTGAACATTCCAGGGAGTTCAATGATGACTACAGACACCCCCAAGCCGCCCACTACAGCCGGCAAAACCACGTTCTACCAAGGCGAAAACCAAACCCACCCACTCTTTCGCATCGAGCCCGGCATCTGCTGCCAAAGCGCCCGCGAACAGGCTTCCGAATTGATGGGCTACGTACGCGACATGACCTTGGCTGGATTGATGGATGGTGATCAAAAGCTGATCTGGGCCTCGCATTACCTGAGCGCGATGGCCAAGGCGCTGCTAGATGATGCTGAGCTGGGGATGATGAAACATTAAGGCAACGCTATGCGAGTCTCGATCTGATTTTGAGCAACACCAAACCGTTCGAGGCCTCGCGCTTTCTCGACAATACCGAAATATTCGCAGCGTTCTTGACGGAGGGTCTGTGGACACTGAGACGTATACAGGCTGGGCAGCGTAGAGCAATTGCCATCGCAAGCACTATCAACAGAGACGCCTGATCACGGCCTCACCAAAAGGCTAAGGTTGTCGCCTGAGCGCTATCTGTAACTCATAAGCGCCTGCTCCAGGGCTGTAATAGCAGCCTGTACCTCTACCACGACATCGCTGATCTGGCTCTGATACATCTCCGGTGTACGGCACAAAACCTCCAGTTGACGACAACACTCAACCAGTTGCTCAGCTTTTACCACCCTTGCAGCGCCCTTGATTCGGTGCGCCAGCTCCGCCAGCTTTTCGAATTGGTCTTCCTGCATGAAGATACCAAGAGCTTTACAATCCTTGCGGTTGTTATTGATCAGCTCGTCAAGAATCTGTCTAAACTTCTCAGGCTCGCTGCTGATCAACATTTCCAAGGGCCCAAGGTCGACCACGCTCGTTGAAACAGGCCTCGCCTCTAATCGTTCCGTAGACTGCAAGTCGATCGCAGGACTTTCGTTCTTAGAGCACTGCAACAAGCGAGCGTCCAATTCATCCAAAGCAATCGGCTTAATTAGACAGTCATTCATACCGACTTTAAGACAATGCTCTATCTCTTCCGATTGCGCATCAGCGGTCAGACCCAGGATTATGGAAGCCTCCAACCCTTGAGCCTCCTCTACCTGCCGTATCGCCTGAGTAAGTTCGGCACCGCTCATGACCGGCATGTGGCAATCGGTAATGACAATATCGAAAGCGTGCTCACACCAGCGTTCAAAAGCCGACCGGCCGTTTTCCGCCTCGCTGACATCATGACCCAGAAAGTTCAGCTGCTGACGCAGTACCTGTCGATTGACTTCATGATCATCGACGATCAATACTTGCAAACGATAGCGTGGCTGTTGAATTAACGGCAGTGCAGTTATTGGCGTAAAATTAACAGGTTCAAGTATCTGCAGGCCTAGCTCGACTTCGACGCGCGTCCCTCTACCGACGGCGCTGCTCAGGTTCACTCGGCCGCCCATCATTTCGCAAAGCGAGCGACTGATCACTAGCCCCAGCCCAGTGCCTTCGCTTTGATGTGAGTTTCGTTGAGCCTGAACAAAAGGACGGAACAATCGTTGTTGATCTTCAGAACTGATACCCACGCCAGTGTCTTCGACACTGAGCTTGATAGTTAGCACGCTTGCTTCGCTCAACACACCACTGATGCTGATTTTGACTGTTCCCGCTTCGGTGAATTTGATTGCGTTGCTAACCAGATTGGAAAGAACCTGTTTGAAACGTAGAGCGTCGATCAGTACGTCGCAGTTGATGCTAGAATCGATATCGAGCAAAAGCTCTAGGCGCTTTTGACGCGCCAGCCCTTCAAACACCCGCGCCACTGACTCAATCAAAACACGTAAGTTCGCACGTTTAAGCGACAGGCTAAGGCGTCCAGACTCGATGCGGGCGATGTCAAGGATATCGCCGATCAATTCCAGCAGGCTTTTTGCCGATGTATGAGCGATCTCAATGCTGGCGCGGTCGATTGGCTCGCTGTCGGCGCGCTTGAGTGCAAGCTCGAGGATGCCGATCACGGCATTCATCGGTGTGCGGATTTCGTGACTCATGGTGGCCAGGAAGCTGGTCTTGGCGCGGCTAGCGTCGTCCGAATGGGCCTTCGCTTCGCGTAACTGCGCCACCAACTGGCGGTGCTCGGTAATATCCAGCCAGCCACAGATGACCCCCTTTGTCACCCCTTTGGAATCCTGAAACGGTTGCACCCAGTGGTTGATCCACGCTTCCTTGCCCTGGAGCCGCACGGCATGTACCGACTCGATTGTCTGCCCGTCGCGCATGGCCTGAGAGTAATTACGATAGAACTCCGGGAGGCTTTCGAAATTCTCCTTCGGTAACTGCCGGACCGTTTTATGCAACACCTCATCAGCGCTCAAGCCAACGCTTTTGAGATAGCTGCGGTTGCACGACAGCATTCGTCCCTTGGTGTCACGGACATAAAGCGGTGGCGGCATGCAGTCAGTCAGGGTCTCGATAAATTGCAACTGATCGTTGAGCATGCGCTCGGCCTTGAGCCGGGCTTTGATCTGCCTACGCAGGTAAAACACCCACACCAGTGACAACAACAGCAACAGCGCGGCAGCGGCGACAATTTCAGTGATCAGCCGCTCATAATCTACCCAGGTCTGACCGCTCATACCCGGTGGCGAACGCCAGCGGTTGGAAATCGCATTAAGCTCGTCCGGTGCAATGCTCTGCAAGACCGTATCGATGATCGACTGCAGCTCTACGTCACTACGACGCATGGCGAAATTGACCGTCGCCGGCCCAACATCCAGTATCTGGTTGATGGCCAGTTTGTCTCGAAATAAACGCTCGATGTAATAGCGAGCAGCGGGTAAGGACACCATGGCGGCATCCGCATCGCCTTCGTAGAGCAGATTCATCGAATCCAGCGAGCCACCCGCCTCAACCACCCTGGCTTCGGGGTAACGCTCGCGCAGTTTTTCGATGGCCACATGACCTGTTGGTACCGCCACACGCTTGTCGATCAGATTGCCCAGCTTGCCTTGCTGGTCAATGTTGCTGAGCAATACAAAGGGACTGTTGAGCAGTGGCCGGGAAAAGCGCAGGTATTCCTCGCGCTCGGAGCTTGCCGTCATCAGTGCCAGATCAGCCTTGCCCTGCTGCACCGCGTCGATAATCTGGGGGAAGCCACCACTGCGGGAAACCACTTCAAAATGCAGGCCGGTACTTAGCGTGATCACTTCAAGAACATCGGCGATGCCGCCTGAAAACACCCCGCTAGCATCGAAATAGGCGCCCGGGGCCAGGTCATCATTGATCACCAGGCGTACCACCGGATGCCGCTGTATCCAGCGTGTTTGCTCTACGGTGAGGCTAATGGGGTCTTCACTGGGGATGAAGCTGTTGCCCACCCATCGCTTGGCCAAATTGCGCAACTGATCTTCGCCGATGGATGTGAGGGCGACATTGAGAAGCCGTTGCATACGCGTGTTGTCGACCTTCAGCGCATAACTGTAGTCGCCTCCGCGAACATCCGAGAAACGCTCAAAACGGACAAAGTTGTAGAACGAACGATTGATTAGGTAATAGGCGCTGTACAGGTCGTCCAAGTAAACATCCGCCTGCCCAAAGGCGGCAGCGGCAATCGCTTTTTCATGGTCGGCGTACACCCTGAAAACGGCCCGCGGGTAGCGGTGTTTGAGCTCGGCGCTATGCTCGTGGGTGATCGCAACACGCAAGCCGGCAAGATCAGGGGGTGAATGCCGGGGTTCGGCACTGCGTTTGAACACCGCCAGCCGGTCCCTGGCGTAGGGAATGCTCAGCAGCAGGTCGGGGCGAGGCTCTGTACTGCCGTGAATACTGATGACATCGACACTACCGGCCTGTAATGCCTTGCGCGCGTCCTGCTCATTGGCAAAGGGAACGACCTTCACCTGCAAGCCCAAGAGTTGAGCGACCAGAGCGGTTGCATCGGCGCTGATGCCTTCGTACAGGTTATCTTGGGCATAGACTGAAAACGGCGCGCACTCGGTTGCATACACACCCACCTTGAGCTCAGCCTTGTGCCGCAGCCAATGCCAGTCTTCAGTCGTGATCGCCATATCGTGACGATCGATACGCAGCTGGCTGGACAGCACCTGCGGGGCCAAAGGCAGGGTGGCAGCCAGCAGCGGAACGCTGCTCAACAGTAGGCCGATGGACAGGCAGAAAGAACGTAAATGCATGCGAGATAGAAACCGAAGGAGCCTGGGGATCGCCGCCAGTGGCGGCGCAATAATAGTTCAAAGTGGTTGCCGTCGCTCGTTCATGAGGACCTGCCTCACAACCTGCGCTGCATGCAGAAGTCGATGAAGTGGCTTTCCGGCATCGGCCGGGCGAACAAAAACCCTTGGGCAAGGGTGGCGCCCAACTCAATCAGGTGAGCCTGTTGCTCGACGGTCTCTACACCTTCGATAACCAGCGAGATGCCTAACGCCCGGGCCAGCGCCACCGAGCAACTGATAATCGCAGCGCTCTTGGGCTGGTTTTGCATCTTGCGCACGAACGCCCGGTCAAGCTTGATTTCACTAAATGGCAGTTCACTTAGTCTATCCAGTGAAGAATAACCGGCGCCAAAATCATCCATGGCCAGGCCACAACCGAGCATACGCAGCCGCACCAAGTTTTCCAGACTTCTGGCAGGTGCACTGATGAGACCAGACTCGGTGATTTCGAACGTCACGCTGGCCGCTGGCACCTGTGACCGCTTGATCAGCAGGGTGATGCGCTCAGTCAACGCGGCGCACGCCAGCTGCGCCGGGTGCAAGTTGAACGCCAGGTCGATCCCCTGGCGCTGCGCTGCCAGCCTTTGCTGAAGAGACAGGCCCTGTTCGAACAGCTGCCAGAACAAGCGGTTGATCAGGTTGTGCGCTTCCATCACCGGTAAAAAATGTGCGGGTGGCAGCACCCCCCATTGAGGGTGCGTCCAGCGTGCAAGCACTTCTGCGCCAACCAGTTGCTGCCCCTGCAGGGTAAATTTGGGTTGGTAATAGGCCTCGAACTCTCCGTTGTCCAAGCCTTGCTGCACATCGTTCAACGTGGGGAGCTCTGCCGGCGACAACACTTTAGGCGCGGCGCTGCAGTGTTCCCTATAGCGTTTGACCACCTGGCTGAAACCTTCCAGGTTGAAAGGCTTACCCAAGTCGCCCAAGAAAGTCAGGCCCAGACAGTGGATCATCGCGACCGTGGCCTGACGCAGCGCCGGGTCCAGTTCGCTGCATAGCACCACAGCCCCAATTTTGCCGCTGCTACTGGCTTGGCGAAGAAACGCCAAGCCGTCCATGCCAGCCATTTTCAAGTCACAGATAATAATGTCTATCGCGTCGCAGGCTGACAGCACAGCAACGGCCTCGTGGCCGTCCGCCGCTTGCAGAATGGGCCCCGGCAACACTTTTTCCAGTGCAGTCACGGTGACAAGGCGCTGGAAGGGTTCATCCTCCAGCACCAGAACAGTCAAGTCTTGCATCGCAGGTCTACACGCACGCAATTGAAGGAGCCACAGTCTGCAAGGCTCGCATCTGACACCTCCATGGGAAATTTCCTCTCATCCATCGGAAATTTCCGAAGCAAGTACAGCTCTGTCCTACGCAGCTAATGGTGATAACCTGCTAGTGGCTTATCGATACCGTTCCGTAACAAGCGCGTTCTCAAGGTAGATTCACACTATGCATAGCGTTCTGATAGTTGACGATCATCCAGTCATTCGACTTGCAGTCCGGGTGCTGCTGGAAAAGCACGGCATGCGCGTGGTGGGCGAAGCGGACAATGGCCTGGATGCGGTTCAGCTGGTACGCGAGCTCAACCCGCAGGTGGTCATTCTCGATATTGGTATTCCCAAACTGGATGGGTTTACCGTTATCACCAAGATTAAAACGCTAAACGTGCGTAGCAAGGTGCTTATCCTGACTTCGCAACCTGCCGATTCGGTATGCCGTCGCTGTATCCAGTTAGGTGCACGCGGTTTCGTCAACAAGGAAGAGGACCTGGGCAGCCTGATTACAGCAATCAAGTCAGTGGATGCCGGCTATTCCTTCTTTCCCTCTCTGACGTTTGACAGTGTCAATCCTTCCGAGCAACTGACGGAGCAGGAGCAGATTCAATCACTGACTGACCGGGAAGTGACCGTATTGCAATACCTGGCCCAAGGGTATTCCAACAAACAAATTGGCGAAATGCTCTTTCTTAGCAATAAAACCGTAAGCACCTACAAAACACGACTGCTACAAAAGCTGGGTGCGACGTCACTGGTTGACCTGGCGGAGTTTGCCAAACGCAACGCATTGACGCCGTGATTGCTGTAATGCTCCTGTAGGAAATTTCCTATGCCTCCGTAGGCAATTTCCTACTCACTTCTTCCCTTCCGCCCCCTAGGCTTACCCCAGCTCAACGGTACACAGATACCCGAGCGGAGAGAGTGTTCGATTGAGTCCCTTCAAGCACTTCACTATCAATCTAGGAGTATGAAATGAAAGTTAGTTCGTTGGCTGGCGCAATTATGGCAGTTGCACTGGCAGCCACTTCGGCTGTCAGCTTTGCCCAAGATCAGGGGCACGGTGTCATTACCTTCAAAGGCGCTATTATTGATGCACCGTGCTCCATCGCTCAAGAGTCTCAGTACCAGACTGTAGACATGGATCAGATCGCCAGCGTCGCCTTGAAAAACGGTGGCAAATCTAGCCCGACTACCTTCAAGATCGAATTGCGCGGCTGTGAATTGGATGCCCTTAAGTCCGCAACTGCAACCTTCACTGGCTCGCCTGCGTCCAACCCCGACCTGCTGGCGCTTAAAGGGCAAGCCCAAGGCGCAAGCCTGGCCATTGCCGACCACACAGGCGCGCTGATCAAACTCGGCAGTGCTTCACCTGCGCAGACTCTATCCAACGGCAACACCTACCTGCAGTTCAATGCCTATCTGCAGGGCGATAAAGCCGTCGGCCAAGGGGCTGCGCCTGAGATCGTACCGGGTGACTTTGAGACTTTCGCCAACTTTACCCTCGCTTATCAGTAACGTCATTCGTCACTGAGGTGCCCCGCAGTACGCAATACCCGCGTACTGCGGGGAGATGGGGGAGTTTTAAATGAATCACACTACCGCACTGTGGTTAATCCCACTGGCGCTACTGTTCGTGCTGAGCGAACCCGCCAGTGCCACTGAGCCACTTCCTGGTGGCTCATTTAAGGGGCGGGTGCAGATTGCTGGGAGCATCGTCGATAGCGCCTGCAGCATTCGTGTTGGAGGTGACAGCCAGACAATCGCGTTCAAGCCCTTGGCACTAAATGGATTGCTAAGCGGTGACACCACTTCCCAACAATCCTTGACCATCTATATCAGCGACTGCATTACACCGGAAAAACATAACAAGAAAACCGATCCATTTCAGCGTTTCACGCTTACATTCGAAGGCCAACCTTATGGTAAAAACTTCGGCATCCAAGGCGGCGCGAAAGGCATCGCACTACAAATCAAAGATAACCAAGGGAAATTAGTTTCACCTGGCATGTTACTTGAGCATGGCGCACTTTCCATCGACAGCCTGATGCTCAATTACTCCATGACGCTCATCGGTAGCGGACATACACTGGAAGCGGGCGATTATCACGCCACGATCAAGCTGAGTATTCAGCATTTCTGAACTGCAAAAATCTAGTTCAGTTTCGCTCAAGGATTTAGTCACGTGAATTACCGTAAGGTACTGGCTACCACGACGTTTTGTTGTGTCGCGACGTGGGCAGGTGCAGCCGAGGAATTCCAATTCAATACCGATGTACTGGACCTCAAGGACCGCGAAAACCTTGACCTTGGGGTGTTTGCTTCGGCCAACTTTATCATGCCCGGCCATTACAGCCTGATGGTGCACGTGAACGGCGATACGTTGACGGAGTTTGCTGTCGACTATCTCTTGGCCGAAGATGATACGAAAAGCAGTGTCGCCTGTCTTTCGCCGACTTTGGTCAATGAATTGGGTTTGAAAGAACACGTCAATAAGTCGCTGATCTGGTGGCATGACGGCGCCTGCCTGGACCTAACCAGCGTTCCCGGTATGCAGGCACGTGGCAACCTGGGCACTTCCGCGCTGTACGTGAGCATCCCGCAGGACCAACTGGAATACACTTCTGCGAACTGGGACCCGCCTTCCCGCTGGGACGAAGGAATTTCCGGGGTGCTGTTCGATTACAACTTCAACGCCCAAACCACAGCGTACAAGCGCGGTAAAGGTCGGAGCGACAACCTCAGCGGCAACGGTACCGCTGGGATAAACTTGGGCGCTTGGCGCCTGCGCGGCGACTGGCAGACCCAGATGCAACGCAGTGACGACCAATCGTCGCAAAACCAGTTCGCCTGGAGCCGTTTCTATGCGCTACGCGCAGTGCCATCGCTGCGCTCGAACCTGCTCGTCGGTGAAGACTACTTGGACTCTAACCTATTCGGCAGTTTCCGCTACACCGGCGTTAACCTGAGCAGCAATGACAACATGCTTCCCCCTAACCTCAGAGGTTATGCCCCGGAAGTCAGCGGTGTGGCCCGCACCAACGCACGTGTGGTGATTCGCCAACAAGGTCGGGTGCTTTATGACACCCAGGTGCCGCAAGGAGCGTTTCGGATCCAGGATCTTAACGATGCGGTCTCTGGCAAGCTTGACGTACGTGTGGAGGAGCAGGATGGCAGCGTTCAGGAGTTCCAGATGGATACTGCCAGTATCCCGTACCTTACTCGTCCAGGCACGGTGCGCTATAAACTGGCAACTGGCAAGCCCTCCGACTGGGAACACCAAGTCGATGGCCCGGCGTTCGCCACCGGGGAATTTTCCTGGGGTGTGAGTAACGGCTGGTCGCTGTATGGCGGCGGCCTCGGTGCCAAGGATTACGGGTCCCTAGCCGTGGGCGTGGGCCGTGACCTGATGGCGTTCGGTGCGCTGTCATTGGACGTCACACAATCGCGGGCCACAGTGCCAGAACACGACACCTTGAGCGGCAAGTCGTATCGTGCCAGCTATTCCAAGCGCTTCGATGAGTACGATAGCCAGGTTACCTTTGCCGGTTACCGGTTCTCCGAGGAGAGCTACCTGAGCATGAACGAGTTCATTGAAATCCAGCGCGGCAGCCAGCCGTTGAACCAGAGCAAGGAGCTTTACACTGCGACACTAAGCAAACAGTTTCGCGACTCCGCGCTCAGCGTGTACTTCAACTACAACCACCAAACTTACTGGAACAGCCAGGCGAGCGACCGCTACAGCCTGTCGTTGTCTAGCTATTTTGATGTCGGTGGTTTGAAGAACCTCAGCCTGTCGCTAACAGCGTACCAAAACAAAGGTAACGGCACCTCCGATGACGGCGCCTACCTGACGGTCAGTATCCCCTGGGACAGCACCGGTTCGTTCAGCTACAGCTCGTCGGTCAACCGCGGCGAAACGAGCCATAGCCTGAGTTACTACGACCGTATCAATGAGCGTAACCACTACATGCTCAGCGCCGGCGAGTCCTCCAGCGGGGACATCGCCAGCGGCTTCCTGTCCCATGACGGAGATCAGGCCCAGTTAGTGGCCAGCGCCAGCTACCAAGCTGGTGAGTACACCTCGGCTGGGCTGTCAGTGCAAGGCGGCGCCACGCTGACCGGCCAAGGCGCAGCGTTGCACCGCAGCAATGTCATGGGAGGTACTCGGCTGCTGGTGGATACCCAAGGCGTGGCCGACGTACCGGTGCGCGGCAATGGCGGAGTGACCCGAACCAATCGTTTCGGCAAGGCGATAGTGACAGATGTCAACAGCTATTACCGCAACCAGGCAAGCATCGTGCTGGATGATCTGGCTGACGATGTTGAAGCCACCCAGTCCATTACCCAGGCGACGCTGACCGAAGGCGCAATTGGCTACCGTCGTTTCGATGTAATCGCCGGCCACAAAGCCATGGTCGTCATTCATATGGCCGACCATCGCGCCCCTCCGTTTGGCGCCAGCGCACAAAACAGCCGTGGCCAGGAAACCGGCATTGTCGGCGAGGAAGGATCGACGTATCTGAGTGGGATGAAGCCGGGCGAAACCATGTCGCTGCACTGGGACGGCAGTGCACGGTGTCATTTCACCCTGCCCGACCAGGTCGTTTCATCTGAAAGACAACTAGAGCTGCTGTGCCAGCCCGCTAATGACGCGGACAACCCCGCCGCTTAATCCATTTGCAACAGGTACCTATATGAACAACAGCTTCAAAAGCAACACCCTGACCCTGCTTGCCCTGATCGGGACCTGTGCGGCACAGACCAGCCTGGCCGCCGTATCGCTGGACCGTACCCGGGTTATTTTTACTGGCAGTGAAAAATCGATCAGCCTCAGCGTAAGTAACCAGAACCCGCAGTTACCCTACCTTGCCCAAGCCTGGATCGAGAACGAACAGGCCGAGAAAGTCACCAGCCCTATGGTCGTGGTCCCACCGATCCAGCGCCTGGAGGCCGGCGCGAACAGTCAGGTGAAGATTCAAGGCCTACCTGAACTGAGCCAGCTCCCACAGGATCGCGAATCGCTGTTCTATTTCAACCTGCGTGAAATTCCGCCGCGCAGTGATAAACCCAACACCTTGCAAATTGCCCTGCAAACGCGGGTGAAGCTGTTCTATCGACCCGCCGCGATCGCCCCCCGGGCAGGCATCAACGAAGCCCCCTGGCAGGAAAAGCTGACTCTTACGCGCCAAGACGACCGCTATTTGGTGAACAATCCTACGCCCTATTACGTCACGCTAATCGATGCCACGCCCAAGCTCGACACCGCTAGTCCAAGTGACTTCAAGCCCGTGATGATCAAACCCAGAGGTCAACTCGACCTGGGCGTGAGCAGCAAGGTGCTAGGCGACAAGCCGGTGCTGACCTACGTCAATGACTACGGTGGCCGCCCGCAACTGCAGTTCAGCTGTGCCGCAGGCACATGCACCGCTAGCCCCGTTGCCACCAAGCGCTGATACCCGACGACCTACTCTAGTAAGGGCACATCATGAAGCCTGGACTCCGAATCTGTCTTGCTGCCTTGCTCTGCAGTGCCAGTGTCTCGACCTTGTCTTTTGCCGCCGGCAGTACTGCCCAGACGGCCGAATTCCAGGTCACCGGCACCCTGCTTGAAAGCGCCTGTTATCTCGACCCTAGCTCAGCCTATCAGACCGTGTCCCTTGGCGATCTGAGCACCGCCCGTCTGTCGCTCCCTGGCGATCAAGGTACGCCTGTGGCCCTGCACTTCAAATTGCAAGGTTGTATACGCAGCAAAGGCGGCCGCGAGGATGAACAGCAAGGCTCTCTGGTCTGGAGCGCTATAGAGCCTGTGGCCGCACTAGCCTTTACGGCGGTCGCTGATGCCGATACGCCCGAGTTGATCAGAGTGACCGGGGCTGAGGGTTTTGGCCTGCGCCTGCTCGACATCCAAGGTCACGACGTACGCCTCGGCCGCACCGCACCGGGATGGTTCGTCTCGCCAGGAGACAGTCAGCTGACCTATTACATTCGCCCTGAGCGCACTGCGGCCGCTTTGCGCCCGGGCGCTTTCCGCGCCAGCGTCAATGTGAACTTGGCGTATGACTGAGAGCAATTTAATGACTGTCGTATGTACCGTACTGCTGGCTATGCTGCTTGGCTGTGCGTCGATGAGTCACGCTTCACAGTGGCAGGTGGTGACGATCGAGGGTGTCGTCTATGCAGCGGCTCCCTGCGTTATCAATAGAGACGCGCCCATCAGTGGCGCCTTTGGCAGTGTGCAGACCGCCGGAATCGATGGCAATTACAAGACCATCACTCTGGATTACGAACTCGATTGCAGCCGTTCGTCAAGCAATGAGTTGCGCATTCAGGTACGCGGCGACCCCGCGTTCGATCCCACGCTGCTAAAGGTGCGCGAGCATGACAATCTCGGCATAAGCATCAAGAAGGACGGTACCCGTCTGGCGGTCAATACCTGGGCTGACTTCGACACCCGCAAACAACCGGTACTGCAAGCGGTGCTTATAAAACGCGAAAATAGCGAACTAAAAGCCGGCGCGTTCAACGCCAGCGCAACCTTGGTGGTGGACTATCGATGAACACTCTATATCGCATGCTGGCGATACTGTCAGTCGGGACCCTGCCCCTGCGATGCATGAGCGCGGACAACCTTCAGTTCAGCGGCACCCTAGTAGCGCCGCCCGGCTGCACCGTCAGCGACAAAGGTGGGCGTATTGAGGTTCGCTTCGAGCGTAATATCGCCGTCAACCGCATTAATGGCGAGCTTTACCGGCAAGTGATTCCTTATCAGATCGAATGCCCGGGTGCAACCAACGCCGGTATAACATGGCACATGCGCCTGACCCTCAAGGGTGCTGACGCCGGTTTCGAACCTAGCGCGCTCAAAACTTCAGTAAACGATCTGGGCATCAAGGTACTGCTTGGCGGTACCCCGCTAATTCCCAATCAGCCCCGAGATATTGATGTCAACGCATCGACACCGCCATTGCTAGAAGCCGTACCGGTAAAGCTTGCTGGTGCGGCCCTGCCCAGCACCGACTTTACCGCTTCGGCGCTACTGATGGCCGAACTCTACTAGGAGGTACTATGGGCAAGTGGGTTATGACTCTGAGCGCCTTGATCGCCAGCCTATGGTTGCCGACAGCACAGTCAGCAGAGGACAACCTGTATTTCTCCGGCACCCTGGTGAATGAGCCTTGCGTTCTGGATGAGAGAGATGAGTTGATCAAACTGGACTTCGAAAGTGTCATCGACAAGGACCTGTACCTCAATGGCAGAACCAAGGGCCGCCCCATTGAGCTGCGCTTGAAAAACTGCGACCTGGATATTGGCAAACGCATGGTCAACATCACGTTCAGCGGTAATGAAAGCAGCGAACCACCTGGGCTACTGATTCTGCAAAGCGCACATGTGCAAGGCCTGATGGTAGGGCTGGAGACGACGGTAGGAACGCCCCTGCCGTTGAACAAGACCCACGCCATGGGCGAATTGAGCGGTGGCTATCACGCCCTCAACTTCAATGCTTACCTGCAAGTGGCACCCCAGGTGCTAGCCAACCGCACCCTAGGGTTGGGCGAATTTGAAGCGTCGCTAACCTTTGCCCTGAGTTACGAGTAATCACCATGAAAAATCCGTACACGACAAAGCTACACCGCGCTTTGGCATCGGTACTATTGTGCGGCATTACAGCACAAGCACAAGCCTTCAATATTATCTCAACGGACAGTCGCTATGAGGCGAGCGGCGTACGCTATTACTTCACAGTAAACAATTGGACAACTAACGACAATAGTCGTAGCCCTTGCATTCAGCCCTCTCCAGGATCGACTACTTGCGTCGTTGAGGTGACGGCGAACCAGTCGCCGTTCACGACCTCCTCTGTTGGAACAAGCTTATCTTGGGATGTACCACTTCGGTCCGGATACTCAACTATGGGCCAATTATTAGTGGACCTTCAAAGCAAAGGATTTAGAATCCCCCTAAACGGGTCAGTTCTAGTACCTTACAATTCTGTTACCGATGATCTCTGCATCACTTTTACCTATGCAGCAATTGGCCCTAGCATAGGAGGCGCAGTTAGCCGTTTTGGGCCATGCACCCCTGTCATGGCTCCGACACTACAATGCCAGCTCACGGGCGACACAACTATCAACCATAAAAATCTGTCAGACAATGAGGTTAACGGGGCAAAGGCGTCGACACAGCTCAATCTGCAATGCCAGGGCCCATCTAGCGTAACTGTTAGCACATCAAGAACGGACTACTCAGGCGTAAAACTCAGAAGCGATGGCAGTCTTTATTCAAAGATCACCATTAATGGCATGGACGCTTATAGAGGCATCGACGTACAGGTTAGCAAAGGTCAAATTGCCAAACTTAATATTACCTCGACACTTAGTACTCGTGGGACCGTCGCCCCTGGTGAATTCTCTGGCTCCACGGTTATAAGTATCTCACCGCCATAATTGAAATTAAAATAGGTTGCTAAAACCACTCTCCCCTTCGCCGAAGACGATGGTGAAGAATCCTGCTTACACAAATCATGTCCTCGGCACCAGGCTTTGCCCGATGCACACCTTGATCCACGCAACATACTGGGAAGAGAACGACGTCATACCCAGACCGGAAATAAAGTAGTAGATCAGCAATACAATGTAGAAACGAAAAAGCCCCGCAGATGTTAATCTGCGGGGCTTCATCTTGTATGGCGGAGAGATAGGGATTTGAACCCGCCCGAGAATCTCATTAGGCCTCAGTAGGCCAGCAAAAACGGCTATTCTGGCGTTAACGGATGGCCTACATAGGCCTAGCACGACCTAGATTTTGCCCTAGATTTGCCCTAAAAATTCCCGCACCTGGAGCAAGCGCATGGATGACCAAGCCTCGACCGTAGCTGACACCCTTGAGCTGTTGCATCTGAACCAAGTCGCCATGAGAGCAGCTCTTGAGGAGCTCTCGCTATGGGTGAGCCATCGCGGCTCAATTGCTATCCACGAAAACGTCATGACCGCCCTGGTGACCCTCGATACCAACGCTGAGGCAATCTCTGCAGGGATTAAGCGCTTACGGTTCTAAAAATATCCGCATCACCGGGGACTCATCCATGGTCGCGCAATGTCGCGCCCAACACCTAAACCAACTCGCCAATCGCAACTATCGATGGATTTTAGAATGATGAAGGTAGTTATAAAAACAGCCCACAAATCAATACCAGCCGAACTTTGTTTTACACTACCAAAATTCAGCATCATCACAGGATTGAATGGCAGCGGCAAAACTCACTTACTCGAAGCAATGTCCAACCCCAACATAGCAGAATTAGAGATTGACGGGCAAATCGCTCACAGGATCACTCACATCCCTTACAACACCTTATCCCCTCAAATAAGCGAAACCTGTGACAACAATAGCATAGTTGACACCATTCAAATGCACTGGTCAGATATTTCACATCACCTTCATATGCTGGCCATGAACACCCCCTCGGACCTGCTATCCGACGACATATTAGAGGATCATTTAGCTCCGGTGCTCGGCGCAGGATCGCCTGCAATATTGGCGGTTAAGCGTTACATTAAACGGACTGGTAAGAAGCCAACAGAGATGACCTTATCAGACTTTCATAAATTTATGGACATCTCAGTAAACGAAGAAAGGCTATTTGTCTCGCAGTGTGCAATGGCTTTTAAACTTTACCAGGACAGGCGCTTCAAAAATGAAGTAAGCGAATACTTCGCATCAAAGAACCCGGAGCGAAACATATCATTCCTGAATAGCAAAGACTTTCTGGAATTTTTCGGCCCACCCCCATGGGAGCTTATGAACTCGGTATTGGTTAAATCGGGATTACCTTACCGCTTCAACAGCCCAAGCGAAGACGACCCCGATCTACCGTACACACTTCGCTTAATTGACCAAGTCACCGGAAAAAGCATCTCAGTCAATGAGTTATCTTCGGGCGAAAAAGTAATTATGGCGTTGGTACTGGCCATCTACAACACTACTGAGGGCAGCACCAAAGGTCAAGTCCTACTATTAGATGAACCAGACGCACCACTTCACCCTCATTTCTCAAAGCTTTTGATCGAAACCATAAATGAATCGATTGTAAATAAAGCCGGTGTGACAGTGGTCATGAGCAGTCACTCCCCAACTACTGCGGCCCTTGCTCCAGAACACTCTCTATTCGAACTGGATCGATCATCGAAAGCCCTAACGATGATAAGCAACCGTCATGCAATTCAAATACTCACCAAAGGAATCGAACACTTAAAAGTATCTTACGAAAACCGCAGACAAATTTTCGTTGAAGGTCGCTATGATGTAGAGTATTACACAAAACTATTTGGAATCGTGAATCGAGACCATAGATTCAACTTCAACCCTGTATTTATAGAACCTCACAGCGGAAATGCAAATTGTGCCGACGTCATAGACATTGTAAGCAAGCTTAGAAATTTGGGCAGCGACCTTGCATGGGGCATAATTGATCACGACAACAAAAACAAAAGCAGTGCCCATACATTAGTGCTAGGAAATAACAAGCGCTACGCAATTGACAATTACATTCTTGACCCGATTTATGTATGCCTAGCCCTATTTAGAAATCGAAAGAAATCTTACTCAGACTTCGGTATACCGACAGGAAAAACCTCATATACCGACGCAAGAGATTTAAGTAATAACGAATGTCAAATCATGATAAACAGCTTCCTCACTCAATGCGGTATCGACTTAAGCAACACCGAAGTCACCTATTGCGAGAATGGCTTTGAATTGAACTACCCTATCGAATTTCTTCACCACAACGGCCATGATTACGAGAAGCTCATTATTAAAACCTTCCCCGAGCTCCATGGAATAAAGAAAAACAATAGAGATTCCGGTCTGAAGCTAGCTGTCCTAGAAGTCATTGAAGACTTCAGAGGCTTTATTCCTAAGGAAATTTCCGATACTTTTGATCTCATACGATGATGCCCGCCGAACCGGTGCAACTCTAGTCTGCCCCGGTTCGCATCAGCAAATTCTAGATTAGCACCCGTGCGTGGCTTTAAAATTTTGCAAAATATCCCACCAAGCAGCTGAACTGCCTGGACAGGCCTTAAAATGATAATGAGTTAAAATAGTTGCCCCAAACTACCGGGCCGCCAATTCATAATTACTAGCTCACTTGTCATTTCGGCTTTACCCTGCCGCTGGTTGGTGTTGCTGTAGCGGATACCCAGGCACTCGAAGTGGAAACCCTCAAACGCTCGACGGATGTCTGGGTGGTCGTTGATGCTGACCATCACCCTACCCTTGCAGCGGCGCATGAAGTCTGCCATGCGTTCGTATTGTTCAAACGGGAAATCCACGCCGTAGCCGGCGGTCTGCCAGTATGGCGGATCCATATAGAAGAACGTATGCGCCCGATCGTACCGCTCGGCACAGTCGAGCCAGGACAGATTCTCGACGTAGGTACCAGCGAGGCGCTGCCACGCAGCGGAAAGATTCTCCTCGATGCGCAGCAGGTTGATGGCTGGCCCGGTGGTGGCAGTACCGAATGTCTGGCCGGTGACCTTGCCACCGAATGCGTGCTGCTGCAGGTAGAAGAACCGGGCAGCACGCTGGATGTCGGTCAGTGTCTCCGGCCGTGTCATTTTCTGCCACTCGAAGATCTGCCGGGAGCTGAGCGCCCATTTGAACTGGCGCACAAACTCCTCCAGGTGGTTCTGCACAACGCGATAAAGGGTGACCAGGTCACCGTTGAGATCGTTCAGTACCTCCACTGGGGCGGGCTGGGGGCGCATGAAGAACAACGCGGCACCGCCGGCGAAGACTTCGACATAGCATTCATGTGGGGGAAAGAGTGGGATCAAGCGGTCGGCCAGGCGGCGTTTGCCACCCATCCAAGGAATGATTGGAGAGGTCATAGGTATGCAAGTCTTTACTGTATGGATAAACAGGTGTTAGGCTCGCCGCGCTTTGTGCACAAGGCAGAGGCTGCGGCTGGACTTGCAGGAAGGGTCTGCGGGTTCGGTGGGCCGGGCTGGATGTTGACGCATCTGCCCGGCTCGCCTCTTTTCACTTGGCGACTTCGCGAACGTAGGCCTGACAGGCCTGCAACGCGATTAGTCCTCGATCGCCTTCGTCGGTGATGGCGACAATTCGTTGAGCATGCGCTCGGTCAAGTTGGGCGCGTACGATTCCATGTACCACGCCTCCGGCGCCGGCGGCATCTCGCACCCCACCGTCACAACGCGAGGCGGGAAAGGATCCGGCGTCGACAAGGACCGACAGCCGCAAATCAGCAGTAGCGAGCCTGTCACGCAAGCGATCTTGAGCTTTTTTAGCATCTTTCATCTCCTTCCAGTGTGTCTGCCCCTGCTCCCGCAGGCGTCGTTCCAGGGATTGTCGTTCGGCCTGATGCTCCGTCAGTTGCTGCAGCGCTGCTGTTGCTGCAGCCTCACGCTCGCGACTATTTGCCTGGTCCTTCCCGGCCAACTGCTGGTCGTAGTCTTTCGCTTTGCTAGCGAGCTGTTTACCGTAAGCGTTAGCCTGCCAGACCCAGGCTGTACGCGCCCCGGCAGCTACAAACGCGAGCAAGATGACTACGGCGAGAGCAAGCCGCGACAGCGAGTTCATAGCAAAGCCCGCCGGATGCCTTCATGGAACACAGCATCGGGATAGCGGTAGTTCGCACACTCATGAGCGATGATCGCTCCGACAAACACGCGCAAGGTGCGCACGTCCTTGATGTTGATCACATCGTTGGCCTTGACGCCCAGCTTGGAGGTCACAGCGGCAATATATGCCTCGGTGTTGTTCTCGTTGCCGGGCGCCCAGCGGCTGACGGTTTCGCGCACAGTGTCAATTCCTGCACCTCCAACACCAGGCAAGCCGTCCTTGCCCCGGTAGTTGATCAGCAACTTGCCCAATGCACGAATGCCGTTTTCTGGTGAGTCGAAGCGGGCAAAGCGTGGGTTGGTCACGCCCTGCTCCAAGCCGAGCTGCCCCACCCAGGCGTTGCGCGGGTTGAAGTCGATGTTTCCGGGGTTGGCGTTGCGCACTCCCCGTGGCACTGCTGTTGCCATAGCTTTCTCCAGGTACAAAAAAACCCGCACTAGACGGGCATGAAATGAACAGGCAACCGGCCAGGTGCCAAGGCCGCCTAAGCAGCAGAAGCAACCTGGCCAACTGGCCGGTCAGGGGTTGATGATCACTGTTCCGCTGAGAGCATTCGCTCGGCGCATCCTTCCGTTGTCGAGGTAGCGCATTGACGCTACAAAGCCGGGCTTTACATCCACCGGCCCCCAGCTGTACCCGCCACGCCACTTGTAACTTTTGCCTGAATCAAGGCGCATATAGTTCGGGTTGTCCGGGTTACGCTGCAGCAGGCGGTGGATCGCCGTGGTGTATTGCTTGGTCGTCGTACCGCCGCCGATGATCAGGCCGTAAGCCTCACTGACCTGCTTGCCATCAGCAATGCCATAGCTCCGATCGATCCAGGCCGCCAGCTGGCCGTTGGCACTGGTGCACAGCGCTGCCCACGCATCGGGGTAGGCCGATGGCGAACCCGAAGTCAGCGTGCCGTCGAACGGCACCGGCGCCGTCAGCTGACCGCCGAGGTAGAACAATGTGTCACTGACGCCGCCAGCCACCATCTGGCATCCGTAGTCGATGTAGAACTGCAGGTCTTCCAAGGCAAGCACCTCGGCGTGCACGTTGCATGCACCCGGCGCGAAGTCGATCTGGATGCTCTGCAAGGCGGCGTAACGACCGAGCGACACCGTGTTACCGGCCATGACCTTGTTCACCACACGACAGGTAATGCGGTCGGCCCGTCCGCTATCCCCAGGCACCAATGGCACGCCATCCGCCTCGATGTCATACAGGATGTTCAGGGCGGTCTTACGGTCGCCCACCTCATGATTGCCGCCGGTGAAGTTAAGCCCTGCGCTATCACCATTAGCGGCTACATCAAATACCAGCGGCGGCAACCAGTCAGTGCCATAGGTACCAATCAGCACCCCATCGCGTAGCAGCTCAGCAAAATTCGGCAGACTGTTGGCACCGGTCGGACCGAACGTAAAGCCTCTTGGAAGATCACCGTCATCCCACACGATGGTGATACGCCCACCAGCACCCACCTGATAGGTCAGCGGCGCTGTGCCGGCAGCACCGGACGACGCCATGGTGTAAGTGGCCGGATCGATAATGAAGCTGTAGCCCGGGTTATACGTCTGCACTGCGGAGATGTAGCCACCCAGCGCTGGCAGCTGGGCAGTATCCAGCGTGACCGAAACGGTCAGCCCCAACACCACGGAACTAATCAGATGAACTGTCTGGATGCCGTCTCGAACGATGGTTGGCGTGCTGTCATCCGATAGCCTGATCACTTGAGTCGTGGGGTTATCGGCCGTGGAGTAGTTCGCCTGATCGACTTCCTCAATGATCCATCCGTCAGGCTTTGCATTGGGCAGCGCCGTGCTGCCGTTGACGTAGTACGCCAGCCGGTAGAACTTACCTGGCCTCGCGCCGCGCACCTTGATATCCAGTATCGCGCTGTTCCACGAAGGATGCTCGGCACTGACGATGGTATTACGGTTCATCTTGCGCAGCGGGTAAGCCTTGCCGCGGTTAACCGTCAACGAGTCGCCAACGGGTAACACACGGACATAACACGACGGATCAATGATCCATGAATAGTGCGCCATGGCGCTGGTAAGCGCGTTGATTGGGGTGCCGGCGGCCGGCAGTGAGGCGGCATCCACCGTGACCACGAAACGCACGGTAGGCATCGACGCCGGCGCAATCGTAAAGGTATGAATTCCAGCGTTCCGAACAATCGCAGCCGGCGCGTCGGTGTGGTTGTGGATGGTGGTCGCTACAGCCGTGGTGGCATAGGTCGCCGCGTCGAACTGCTCAATGACAATGCCCTGGTCGGCGTTGCTGCCGATGGTGGCATCGTTCTGAAAATAGGCGATACGGTAGTACTTGCCCTCAAGTGCCGCGTCATCGCCAATCACTTTCACGTTCAAAATGAGGTTGGCGAACACCGCACTAGCCGCCGAGATCACGCCGGCGCGCGTCATCTGCTTGAACGGAAATGCCTTGCCCTTGTTGATCGTGACCGAATCAGCCTGATTGCTCAGGTAGCTAGCCTCATAAACTGCTACACCATTGTCGTTGCGGTAGAGGTCCACATAAAGGAAGGGCACCGCAGAGCGGACACTAAAATAGGCACCATTCACAGTGGCCAGAATGCCCTTGGCGGTGGTGCTGTATACGGCCGCTCCGGCCAGCTGCACCGCTACGTTTTCAAGAACCGTGGCGACTTGCTGCTGCCCCAGCGCCGCTTGCTTGGCCAGTGACGGAACCAGCCCGCCCTCGGTGAGCACGTCCACAGTGGGCCCGCCATGCACCACCTGGTGCTGGATGTTGGCCGCTGCCCGCACCTGTGTCGCAACTTCGGAGATTTGCCCCGTATAGCCCTGCAGCGCTTCAACTGTTGCCATATTGAACTCCAGGCATAAAAAAACCCGCAGCCTTTCGGGTACGGGTTTGCAAATTCACAGAGCGGATCATTCAGTGCGCTTCCACATGTGGACCACCAGGTAAGGCGACAGATTGTTATGCGCACCGCCCCCACCGGTCTTTCCGGTATCCGGCACGTTCGCACCGATGGTGGTTTGCGTAACGTCATCACCAGATGCGTAGGTAGGCCCTGACGTGCCCCCAGGCGCAACGCTGCCCTGGGGCATAGGGTGAACGTGTTCTGGTATCTCACTGACGGTTAGAACATGGTTGTACTCGCCGCCACTGCCTCCAAGCGCAAAGGCCTTGGTCTCATTGCGCGCGTCCGTGCCACTGCCTACGCCGACCAACATGCGACCGGGAGCCAACGCCTGCCACACACCAAAACCGAACAGCACGCCCGGATTGGTCGAGTCGGCCACGTTCATATAAATGGACCCCACTGGATAGACGACAGCCAACATCGAAGGCTTGTTGCCGGTGTGGTAAGGAATGTTGGCGCCGCCGATAGTCAGTGTTCCATCGCTCTTGAAGCGTGCAGCCTCAAGCCCGTCGACCAGCAGAACAATGGCCGAGCCGTCCGTGTCAGTGCCTCCGATCGCGTACAACCCCGTGTCGCCATCACCGCCAAAGCCGTAGCCCACCAGACTGGTATTGCCGGCGGAGGGCAGGCCCTTGGCACTGCGCACGCCTTTGGTAGCCTTGAGCAAGCCCGTCAACGATCCGCCCACCAGCGGCAAGTAGCCGCCGACCATCTTTTCAATGGCCTGCTTTAACTGGTCTTCTTTGGTTTCGTCCAGCGCAATACCGGCACCCACAATCACATTGGCGATTTCTTCCTGCACCATGTTCAGCCACTCGGCCTTGAGCGGAGTGGGCGCCACGCCACCAACAACGGTGCCGTAACGAAAACGCCCCAGCGCAGCCACCAGGTCTGTCCAACTTGAAATCCGCTGCATAACTAATCCTCAAGGCCGGCCACTGAGGCCGGCAACACGTAGTGAACTACATCCAGAAATTGATCTATGTCGGCCACCATTCCGCGCACCTCGTCACGTCCGTAGCCAATCACCACATCTGTATATTCGGGCGCCTCCAGCTGCAGACGGCAATCCAAAGCCGCCGCCTCTGGCGTGCCGTAAGCACTTAAAGGCGCCGACACCTGCCATTGCCACGCCCAAGGGCCGCCATACAGAAAGTTGCTGGTGAGCGTCGGCCCGACCCGGGCTGGGCGAAACTCTTCGATCCCTACAATTACGCCAGACTGCGCCGCCAACCTACGGTAATACTCCAGCTGGGGCGCTCCCGAGGCAGTCAGCTTGTCCAATACCGCCTGCCGGCGCTGCTGCAGGGTCTGCGAACCCGGTACTGTGCAGGCGTCCGGCAGACCCAAGTAATCCTCCCAGTCGGTCAGCAAAGCGCTGACCGTGGCCGGGTTCAGTTCCAGTTGTAGGCCGTCCAAAGCTTGGTCTACACGGGCCAGCTCAGGTGCGAGACCGGCCACGGTCTGCGCCAAGTCCGGCTGTAGCTCAAGGTCGAAAGCAGGCCCAAGCGGCAGCAATCCACGTAACTGCTCGAGGTAGTCGGCTTCGGTCATAGCCATGTGATGCCCTCCAACACGGCCACCTGGTTGTTTGCCACCTGCACGTCAGCCGTCGGCGCCTCCAGCACATGATCCGTCTCGCCGGGCGCATTGCTGATCGCCGCAGTAATGTGACTTCGCAAAATCACCGAGCCGGCCCCGCCTTCATCACCCACCAGATCGGTCAGGGCTTTTTGAACGGCAGTCCGAGTGGCCGTTGTGTCGGGCACCAACTTGATGCGTGGCGTGAGCGCAAGGCGCTGGGCAGCAAACGCATAGATTTCACTGGTGACCGGCCGCTTTCGCTCCAGGTACACCTGCACCTCGGCCACCTTGGCTTCGCTTGGGAAGATGTCTTCGTCACCATCGCAGACGAAGGTGAGCCCAAACGTGCCTGGCCCCATCCAGCGTGGAAGCGCCCATGCCCGGGTAACGCCGGGAACCTCCAGCGCCCACTCTACGAAGTCTTCACCGTTGCCCACCTTGCTCGGGTTCTTGAACGCCGCCCGTACTCTTGCCCGCAGGTCTTCAGGGGCTTCTTGCTCGGCCCCCCCGATAATTCCTGCGGGACCGATAGTTGCCGTGGCATTGACGCCCAGCACTGGCGCCACAGCCGTCAACTCACCCGCCTCGATATTGCCCACCGCGCCTTCCGTCTCGGCCGCAACCAGCACCTGGGCCGCGCCTGATACCAGCGTGACGGCCTCACGAACGACATAGCGCCGGCCATCCTTGGACTGGTACACCACCCCGGCATCCACTGGAAAACCTGAAGACCCCACTACGCCGATATAGCCGGTCGCGGACACTGCCGGCTTGCGTCCTTCTTCAAGACGCCAATCTGCCCACTGCAGCAGCATGTCTTCATCGCAGGTCGCCGGGTGCGACTGCTTCGCGACCCATTGCATATAACCGAACAACTGAAATGCTGCGCCACTGAGCGCCCGCGCAGCCACCTTTGCATCGGATCGACGCAGCGCGTCCGGCGCATTACGCTCAAAGTCGGCCTCAGTGCGCGTGATAAGCGCCGGCAGCGTCGGAATCTCATACGGCATTGATCAAGCTCCACGTGTCTTCAAAGGCCAGCTGCAGGGTTTCACCATTCAATTCGGTAAGGCGTACCTGCAGATTGACCCGGCTAATGTCTTGCCGCTCGACCGTCACCGTAACCGCCGTGACGATTTGGTCTTCGGTCATCCAGCGCAGCGCCTCTTCCGCGTACTCCTGCGCATCGCGCAGCGTCTCCGGGGTAATGGTCCGGCGCTGCAGCAGCCACAGCCGGGAACCGATCTGGTCACCCGGTGCGGTAGGTACGCTATCGCCCCACCAACCTTTGCGGTCTGGGTCATCCAGTTGGTCGTCTGCGCCGGCACGGCGCCAGGTAAACAGGCTGATGGTGACGGCGCGGCGCAGCAGATTTTCACGGGTCATCCGTCACCCCCTACCGGCTTGTTGGTGCTGCCTGGTCCGTTCAGTACGTTGTCATGCACATGCTCGATCTGGCTGATGCCGGCGGCCACTTGGTCACCGCCCGACTCAATCCGGCCGGTGGTGCTGATCAGTGGTGTGTCGAACTCCACCGCCGTTTCGGCACTGACCTTGAAGGTGGCCGTTTTGACCTCGATCACCCGACCGCGCTTGAACTGCAGGTAATCGCCTTCATCGGTATAAATGGCCACTTCGCCAGGCTTGAGTCCCTGCAGGCGAAAACGCCGGTCGGCCACCATGATCACCACCCCATGGCTGCGATCGCCGAAAAAGCCCACCAAGGCTTCAGCGCCGTCCAAGGGGCAGGATGTGACGCCGTACGGCTCCAGATGTTCGATGTCGTCTTTGACCTCCCCGGCGGTGATGCGCAACTGCAGGCTTTGCAGCTTGCGCGCCGAGTTGGCCAGCACGACCACACCGCGAGCCAGCACGCTCGCTAAAGGGTTTCTCATGGCTTGTAGTCCGCAGGAATGAGGTATTCGAAGTTGTCCGTCTTCTTGCCCTTCTTGAGCTTGCGGCTCTCGTAGGCATCGTTCGGCTCAGGCAGGAAGCCGTCTGGAGGGGCAACGGTCATCTTGGTGAAGGTGCCCGGCTCGCCCAGCTCATAGGTGATTTCACTGATGAGCATGTCGCGGTCCAGCCCGATCAACGGGTCAATCACCCGCACGATCATGTTGTGCCGCCACAGCTGGCCACTACTCTGCCGCCAACCCTGCACGGTGTAGTTGAGCGTCATGGCCTTGCTCAGGGCGTTGGCCCGCTCCCACTGCACGCGATCGCGCGCCATCTTTTCGGTCAATTGCCCCGACTGACTGATCACCTTCACGCGCCGACGCGCCACCCGGTCATCATCTATACGCGCCTCAACTTCGGACGCGGCCGGGCCGTAAGTATCGTCGGTGCCGCTGCGCTGCCCCCGGCTGATGTACTCGGAAAACACGTTGGAAAAGTCCAGCGAGGTATCGCCGGTGAGTATGTTTTTGCCCAATTCCAGCGGGTCGACCGCACGGCCGGCCGTTCCCGGGGTGGCGATCACCAGACGGCCCAGCCCGTCGTCGGTGCTGAACAGCCGGGAAAGCGTCAGCAGACGGTCAATACTCTCGAACGCGGTCTCGCCGGGCTCGATAGTGTGGTCATCCAGCCCGAGCGTTACAGCGGCTTCGTTGACCACCTTGATGCCGTATTCGCCGGCCAAGGCCTCAACGATCTTTTGCACGCTCTGGCCGCGCCACTGGCCCGGTGAGTTGATCGCCGCGCAATCCACCAGGTCGGCGGTTTTCGAACGCCCGGAAATGCTCAAGGTGATGGACGTCCCGTCGTAGCGAATCGGCGTACTAAACACATAGCCGGTCAACAGCAGCTCTTCGCCGATGCGCACTTCAACCGCTTCACCTTGGCGAATGCGCACCGGCTGATCACCGCCGCCCGGCCACTTCCATGTGATTGAAACCGTGAAGTCTCGTGCTTGGCGCTCCAGACCGGCGCTGATGCTCACGTCTTTCCAGCCGGCGTAGTCGTGCCCGCCAACGCTCAGGGTGACGGTATTATCTGGCTCCATGGCTTAACTCTTGGCGACTTGCAATTCTGCGGCAGGCACAAAGCCTGGATGGCGTATAGCATTGCGCGAGACGATTTCAGCGCCGCGCAAGGCGTCGCCGTACAGCTGATGAGCCAATACCAGCGACGACAATGTGACGCGGGGCTGATACGGGCGCAGCCAAACACCACTGCGGGCCACTTCGGTCAAATGCCGATCCAAGGCCAAACGGGCGTCACTGAGCGCACCAAAGTAATCTGGCTCACTTTCCCCAGCCACCACCCACATCGCCTCACTTATCGCGTCACGCGCAGCCAGAATGTCATCAGCAATTGGCACGGTGGATTCCATGGCGCTACCGGCCTCGACCGTTGCACCCTGCTGCTCAAGTTGCACACTGAGGGCGGCCGGCTGATCGACGGTACGCACGCTGGCCACCGGCACTTCCGCCATATCCAGCAGCAGGTCAACCAAAGCCGCATCCTGCACCAGGCCAATGACAGCCGACTGGATCAGCGCAATGTCGGGATCATCCGTTGCCGGCCGCTCGGCAGACAGCGCCACGATGGCCTGCGCCTTGCTCTTGGATGAGTGCACCGAGCCGCTGGAACCGTACCCGCTGAACCAGCGCTCAACGCTCGCCAAATCGCTCAGCAGGCTGGCTGCCAAGGCGCCCGGCGCATTGATAACCGACTGCACAAAGGCGCCCATGTCGGCCGCCAGCGTGGTGATCGGCTTGAGGAAGTTGATGGCAAAGGCATAGGCACTGGAAATGGCCCGGCGCACCTTGTTGACCTGCTGTCGCGCCCAGTTGACCTTGTCCATCACCGCGTCAAACCGCGCCTTGATCCGCTCCAGCAGAGACGGCACATGCGCCGCCAACTGGCGACGGGTGTTCACCCGCTGCACTGGGAAGGTCAACATGCCAGCGATAAATGTAAGGGTGAACCGGGTCATGCCCAACTCGCTGCGAGCATGCGAGACTTCACACTTGCCCGCCGTCACCATCAGCCGCCCATACCAGGGGTGCACCAACTCGCCCGGTCCCGGTATGTCTAACGCAGCCTCAAGCCGGTCACGCTGAGCAATGAAGTCGCTGCCGACCACAAAGCCTTCGAACTTGTACTCCCGGGTTTGCCGGCCCATGTCCTCGACCATG
>Ga0105244_10000693_pt1 | contig 29192 bp, 10 predicted proteins | sample KBSM44metaG_FD_80423 | JGI IMG/M metagenome (GOLD analysis project Ga0105244, IMG submission 80423) | Miscanthus rhizosphere microbial communities from Kellogg Biological Station, Michigan, USA - KBS M4-4 metaG | ecosystem: Host-associated > Plants > Roots > Rhizosphere > Soil | place... | reverse complement strand
GCGACAGCGAGCCACGGGTGGTCCTGGGGCAGGGCGCCACGCGACAGTTGCTGCGCGATACACTCGGCGTGGCGCAATGCGCAGTGCCGGTGCTGGATTTCGACAGGGACGCGGCCCAGTGGGCTGAACGCTCCGTGGCCAACCCCGACCCGCAGACCATCGGCCTGACACCCGAGCACCTGGCCTACGTGATCTACACCTCCGGTAGCACCGGGCTGCCCAAGGGCGCGATGGTTGCCCATCGTGGCCTGAGCAACCTGTTGTGGTGGTGTCAGCAGATCTGTGCTGACGGTCAGCAGGCGAGCATGCTGCAAAAGATTCCGTTCGGCTTCGATGCTTCGGCCTGGGAACTGCTCTGGCCGCTGGCCATGGGCGGGCGCCTGGTGCTGGCCCGCCCTGGCGGCCATCTCGAGCCAGACTATCTGGTACGGACGGTGCGCGAGCAGCGGGTTTCGGCGCTGGTGTTCGTGCCGGCGATGCTGCAGCTGTTTCTGGAGGTCGATGAGGTCAGTCAGTGCCAGGATCTGCGAAATGTCTTCTGCGGCGGTGGTGAACTGACCCCGGCGATTGCCCGGCGCTTCCAGGAAGTATTGCCCGAAGCGCGCCTGCACAACGTCTACGGCCCCACCGAAACCACGGTGATCAACAGTGTCTGGACCCTGCAACCCGGCGCCGAGGTGCCGGCCCGGCAACTGCCCATCGGTCGGCCCATTGCCGGCAGCCACCTGTATGTCCTCGACGAGCACGATGCACCGGTGCCGGTTGGCGTCAGTGGTCATCTGCATATCGGCGGTGTCGGTGTGGCCCGTGGTTACCTGGGGCTGCCGGCACTGACGGCTGAACGCTTCATTGACAGCCCGTTCGTGCCCGGCGAGCGCCTGTACCGCAGCGGCGACCTGGCGCGTTATCGCGCCGACGGCGAACTGGAATTCCTGGGCCGCAACGATTTCCAGGTCAAGCTGCGTGGCGTGCGGGTCGAACTGGGAGAAATCGAGGCACGGCTCGAAGCGTTCCCCGGTGTGCGCCGCGCGGTGGTGCTGATGGTTGGCGACAGCGCGCAGCACCAGCGCCTGGTGGCCTGTTGCAGCTTTGCGGCCACGCGTCCCGAGGAAGCGGCGGCCCATGAACACCTGGCGCTGACCCTGCCGGCGCAGGTCCTGCCCAGCGCCTACCTGTGGCTGGAGGCGCTGCCGCTGACCGCCAATGGCAAAATCGACCGTGACGTCCTGCGGGCCATGGCCGACCACGATCTGGCGAACCGTCAGGTCAATCTGTCGAGCCCGCGCGACCATATCGAACTGGCGCTCTATCAGATCTGGAAGGGCCTGCTGCTGGCTTCGCAGATCGGTATCCGCGACAACTTCTTCAATGTCGGAGGCACCTCCATCGCCGCGATCAAGATGGCGCATCAGGTCCGCGAGGTATTTGGCATCGAGCTGCCGATCCGCGTGGTGATCGGCCATCCGACCATCGAGGCCCTGGGCGGCTGGATTCGCTCGGGCGCCGGGCCGACCACGGCGCAAGGCAGCCTGATCGAGTTCCGACGTGGCGCCGGTCAGCGCAATGTGGTGTGCATCCACCCGGCCGGTGGTACGGCTTTCTGCTATCTGTCGCTGGCCAAGGTCCTCGACGAATCGGTGGGGGTCTACGGTGTGCAGTCGCCAGGGCTCAATCCTGGCGAGACCACCGAACCCACGGTCGAGGCGATGGCCGTTGCCTACTTGCGGCTCATCGAGCCGCTGCTGGCACAACCGTTGATTCTCACCGGGCTGTCGTTCGGTGGGCTGGTGGCCTATGAAATGGCCCGGCGCCTGACCGCTGCGGGCTATCGCCAGGTCACCGTGGTACTGCTCGATACCCAGGGCTCGGACAACAGCGCCTATCGCCAGCAGATGGCCCCGGTGGACATGGCCGAGTTCCGCGACAAGCTGGTGCGCTTCAACGGCATGTACCCCGGCATCGACGATGCCCAGGTCGAGCGCTATTTCCAGATCTACAACCACAACCGCATGGCCGTGGCGGACTACGTTTGTGCGCCCAAGGCCGGGCGGGTGGTGCTGATCCAGGCCCGTGAAGGCTTCAATCGTGCCCAGCTCCATGGCCTGCGCAGCTTCTGGCGGCGCCGGGCGGGGGATGGCTATCTGGCCAGGCTGGTCAATGGCGGTCACTGGGACATGCTCGAGACGGTGGAGCTGCAGCGCGTCGCCAGGACCTTGGAACAGGAGTTGCGGCGGTTCGACATCGTTGTGACCTCGCCAGCCGATTCTCTGCCGCAGGAGGCGTAATGGATAACGCTCAGCAAGCCATTGCAACCCTGCTCGGACGTTTTGCCGAACAGGTGAGGACAAGGCCTCTGGCCCTGGCGGTGATCGACCGGCAGGCACCCTTCAGCTCTACCCTGAGCTATGCCGAACTGGCCTCCGCCAGTGAACGTATCGCTCATGCGCTGCTCGCGCGCGGTGTGGCTCCCGGCCAGTCGTTGGCGCTGTGCATGCCGCGTGCCTGGCGCTGGCTTGCGGCAATCATCGGCGCACTCAAGGTCGGCGCCGTGGTGGTGCCGCTGGACCGTGCCAGCCCAAGCGGGCGCCAGACGCAGATATTGGAAGACAGCGGTTGCGTCGGCCTGCTGGTGGACGAAGCACTCGCGCAACTGTCGAACCGTTTGTGGCAGGCCGATGTCTCGACGCTGCTGGAGCACGTGGCAGAGACACCGCTGGCCTTGCCCGACGAGCCGGCTGCGGTGAGTTTCCTGTTCTACACCTCGGGTTCGACCGGCACGCCGAAAGCGGTGGAAGTCGGCGAGCGTGGCCTGTTGCGGCTGGTACAGTCGGGGGGCTACATCGATATCCGTCCCGGCGATCGATTCGCCTGCCTGGCCAACCCGGCCTTCGATGCCATCAGTTTCGAACTCTGGGCGCCGCTGCTCAACGGCGGTACCTGCGTGATCGTTGCTGACGACGACCTGCTCGACGCCCGGCAACTGGCCCATGTGCTGGAGGCGCAGCGGGTCGACAGTCTGTTCATGACCGTGTCGCTGTTCAATACCCTGGCCCGGCAATACCCGCGCTGCTTTGCCAGCCTGCGTCAGGTGCTGATCGGCGGCGAGCAGATCAGCGCGGTGGCGGTGCGCGACTGGTACCGGGCCAACCCGGACAGTGCCTGCCGGATCTTCAATGTCTACGGGCCGACCGAATGCACCACGTTCGCCCTGTGTCAGCCGATTGCCCGCCATTTCAGCGGGTCCTCGGTGCCCATCGGCCGCCCCTTGCCCGATACCGGGGTGCTTATTCTCGATGAGCAGCAGCGACCGGTTACCCCGGGAACCGTCGGCGAGCTGTATCTGAGCGGCAGCGGGGTCGCCCAGGGCTACCGCCAACGCCCCGAGGAGACTGCACGCTGTTTCCTCGTCTTGCCGGACGCCGCCGGCCAGTTGCAGCGGCATTACCGCACCGGCGATCGGGTGCGGGAGAACGAGTCCGGTCTGATCGAATATGTCGGCCGCGCCGATCGCCAGGTCAAAGTCCGTGGCTTTCGTATCGAACCGGGGGAGGTCGAACAGCGCATCATCGAACATCCGGGTGTCGCCCAGGCCTATGTCTGCACACGCCGCCAGGCCGCCGAGGACCATCAGTTGCTGGCTTTTATCGTGCCGCGGGGGCCGTTGGAGCATGCCGAATTCGACGCTTATCTGCAGGCGCAGCTGCCGGGCTACATGCGCCCACATCACCTGTTTCTGCTTGAGCACCTGCCCTTGACCGCCAATGGCAAGGTTGACCGTGAGCGCTTGCTGGAGGAGGCCCGCCAGCCATGGCGTGCCCCGCGGCCGGACGATCTGGCGGCGGGTAACGAGGAGGGTGCGGAACTGTCCTGGCTGCTGGCGCAGGTACGAACCCTGCTCGGCCAGCCACAGCTCGGTGCCGGGGATGACTGGTTGGGCAGCGGTGGCGACTCGCTCAAGGCCCTGCGGCTGCGTTCGGCGATCCGCCAGCGTTGGCAGGTGGAACTGAGTATGCAGCAGTTGCTCGGCGAACCCTTCGCCGGGTTGGCTGCCAAGCTGAGTGAGCCGCAGGGCTCCAGTGCTGCGTACCCGCCGGCACCGTCGCCGAGTAGCGCCCGGCGTCTGCCCGCTACTGCCGAGCAACGCCGATTGTGGTTGTTGCAGCAGCGTGAGCCGGATTCGACGGCGTACAACGTGCCGATGATCTTGCACCTGCCGGCCTCGGTCGATCTGGATGCGTTGGGCACGGCGGTGGGGCAACTGGTCGAGCGCCATGGCGCGTTGCGCACGCGTTTCGTCGCCGGGCCGGAGGGGCTCGACCAACTGATCGATGAACAGGGCACGACCTGTCGACGTCTGCCCCGAGGGCAATTCACCGAGGACAACTGGCAGGCTTTCGCCGAATTGGTGTTCGCCACGCCGTTCGACCTGGGCACGGCGACGCTGTTCCAGTCCTGGCTGCTACCGTTCGCCGACGGCAGTGCCCGGCTGCTGCTGCATCTGCACCACACGGTGGTTGACGGTTGGTCGCTGAACCTGCTGTTCGACGATCTGCTCGCCCTGTATGGGGCCAACCGGCAGGGCGACGACCTCCCGGTGTCAGCGGTGCGTCTGACCCCGCTGGAATTCGGCCAGTGGCAGCGGCAATGGAGTGTCGATCCGTACTATCGCCAACAGCGTCGCGCCCTGGCGCAGTTCCATCGTGAACAGCCGCCAGCCTCGCCGGCCCTGGTCGCGCCACGCCGTGTCGGCGGTGCCCAGGCCCGGCAATACCGGCAGCACCTGGAGCCGGCACTCTGTGTGGCGCTCGAACGGTTCTGCGTACAGCGGCGCCTGACCCGTTTCGAGGTGCTGTTCAGCGTGTTTGCCTGGAGCCTGTATGCGCTGACCGGACTGTCGCGCCCACGCATCGCCAGCCCGGTGTCCAACCGGCCCCTGGCGGAGTTCGAGGATGTGGTGGGCATGTTTGCCAATACCGTGCTGATACCGACGGCAGTCGAGGGTCAGCATTCACTGGACGAACTGCTGCGCGAACAGACCGATCTGCTCCGTCAGGTACTGGCCTTGCAGGACGTGGCCCTGGCGGATGTGGTCGAAGATCTGCGCCTGTCGGGCAAGCAGACGTTGTTCGATTTCATGTTTGTGCTGGAAAACACCGACTTCGCCAAGCTGGACAGGCTCCAGGCACGCCTGGAGTTCAGCGGGCCGGTGCAGGCCAAGTGTCCGTTGACCTTGTCGCTGGTGGATAGCGCGCAGGGGCTGACAGGCTGGTGGGAATACCAGTGCGACTACTTCGACCAGGCGCAGGTGCAGACGGCGGCCGATGGGTTTCGTGACAATCTGGACCGGCTCCTGACGGCCTCGGCCCAGCCGCTGGACCGGTGGCTGTTGCCGTACCGCCAGCGCTTGCCGGCAGCCAGCCGGGGCGAGTCCGCACAGCCGGCATTCGCCACGCTGGCCGACTGGTTCGAACATCAGGTGCGTTGCACACCGCAGGCCACGGCGCTGGTCGGCGGCCAACAGCGGCTGAACTACCGCCACCTGAACGAACTGGCCGATACCCTGGCGGCGACCCTGAGCGATGCCGCGCACCTGCCGCCGCTAGGGGAAACACCGGGACCGGTGCTGCTGTTCCTCGATACCTCGGTTGAACATATCGTCGCCTTGCTGGCCCTGGCCAAACTCAACCTGACGGCGGTGCCGCTCGATCCGGCTTATCCGCAGGCGGTATTGCGCCAGGTGCTGGTTCAGTCCGGGGCCGATCGCCTGTTGTTCAGCGAGAGTACCCGGGCGGCCCTTGAACAGCTGGGTGAGCACGGCATTGCCAGCCATCGAGTGGACCTCGATGCGCCGGCACGAGTGTTCACGCGTACGCCGCACCAGGGTGAGCGGCCGTTGTACATGCTGTTCACCTCCGGCTCGACCGGCACGCCCAAGGGGGTCCAGGTCTCGGACCGAACGCTGTGCAACCTGCTGCACTGGCAGCGCGGTGCCGGCGGTCTGGCGGCGCGGGCGCAGACCCTGCAGTTCTCCATGCTGTCGTTCGACGTGTCGTTTCAGGAGATCTTCAGCACCCTGTGTGGCGGCGGTTGCTACCACCTGATCGTGCCGGCCTGGCGCCAGGATGCCCCGGCGCTGCTGGAGTACCTGCTGGCGGCGGACATCGAGCGGTTGTTCATGCCCTGTGTGGCCTTGCAGCACCTGGCCGAAACTGCAGTGAACCGGGGCATCTACCCGACGCGCCTGCGCGAGGTGATCACCGCAGGCGAGCAACTGTTGTGTACCGACACCTTGCGCAACTGGTTTGCCGGCATGCCCCAGGCGAGCCTGTTCAATCACTATGGGCCGACCGAAACCCACGTGGTCTGCGGTTTGCGCCTGGAGGGCGGGGCACGCGACTGGCCGCTGCGTGCATCGATCGGCCGGGCGGTGAGCAATGCCTGCCTGCTCCTGGTGGACGAACATGACCGGCCACTACCGTCGGGTATTACGGGCTACCTGCTGGTGGCCGGGCCGATGGTCGCGCGCTGCTACCTGGGCGATCCGACGTTGAATAGCCGCCGGTTCGTCGAGTTGCCCGACGGCAGTGGGGGCGTGCGGCTGTTCTATCGCACGGGTGATCTGGCCCGGGTCGACGCCGAGGGCTGCCTGCACTACCTGGGGCGTGACGACCAGCAGATCAAGTTGAGCGGTCACCGCCTGGAGCTCGGTCAGCTCGAAGCGGCCCTGATGCACGAGCCCGAGGTGAGCGGCGCGGTGGTCACCCTTGAAGCCGAGTCGGCGAAGCTGAACGCCTACCTGCAACTCGACGGTACTTCAGTGACCGCCGATGTACTCGATCGTCGGGTCGCCCTGCAGTTGCCGGCACAAGTGCGGATTGACGCCTATTGGCGGATCGAACAATGGCCACGCACGCCCAGCGGCAAAGTCGACCGCAAGGCGTTGCCCGGGCTGGGCGAACGTCTGGAACGCCAGGCCACACACACGTCTACGCTCGCGACCAACCCGCTGGAACGGCGCCTGGGCGAGCTGTTCGAAGCCGTGATCGGCCGGCCGATCGCGCTCGACCAGAGCTTCTTCGAGGCCGGCGCCACCAGCCTCGGCCTGATGCGCCTGCACGCCCGTTACAATCAGGAGGCCGATCTGCAGATGAGCATGGCCGACCTGTTCGAGCAGGTCAGCATCCGCCGCCTGGCAGCCCACCTGGCGAGCACGCCGGTCGAGACCGGGCGGCAAGCGCGCGCTGGCGAGTTTGTCCAGTCACCGATGGCGGTGATTGGCATGGCCGTGAACGTCGCCGGCGCGCCGGACTTGCGCGCGTTCTGGGCGATGGTCCAGGCGGGCGAGTCGGGCGTCGAGCTGTTCGACGCCGGGGAGGGACTGGTCGGCGCCCGCAGCCAACTGGCCGCAATGCTCGATTTCGACCCCGAGTATTTCGGCATCAGTCGCCAGGAGGCCCGGCTGATGGACCCGCAGCAGCGTCATCTGCTGATGGCTTGCGTGCAGGCGCTGGAGCATGCGGCCCTGGTGCCCTCGGCGCAGGGACCACGGATCGGCCTGATCGCCAGTTGCGGCGAAACTACCTATTTCCAGCAACTGCTGCGTCAGGCCGATGAAACCGAGTTGCCGGACGGCTTCCAGATGGCCTTGCATCACGACAAGGATTTCCTCGCGACCAAGGCGGCCTATCACCTGAACCTCAACGGGCCGGCGATGAGCGTGCAGGCCGCTTGCGGCAGCTCGCTGATCGGCGTGCACCTGGCGGCGGCGCTGCTGCGCCAGGGCGATGCCGAGGTGATGTTGGCCGCCGGGGTATTGGTGGACCCGACCCTGACCGACGGCTACCGCTACCGGCCGCAGCACATCTTTTCCCGCGACGGCCAATGCCGGCCGTTCAGCGACGATGCCAGTGGCACGCTCGGTGCCAGCGGTTACGGCGTGGTGGTACTCAAGCCGCTGGCTCGGGCGCAACGCGACGGTGACCGGATCTACGGGGTCATCGAGGCCTCGGCGCTGAACAACGACGGCCGTGACAAGATGAGCTACACCGCACCGTCGGTGGCCGGGCAGAGCGCGGTGATCGCTGAGGCGCTGGACAAGGCCGGCCTGCGCGGCGTCGATATCGGCTATGTCGAGGCCCATGGCACCGGCACGCTGCTGGGCGATCCGATCGAAGTCGCGGCCTTGAGCAAGGCCTTCGGCGCGGCGCCGGCGAACAACTGTGCACTGGCTTCGGTCAAGAGCCAGATCGGCCACCTGGGCGCGGCGGCCGGCGTGGTCGGACTGATCCGCGCCACCCTGGCGGTGTATCACGGCATACTGCCGGCGAACCTGGGCTTCAACCGGATCAATCCGCAGATCGATCTGCAGCACACGCCGTTCTACATTCCGACCCGGCCGCATGCCTGGCCCGAGGGACGTCGGCGTGTGGCCGGAGTGAGCAGCTTCGGCATCGGCGGCACCAATGCCCATGTGATCGTCGCGGCCGCGCCTGCGGTCGAGCCCGCTACGGCACCCGGCCCGGCCTGTCTGCTGATCAGCGCCCATAGTCGCAGCGCGCTGTTGCGCAACATCGCGGCGATCAAGGCATACCGGGACGAATTTCCTGACCAGCACGAAGCACTGTTGCGCTTCCTGCAATCGGGCCGCCGTCAGCAGCGCTGGCGTTATGGCGTGCGCCTGGAGGCCGGTGGCCAATGGCTGGTGGAGGAGACCCTGATTCGCGAAGTGCCGCTGTCGAGCGAGGCTTGGCCGGCCCAGGACGCGACACCGGAGGACATCCTCCGGGCCTGGTATGAGGGCGCCCGGATCGTTTGGCCGAAGCGCTCGGCCGCACCGCCATGGAACCTGCCGCCGTCGGCGTTCGACCTGGAAACCTGTCGCTTCCAGCCGACCACAGTGTCGTCGCGCATATCGGTCGAGGCGGCGTCGGCGGCTGCCCGCAAGGCCTTGCCGGACTGGTTCTACCAGCGCCAATGGGTGCGGGTCCGCCGTCTGGAGGCCGGGCCGCTCAACAGGCAGCGCGGCACCCTGGTGGTCTGCACAGCCGAAGCGCTGGCGGGAGGGTTACTGGAGGCCTTGGGCAGCGTCTATGAACGTGTTGTCGAAGTGCGCGCCGGCAATGGCTTGCGCCGCCTGAGTGCGGATCGCTTCGAACTGGACCCGGCTGACGCCCAGGCGTTGTCGACTTTGCTGGCCGAGTTGCTTAAGCCGCGCACGGCCGAGTTGGATTGGCTGCATGCCTTGCCGCTGTCGGTCAGCGGCAAGGTGAACGAACAGAGTCTGGCTGGCGCCCAATGGGCCTGCATCGATACGCCGAGCGCCTTGTTGCAGGCCTGGGGAGCGATGGCGGGGGAGACGCGGTTACGCTTGTGGCTGCTGTCTGCGCAGGCCTGCGCGGTCGATGGTGCGGTGCGCCGGCCCGAGCTGGGGGCCCTGGCCGGAGTCTGTGAAGTGGCGCCGCAGGAATATCCGCTGCGGGTTCACTGGCTGGATCTGCAATCGGCGCAATGGGCGAGCCAGGCCGTGCCGCTGGCGACACTGCTCGGCAACCCGACGGGTTTGCCCCGGCGTCTGGCCGTTCGCGATGGTTACCTGTGGCAACCACGGCTGATTGCCAGTCCGCCGCCGACGCCACTGCCGGCTTCGGCATTGTTGCCGCCAACCGGTACCTTCCTGGTGCTGGGCGGTAATGGCGGCATTGGCAGCAGCCTGTGCGAGCACCTGCTGCAGGCTCCAGGGCGGCGGGTGGTGGTGCTTTCGCGGCGCGGGGAACTGCCACCGAACCTGCTCGCCTATCGTGAGCGGATCGATAACGTGCTGGCCGATATCACCGATCTGGTGCGCTGGCCGGCCATCGTCGAGCAATTGGCGCAGCGCTACGGCGAGTTGGCGGGGGTCATTCACGCAGCGGGCATCGGCGCCGGCAGCCTGATCCGCAATCGCGACGCACGACAGATGGACAGCGCGATGGCGGCCAAAACCCTCGGCATGCTGGCCGTCGAGGCACTGATCGCACGGCTGTCGCCGGGTTTTGTCCTGTACTGCTCATCGATGTCGGCGTTGCTCGGCGGTGCGGGCCACCTCGATTATGCGGCTGCCAACGCGGTACTGGACGGCTTCGCCCAGTATCAACCGGATACCGCGAGCACCTGCGTGCGGATGGGGCTCAACTGGGATATCTGGCGCGAGCGGGGCATGGCCACCGCCGTGAGCGGCGCTGACGAGGCTCATCAGCGTCACCTGGCGGTCGGTTTGTCGGTCGAAGAGGGTGCGCAGGTGTTTGACCTGGCCCTGGCGCTGCAATGGCCGCAGTGTCTGGTTTCGACCACGTCGATCGAAGCGTCGCGGCAGTTTTATCCGCAGCGGCACAAGGCGCTGGTTTCCGAGGCCGCGCCAGCAGCCGACGATGACCCGGATCCCGCAGTACACCTGCGCGAGTGCCTGTGCCAATGGCTCGGCGTCGATGCACTGGAGGATGAGGATTCGTTGTACGAACTGGGTGCGGACTCGCTGACCCTGCTCGACCTGATCGACGAGGTGCAATCACGGTTGGGGGTGGGCCTGCAACTGTCGCAGTCCAGCCCCAGTGTCAGCCTACGGGAGATTCTTGCGCTGCTCGGCGGCAGTCGGACCCAGGCGCCGGTCACCGATTGGGCACAGGCAGTGCAGCTCGACGTCTGGAATCCGGGAGCCGGCCGTGACTGGTTGTGCCTGGTGCATCCGGTAGGCGGCGATGTGCAGGCTTATCGCGAACTGGCGGCGGCGTTGCCCGAGACCTTGGGTGTGTGCGTGATCGCCGATCCGCTGCTGCAGCATCCGCAATTGCCGGCGGTGACGATCGAGCAACGGGCGGCCCATTACCTGCAGGCGTTGCAGACCCGGTTGCCGTATCAGTCCTGCCAGTGGCGGCTGGCCGGCTGGTCGTTCGGCGCCTGGGTGGCCCAGGCGATGTGCGCGCAGGCGTACCAGGCGGGTCTGCCCCAGCCACTGCTGTACCTGATCGATCCACCGGCGCCGGACGCCGGAGCCGAGCTGGCCCGCATGGACGCGCGGGATATCGAGCAGGTGTTCCAGCGCGAATTTTCCCAGCGCTGGCCACAGGCCGCCGAGCAGGGCCTGTCCGGGGAGATGCAGGGCTACCTGCAACGACTGACTACCTGTTGTCAGCACAATATGGCGAGCATGGGGACTTTCACACCAGCGGTTCTGCCGGGCACCTGCACACGATTGTTCGTTGCCCGCCGGGCCAACCCGTATGGCGTCGGTCGCAACTGGCAGATGGATCAACTCAAGGCGGCCTGGCAGACACTGCTGCCGCAATTGCTCGACTGGCAAACGCGGGATACCGACCACTACGGCATCGTCGCCGGTCACTGGGCACGGTTGATTGGTGAAACGATCGGTCAGGGAGGCGAGCATGCCACCTGAACAGAACGCGCACTGGCTGCAGGAGCTGATTCCGGTGCTGCTGGCCGGACAACCCGAGGACTGGGCTCTGCGCTGGAGCAACGACTTGCAGGCGGCGCTGGCCGGGTTTGGCGAACCACCAGCGTTTCGCCTGATGCACGTCTGGCAGGCCGAGACGGTGTTGCCGGTATTGCTCGAAGCTGCAATCGAAGGGGTCGAAACCACGGATATGCTCACCTTGCAGCAGTTGCATCGGCGTGCCGCCCTGGGACTCAACGGCCGGCGCGGCGAGTGGCTGGCGGCGTTCAAGCCGATATTGCCCGCCTTGTACCGGCGGGCCTTTCCCTATGCCAGCGGTTATGCCCGGGCCCATGAGATCGCCATGGTCTATGCCACCGCGGCGGCCAATACGGCCATGATCGCCGAGCACTTCGGTGATGCCCTGGGCTATGCCGACTACTACGCCCAGCTCAGTACCGATGCCAACGCAGCCGCGTTCGCCGATGCCAACAGCCGGGCCTACGCGAAAATCGTGGCCGCCGGCTATGCCGACAACGATGTCCAGGCCTACGCCAGCATCTGCGCCGGGGCGACGCGGATCTGCGCGCTGGTCCGTGCCGGCAGTGGCGAGCAGCAGGCCGATGCCCGTCGGCAGGTATTGAGGGCGCTGGCAGAGGGTCTGAGTCGCTGCCTGATCGAGGCGGCTCCGGCCGTTCGTCGTTATTTCTCTGGAGAACAGCATGAACAATGAAGCAGAAATGTTCGAAGTGGTGATCAATGACCAGGGCCAGCACTCCATCTGGCCGCAGGGCAAGGACATGGCCATCGGCTGGACCGCCACGGGTGCCAGGGGCGAACGCCAGGCCTGCCTGGACTATATCGCCAAGCACTGGACCGATATGCGTCCGCGCTCGCTGCGCAAGGCTGGAAACTGAGCCACTGTCGGGGCCGAGTCGACTGCTTGGCGGCTGCTGTGCAGCCGAGCGCGGGCAAGTCCGCTCAGCCCTGCAGTCAGGCCAGGCAGATTGCAGGAATAACTCAAGAAAGGTGAGGGAACATGGATCAGTGGGCATTGAAAGCAGTCGAGAGGATCGCCGGCGAGCGACGCGCGCCTTATCAGCACATCACGCTCGACCGTCTGACGCCGATCATTGGCGCGCAGGTTGGCGGGGTGGATCTGTCCCAGGCGTTGGCACCCGAGCAACTGGCAGAGATTCGCCGGGCCTTTCTGGAGAACCATGTGCTGGTGTTTCGCGACCAGCATCTGAGTGTCGAACAGCACAAGGCTTTCGGCCGCCTGTTCGGTGAGCTGCGGGCGCTGCCGGTGGAGGACATCGACGGCGACGATGCCGAACTGGTAGTCATCCGGGCCACCGCGCAGTCGCGTTTCGTCGCCGGGGAAGCCTGGCACACCGACGGCACCGCCGATCTCGCACCGTCGATGGGCTCGATGCTGTACATCAAGGAAATCCCGGCCATCGGCACCGGCGGCGATACCCTGTTCGCCAATATGCACCTGGCGCTGGACATGCTCTCACCGACGATGCAGGGCTTCCTGCAGGGGTTGACGGCGGTCCACGACGGTTCGATTCCGTGGAAGGGTTACCAGGCGCCCGAAGGTTTGCCGAAAAACGAACACCCGGTGGTGGTGCGCCACCCGGAGACCGGGCGCAAGACACTGTTCGTCAATTCCGGTTTCACCTCGCATATCGTCCAGTTGTCCGATGGTGAAAGCCAGGCGCTGCTGGGTGTGTTGTTCGACGTGGTGGCCCGCGAGCCGATCCTGACCTGCCGGGTACGCTGGGAACCCAATACCCTGGTGTTCTGGGACAACCGCTGCACTCAGCACCACGCCGTGTGGGACTACTTCCCGCATTCGCGGTATGGCGAACGGGTGACCATCCTCGGTGAACAGCCGCAACCCTGGAGCGAAACCTGACACCTCTGTCAGCGCCCGCAGGATCCTGTGGGCGACCGCGTGCGCTGTATCAGGCGTAATGGTGTTGTGGGAGCTGGTCAAGCAGTGCATCGACGATCAGTTCCCCAAAGGCCAGGTTGCCATGCAAGGGGTCATCGATTTCGCAGAAACGCGGGTCCTGCCAGCCATCTTCACCGTTGGCGGCTTCCCTTACATCGACCAGCTCAACCCCCAATTCGCGAAACCGTCGAATCAGCACTTCCTGCGCCGCCATGAAAACCTCGGCATTGGAAAACTCCGGCACACGCTGCGGCGGCAGAACCACCAGCACCCTGATGCCCATTGCCAGCACCCGTTCATGGAACGCCAGGGCATGTCGGCTCATCTCTTCGATGATCGACTCGAACAAGGCCCCCTGCAGAAACCCTGCATCGAACTCGCCGTTGTCGTCCTGATAGCAATGCCAGTTTGGCCGACTGGCGAGAAAGTGCACGCTCATTCCCAGTGTACTGACCAGCGGAATCGACATCTCCCCCAGCCGAGCAACCCCGGCCAGTGCAAGCGCCTGGCGATAACGCTGATCCATTTCCGGATCACGAAATCCCACGTCGCCCGGCCTCGCCACCAGGAAGTCGACGTTGAAATCGCGCCCGGCGCCCAAGGGGCCGCCGCAGGCCGACAGCCCGCGGGCCTGCGCGGCCTTGCCGATCGGCCCGGCATTGGAGTCGCCCAACAACAGGAAACTAGGGTTTGGCGTAGTAGTCGAGTACGGCGTCTTCACAAACAAGGTCCTCGCTGGGCAGATGGATAGCCGGATTGACAGGCGCTTGGGCAGCCGCCGGTTTACCGTCCAGGGCGCTGAAAAACTGGCGCATGACGAACGCCACACCCTCGGCCGTCACTTCACGCTGGTTGTCCTGGTAGAAGGCGGCCTTGAACGGCGTGCCGGTGATGATTTCGTAGGAGGGGAAGTAGTCGACGTGCGGTTGTTCCTCGCAAAGCTGGCCGGCCACTGCGCGCAACACCGATTTGGAGTAGGTGGTGGCGGTCAGGACGTGCTGGCCGGTAGCAGTGGCAGTCAGCGGCACGGGCGAGACGGTCAGCAGCACACGGATTCGCGGGTTCAGTGAGTGCAGCAATTCGAGCGCCCGGTGCATGTCCCGGTAGCTGTCGACAAAACCGAAGTTGCGCAAGGCATGCAGGGCCGGATCGAACGTCCCGTGCAAGGTGCCAGGACACACCGGGTAGACCCGCTCGCTGCGCCGGTCGACCCAGGCTTCGGTCAGCCCCATGGTGAAGATGAACACCTTGGCCCGTTCCAGTGCGGTTTTCATCGCCGCCAAGGTGACCTGGCGGGCCTCCAGCAGTGCCTCCCGGCTGGCGTAGCCTTCGGGTTCGACGACCGGACGCATCGGGTCGAAGAACCGCCCATCACGACTCCAGGTCTCTTCGGGCATCTCCTCGATGCCCAGGCACCATTCCAGCCATTGGCGCAGCATCGCCGGGGTGTAGAGATTGCCGGTACGAAAGGAAAATACACCATAGTGCCGCGCCTTGCGCTCGGCCTCCGACAGTCCGGCCGGCGCCGGCTCGCTGTCGACCCAGTTCATCCCGCGTTCGACCAGGGCCCGGCCGATATGTTGGGCAAAGCAGGAGCCAGCGGTGACGATGGCATCGTCGCGTTCGATGTCGAATTGCGGCAGCCACAACTCGCTCATGCCCGCGACCGTCTGTTGCGCCACGGCACTGCGCCAGAATGAGCGGGGGGCCAGCAGTTGGTAAGGATTCATCCCAGGATCACTCCGAGTAGTGCCGGGTCGCGGCGTTCATGTCGTCGGTTCCAGCGCGCTGGCCGGTTGACCGGCATCCAGTGCGCGGTAGCCGAGCAGACCGATGGGCAGGCAGGCCAGGGCCAGCGCCGAAAACAGCACAACCCCGCCGAAGTGGCTGATCACCAGCGCGCCGAGCAAGGGGGCCAGTGCCGAGCCGAGGCCGGCCAGCATGGAAATGCCGATGAAGCTGCCGCGCATGCCGGGCGGTGCGAGACGATCGATCATGGTCGCGAACAGCGGCATGACGATAATCTCGGCCAGGGTCGCGAAACCGATCGCCAGTATCCAGCCGTACCACAGGGCGCCGGTGTTGAGGGCGATGATCGCGTGGCCGATCATCAGGCAGCCGAGAGCCAGGACATAGGCGCGTTTGTCGGCCAGGGTCATCAGCCAGCACATCAGGAACAGGTGGAACACCAGCACCACCGAAGCGTTGGTGACGTTCAGCGTGGCGATCACGTTATTGATGTCCTCGACCTTGAGCGCCAGCAGGTAGAAGGTCAGCGATTCGTCGACCTGGGCGTAGACCAGCACCAGGAAAAAGTTGGCGACGATGATGGTCAGGAACAGGCGACTGCCGAGAATCGCCCGCAACACCTGGCGCAAGGGCGGCGAGGCCGCTTCGGGGGCGGCCAGATGCGCTGCCTGCAGCCGATAGCGCGCGGCCCCGACAATGGTCAGCGCCAGCACTGCGTAGGTGCACGCGGCGAGGGGAAACACTGCGTCGCTCTCGCGGTTGGCGAACCACATGCCGATCAGCGGCCCGCTGGCGGCCGCGCAATTGACCACGTAGTAGCGGATATGGAAGAGCAGGGTGCGCTCGCTGTCGGTGGCGACGGTATCGCTCAGCAGCACCCGCAACAGCGGTTCGAGAATACTGTGGGCGACCGCCATGCCGATGATCGCGATGAAGTAGCTGGTCTGCCCGGGCGCCAGCCCCATCAGCAGGAAACAGCCGGCCCCGAGAAGGCAACCGAAGCCCATCAGGTTACGGGCATTGAAGGTGTCACCGAGAAAACCGCTGAGCGGCGAGAGGACAATACTGATCAGCGCGCCCAGAGCCAGTTGTGCGCCGATATCGGTGATCGGTGTGCCGAAGCGCCGGTTCATCGCTACCACGATAAACGGCCAGACCATGAACGAGGCGATGCGCGAGAGGCCGATGCCGAACAGCAGCCAGCGGGTGGCTGCGGGCAAGGCCCACAAGGTCTTCCACAGGGCGGGTTTCTGGCGCAGATCCATCTGGCTCGTCTCGACAAGGAAACAGGGGCCCGCCTGGAGGCTGGGCCTGCTCATTGAAGAGGGCAATGCGCCGATATGCGAGCCCTGCGGCGCGGCTCGGCGACTTTATTTGCCCGTGTGACGGGAACGGCCGTCAAGGCCGTTCAACTCAATGCGGTGCGCGCGGGATGGTCTTGAGCAGATCGGCGGGGCTGATATGGCCGACCACGGCGCTGCCCGGTTGTGGCAGGTCGGGGATGTGGCCCTTGATCTTGCCGATCACGTGCATTTCACAAGGCTTGCAGTCGAACTTGAGGGTCAGCACCTCGTCGCCCTGAATCAGTTGCATCGGCGCGACCTTGGTGCGTACGCCGGTCACTCCCTTGGCCTGTTTGGGGCACAGGTTGAAGGAGAACCGCAGGCAGTGCTTGGTGATCATCACCGGCACTTCACCGGTTTCCTCGTGAGCCTCGTACGCTGCGTCGATCAGCTTGACCCCGTGGCGATGATAGAAGTCACGGGCTTTCTGGTTGTAGACGTTGGCCAGGAACGACAGGTGCGACTCGGGGTAGACCGGCGGCGGGCTGGTTTCGGCCTTGCGGCCACCCCGTGGATGGGCGGCGATGCGCGCGTCGGTCAGGGCTTCGATCACCTCGCGGCGCAGGCTCTTGAGCTGCGAGTTGGGGATGAAGTAGGCCTGCGGCGCATCGAGGTCGATGGCGGTGGCGTGATACTGGGTGGTGCCCAGTTGACCGAGCAGGTCGCGCAGTTGCTCCAGGGCCTGCTCCGGTTTGTTGGCCAGGCCGAATGGCCCGTCCAGGGCGACGCTGGCCGTGACGCCTTCCTCGCTGGTGACGCTCAGCTCCAGGCGCTCCTCGCGCAGGCGGGCGCTCCAGCTGACTCCGATACGGCGCTCGGCGGAGGTCTTGAGCAGCGCCTGTTGCCCGTTGTGGTCCAGGTTGCGGTTCAACGGATGGTTGGGGCGCAGGCGGTGCATGCCTTCCGGCATTTCGTTGGGCTCGACGCGGTAGCGGTAGCGTTTCTCACCGTCTTCCTCGAGTTCGCCACGGAGTTCGGCGATGTTCGCGCGAAAGCCGACCACCTCGCGCTTGATCAGCACGTTGAGGCCATCGCCATTGGACAGCGGTTCGAAGGTCACCACCTGCAGGTCGCGTTTGCCGGCTTTTTCCACCACACCCACCGGCAGGCCGGTGAAGGTTGGCGTGTCGAAGGCGCCGACGTCGATCTTGCGATCGCTGACGAAATAATCGGTGCTGCCACGGTGGAAGGTCTTTTCCGGGTCCGGCAGGAAGAAGTGCGCGGTCCGGCCGCTGGAAGCACGGGCCAGGTCCGGGCGGCCTTCGAGGATGTCGTCCAGGCGCTGACGGTAGTAGGCGGTGATGTTCTTCACATAGCCCATGTCCTTGTAGCGACCCTCGATCTTGAACGAGCGGACGCCGGCTTCGACCAGGGCACGCAGGTTGGCGCTCTGGTTGTTGTCCTTCATCGACAGCAGGTGTTTTTCGAAGGCGACCACGCGCCCCTGGTCGTCCTTGAGGGTGTAGGGCAGGCGACAGGCCTGGGAGCAGTCGCCTCGGTTGGCGCTACGACCGTTCTGCGCATGGGAGATGTTGCACTGGCCGGAGAAGGCCACGCACAAGGCACCATGGATGAAAAACTCGATGGCCGCGTCGGTTTCGTCGGCGATCGCGCGAATTTCCTGCAGGTTCAGCTCGCGGGCCAGCACCAGTTGGGAGAAACCGGCCTGGTCGAGGAATCTGGCCCGTTCCAGGGTACGGATGTCGGTCTGGGTACTGGCGTGCAGCTCGATCGGCGGGATATCCAGTTCCATCACGCCCAGGTCCTGGACGATCAGGGCGTCGACCCCGGCATCGTAGAGTTGATGGATCAGCTTGCGCGCCGGCTCCAGCTCGTTGTCGTGCAGGATGGTGTTGAGGGTCGTGAAGACCCGCGCGTGATAACGCCGGGCGAATTCCACCAACTGGGCGATATCGCTCACTTCGTTGCAGGCATTGTGGCGGGCACCGAAGCTTGGGCCGCTGATATACACGGCATCGGCGCCATGCAGGATGGCTTCGCGGGCGATGGCCACGTCACGGGCGGGGCTGAGCAATTCGAGGTGATGCTTGGGTAGGGACATGTTTTTCTAGTCAGGCTGCACGGTCAAGGCGGCCATTGTACCGGTGAAACGCCCGGCCGGCATCCGTTGCCGCCGGGTGGCCTGGAATGCGCTTGCGCAAAGCTCATGGCCCAGGGAACTGTGCCAGTCCCTGAAGTCAGGCCTTGGCCGCCATTGCGGTGACTTCCACGCGCATGCCCTCGGTCGCCAGTGCTGCTACGCCCACCGCTGCCCGCACCGGCCAGGGCTTGGCGAAGAAGCGTTTGTAGACCTCGTTGAAGGCCGCGCGATCAGCCATGTCGGTCAGGTAGATGGTCAGGTGCAGTACCCGGTCCAGTGAGCTGCCGGCTTTTTCCAGCGCCACCTTCAGCGCCTGTAGCGTGCATTCGCTCTGCAGGGTGATATCGCCCAGCTCCAGGCTGCCGTCGGCGCGGGTCGGGATCTGGGTGGACACCAGCAGGCCGCCGAAACCGGCGACATCGGAAGAAATGGAGTCGGCGTCGGGGTCGGGCAGGAAGCTCAGGTCGTGATCGGTCATGGGAGGCTCTTGTTCAAAGGTGCTTATATTCGAAGGTGCTCATGTTCTCAGTTGCTGAGGCACGGGCGTGCGCAGGGGACTGCCCGGACGCTTGTCAGCCGGGCCGGTCAATCGGCCCCGCTGGCTGTTCAGCAAGTCGGGCAGTATAAGCAGGGACGACGAATGATCAAGGAAGGTTCGCCCATTCCATGAGTGCGCCAGCGGCCTGTACGCTTGATGGGTACCGGCCGCTGGTTCACTGGGCTGGCGCCACTCAACCGGCGCCGTTTTTTTGAGAGTGAAAGGTTTTGTCTTCAAGGGTCATTGAGCGGCACTCTCCTTCAAGGCCCGAGAGATCGCCTGGCCCAGTGCGCTGACAAGGGGCGGTTTGACCAGCGTTTCATGGGTTCCGGCAAGTGCCGTGACGCCGGGTGGCGTTTCAAGCAGCATTCCCCAGCCCAACAACGGATCGTTGCGTTCCTCACCGTTGGCGGTGAACAGCGATACCTTGAGTGAGCTGGCTGGGCTGACATAGGCGTCGATCGCCAAGTGTGTCGCATAGGCCACCGCGAGATGGCCGCGCAGCAAGTCGGCATCGATGTCCTGGGGCAGTTCCAGCGGGAGCAGCTGTTGGGCCACGCACAGCGCCAGCATCGCCTCGATGGCATTCTCCTGCGCCAGCCCAGCCAGTTGCCGTTGTACCTGGGGATCGATCTGCCGAGGCAGCCAGTCCATCAGGAAGTGTGCCTCGCTCACGAACTGCGCCGACGCCGGTTCAGGACGCGTTGACGTGTCGATGATGCCGACGAACTCCAACTGTTCACCGCCAGCCTGCAACTGACGGGCCATTTCATAGGCGATCAGCCCACCGGCCGACCAGCCGGCGATCCGGTAAGGTCCCTGTGGCTGAACCTGGCGAATGGCTGTCAGGTAACGCGCGGCCATGGCTGGCAGCTCCGACAGCGGTGTTTCGCCGGCAACCAGGCCACTGGCGGCGAGGCCGTAGACGGGTACCTGTGGATCCACTACCGCAGCCAGGTCCCGGGCGTATTGCACTTCACCGCCCAGGGGGTGAACCAGGAACAACGGCCGCTGCGAGCCCGTACGGCGGATCGCCACCAGGTTGCTGTGCTGACCCGGGCGAGCCTGACCATCCAGCGTCTGGGCGAAACCGGCGATGGTCGGTTCTACGAACAGATCGCGCACCGCGATCGGCTTGCCGAGGACCTTGCGCAAGCGCGAGGCCATCTGCACGGCCATCAGCGCAATGCCGCCCAGGCTGAAGAAGTCGTCATGCCGGCTGACTTGCTCCAGCTTGAACAGCTCTTTCCAGAGTTGGGCGATGGCGATTTCGGTCTCGCCTTGTGGCGCTTCGTAAGGCCGTGCCTCGGGCCGTTCCTCCCCGGTCGGATCGGCGAGCGCCATGGCATGGGCCGAACGTGGCAGCGCCGGGGTGTTTTCCAGCAACTGGCCGATCGACTGCTGCGCGTCGCTCACCAGGTTTTCCAGGAGCTTGGCAAACAGCTCGGCGATGGCCTGCACGGTGCTGGTATCGAACAGGTCGCTGGCGTATTGCAGGCTGCCACCGATGTGTTCGCCGGCGTCCACCAGCGACAACGACAGGTCGAACTGCGTGGTGCGGTGGGCGCTGTCCAGGGACGCCACCTGCAGTCCGGGCAGTTGCAGCGGTGCCGGTGGGGTGTTGTCCAGGCTCAGCATCACCTGGAACAACGGACTGTGGCTCATGCTGCGGGTCGGCTGCAAGGCGCTGACCACCTGCTCGAACGGCAGGTCCTGATGGCTGTAGGCCGCCAGCGTCAGGTCCTTGATCTTCCCGAGCATGTCGTTCACCCGCAGGTCGTGGTCGGTACCGATCCGCAGCGCGAGGGTGTTGGCGAAGAAGCCGATCAACGACTCCAGTTCCGGCCGCTGGCGGTTGGCGACAGGGGTGCCGACCACCACGTCGGTTTGGCCGCTGAGGTGGCTCATCATCACCGCCCAGCCCGCCAGCAGCACCATGAACAGCGTGCTGCCCTGGGCCTGGCTGAACGCTCGCAGGTCGGCACTCAACTTCGGCGAGAAGGCGCAATCGACGATGCCGCCGGCATAGCTCTGGATCGCCGGGCGTGGCCGATCCAGCGGTAGCCTCAGCAGGCTGGGCGCACCCTCGAAGTGTTTGCGCCAGAAGTCGACCTGGGTCTGCAACGCCGGACCGTCCAGGGATTGACGCTGCCAGGCGGCGTAATCCACGTATTGCAGCGCCAGTGCCGGCAACGGATCCTTCTGCCCCTGGCTGAAGGCGTTGTACAGCACGCTCACTTCATGGGCCAGGACACTGTTGGACCAGCCGTCGGACACGATGTGGTGCAGGGTGATCAACAGCACATGCTCGGCGTCCGCCACTTGCAGCAGCTGGCCGCGCACCAGCGGGCCTTGGCTCAGGTCAAACAGTTGGGTCGCATTGTCGTGGCCGAGGCGCTCCAGCGTTACCTCAAGGGCTTCGTTCGACAGTGCGCGCAGGTCCTGTTGCGTCAGCGGGAAGCGGGTATCGGCCGGGGCGATCTTCTGCAACGGTTCGCCGTCCACCAGTTCAAAACGGGTGCGCAGGGTTTCGTGACGCGCCACCAGACGATCCAGGGTGGCCTGCAACGCCGCCTTGTCCAGGCTGCCGGTCAGGCGCAAGGCCATCGGCAAATGGTAGGCCGCACCGGCGGCATGATCGAGGTGATCGAGGAACCACAGGCGCTGCTGGGCGAACGACAGCGGCAGCCGGCCCGAGCGGTTGGCCAGCGGAATCGACTGGGCTTCGCTCGGCGCACTGGCGTTGACCAGCGCGGCCAGGCCACGCACGGTCGGTGCGTCGAACAGTTCGCGCAGGCTGATCCGCGCCCCGAGCTTGCGCCGCAGCCGTGAAAGCAACTGCACGGCCAGCAGCGAGTGACCGCCCAGTTCCAGGAAACCGTCATGGCGGCCGACCTGGTCCAGGTGCAGCAAGCCTTTCCATATCTCGGCGATGGCCTCTTCGGTCTCGCCTTGTGGCGCCTCGTAGGCCTTGCTGGCCAGGGTGTCCTGGCCTGGGGCGGGCAGGGCACGGCGGTCGAGCTTGCCGTTGGCAGTCAGCGGCAGCGCCTCCAGATGGACGAAGGCGCTCGGAACCATGTATTCCGGCAGTGCGCTGAGCAGGGCGCTGCGCAGTTGCTCGGCCGGTACAGATTCACCGCAGACATAGGCCACCAGGCGTTGGTTATCCGCATCGCCCTGGCTGTCGTCGCGGGCGATGACCACCGCTTCGCGAATACCCGCAACGGCCAGGAGAGCGTTCTCGATTTCCCCCAGTTCTATACGGAAACCGCGGATCTTCACCTGGAAGTCGTTGCGGCCCAGGTATTCCAGGGTGCCATCGGCCAACCAGCGACCCAGGTCACCGGTCTTGTACAGCCGGGCGTTCGTTGCGCTGGAGAACCGGTCGACGATAAAGCGCTCGGTACTCAGCTCGTCGCGGTTGAGGTAACCCCGGGCAACACCGACACCGCCGATATGGATTTCCCCAGCCACACCCAGGGGCACGGGCTCGCCTCGGGCATCGAGGACGTGCACCTGAACGTTGGCGAATGGCCGGCCGATACTCGGTTTTTCGCCGAGATCACGGATCAGGTCGATGGTGGCGTCCACCGTGCACTCGGTTGGGCCATACATATTGTAGAAGCGGATGGTCTGGCAGTTGCGCAGCTTCTCCCAGGTACTGGCGTTGATCGCTTCACCGCCGAGCAGCACGCTGACTGGCTGGTAGCTGCGACGCTCCAGCAGGCCGGCGGTGAGCAGGGTGTCGAGCTGCGACGGGGTCGAGTCGAAGGCGTGTACCTGATGCTGTTCGAGGAAGTCCAGCAACTCGCTGCCACTGGCACGGATCAACTGCGGGATGATCACCCGCTTGTGCCCGGAGAACAACTGCGAGATGCCCTTGATCGACATGTCGAAGAAGAAACCGGCGTTGAGCGCCACGGTGGCCGGTGTCGGACAGTGCTTGTGGGTGGTGCGGGTCAACACTTGCCAGAAGTTGAACACCGAGCGGTGCTCGACCATCACACCCTTGGACTGGCCGGTGGAGACGGAGGTGTAGATGACATACGCCAGGTGTTCAGGGGTCAGGCCTGCAACGACCGGGTTGGCGTCGAAAGCCGCCTCATCCACGCCCTGCAACGACTCGGTGGTGTCGAGCAGCAACACCGGCAGGTCGCCGGCCGGCAGGGTGAGTGCGGTCTGTGTCAGCAGCGCACGCGGCTGGCTGTCCTTGAGCATGAAGGCCATGCGATCGGCCGGGTGGGCTGGATCGATCGGCACGTAGGCGGCACCGGCCTTGAGCACGCCGAGCAGGCCGACGATCATGTCCAGGCTGCGTTCGGCGCAGATGGCCACGCGCTCGTCCGGCTGTACCCCCAGTTCCAGCAGTTGCCGGGCCAGGTGGTTGGCGCGGCGGTTGAGCTGGCGATAGCTCAGTTGCCGGTCTTCGCAGGCCAGGGCCACGGCCTCGGGGCTGGCGCGGACCTGGGCCTCGAACAGGGTATGGATCGGCTGGGCCGGTCCGAAGTCGGTCGCAGTGTCGTTGAAACCGTTGAGCAGCAGTTGCCGTTCGGCCTCGGGCAGTACTTTCAGGTCGGCGGCCGGGCGTGTGGGGTCCTGCTCAAGGGCATCGACCAGTTCGGCAACGGCTTGGCCCAGGTAGGTGGCGATGCGGTGCGGGTCGATGCCGCTGATCGACTGCGCGGTCAGGGAGAATCCGTTACCGGCGTTCGCCACGGCAATTTCGATCGGATAGTTGGTGCGGGTTTCCGAGGCGAGGAACTGGATGCCCTCATGCTCGTCCATGTCCTCGACGCCTTCCCCGGAGGCGTTCACCAGGTCACCGTGACGGCAGTTGAGGATCACCGTGAACAGTGGCAGCGAGGCATCCACCGCACTGCAACGCTGGGCCAGGGCCAGGGGCGCCTGCTCGTGGGTCAGCAGATCGCTGAGCTACTGGTAGGCGTCCTGGACGATATCGCGCACGCTGGTTTGTTGCAGGCGAATACGCATCGGCAGGGTGTTGATGAACATCCCCAACGCCCGGTCGGCGCCTGTGGTGCCCTGGGAACGGCCTGACAGCACGGTACCGAAAATACCGTCGTCGCGTCCGCTGGTGGCCGCAACCACCAGACCCCAGGCCGCATGGAACAGCACCGAAGTCGGTACGCCCTGTGCCCGTGCGGTGCGGTGCACGCGCTGGCTGAGCTCTTCACTCAGGTACTGCTCCGAACGCTGGATCCCGGCGCCGTTGCCATGCACATCCAGCACGCCGTAGGGCGCGGTGGTTGCGTCGACATCCGCCAACAGGCGCCGGAAGTACGCCTCGTGCTCGGCCTGCGAGACGCTGACGGCCTGGGCGATGAAGTTGCGGTACGGCTGGGACGGCGGCAGTTCATCGGCCTGTCCGGCCAGCACCGCCTGGATCTCTTGCATGATCAGGCGCAGGGTGACGTTGTCGCTGATCAGGTGATGGTCGAGCAACGACAGCAACCACTGTTCACGCTGGCTATCGTAGGTGATGTACGCGGCGATCAGCGGCGCCTGTTGCAGATCCAGGCGCAGGTGATGAGTATCGGTCTGCTCACGCAGCCTCTGCAATGCGTCCACCCCGGGCGCGCAGTCGAGGTTGACCACCGGCAGTCGGGCGTGACGATGGACCACTTGCACCGGTTGCGGCAGGCCTTGCCAGCGCAAGGCGGTACGCAGGATGTCATGGCGGTCGATCACCACCTGTACCGCGTCGAGGAAGTTGTCGAGCAGGGCACGTGTGCTGAAGGTCGCCACGGTGCGCATCAGGTAGGCGTCGCCTTCGGACTGCAAGAGGTGGTGGAACAGAATGCCTTCCTGCAAGGACGACAACGGGTAGATATCCTGCACATTGGCCACGCCACCGGGCACATCGGCGACGATCTGTTCGATTTCCTGCTGGCTCAGTTTCACCAGCGGCAGCATGTCCGGGGTCAGGACCGTGCAATCGGCCGGGATCAGGTTGGCTGGCACCACCCGTTCGGTATTGCTGCCGCCAGCCAGGACAGTGGCCATGGCTTGCAGGGTCGGTGCCGAGAACACCGTGCGCACATCCAGTAGCAGGCCAGCCTGGCGCAGACGATCGATCAGGCTGATGACCAGGAAGGAGTGACCGCCGAGCTCAAAGAAGTGATCCTGGCGACCCACGCGCTCGATACCGAGCAACTCCTGCCAGGCATTGGCCAGGGTGAGTTCGATCTCGCCCAGTGGCGCTTCGTAGTCACGGCTGACCGCGGCAGAGCGGTCGGGCGCCGGCAGCGCCGCGCGGTCCAGTTTGCCGTTGGTGGTCAGCGGCCAGGCCGCCAGGGTGACGAAGGCGCTCGGCAGCATGTGTTCGGCCAGGACGTTGGCCAGTTGGCTGCGCAGGGCCGAGACGTCGAGGCTGCTGCCAGCCTCGGCGATCAGGTAGGCCACCAGGCGCTTGTCGCCCGGCTGGTCCTCGCGCACGATCACTAGGGCTTCGCGCACATCGGTGCAGGCCTGCAGTTGCGCCTCGATTTCCCCCAGTTCGATACGGAAGCCGCGGATCTTGATCTGCGAGTCGTTGCGGCCGACGTAGACCACGCCGCCATCGGCACGGTAGCGGGCAACGTCACCGGTGCGATAGAGGCGCGCGCCGGGTACGTTGGCGTAAGGGTCGGCGATGAAGCGTTCGGCGTTCAGCGCGTCACGGTTGAGGTAGTGCCGGGCGACCCCGGCGCCACCGATGTAGATTTCGCCATTGACGCCCACAGGGACTGGCTGCTGGTAGTCGTCGAGGATGCGCAGACACAGGTCCGGCAGTGCCGGGCCGATCAGGCTGGGCGCAGCGACGTCGATCTCGGCCTGGCTGACCGCGTAGTAGGTGGCGTGCACGGTGATCTCGGTGATGGCGTACATGTTCACCAGGCGGGTGCGCGCCAGCGGGGTGGTCGCCGTCCAGGGCCGCAGGCTGCGGAAGTCCAGGGCCTCGCCACCGAAGATCACTTCTCGCAGCGTATGTTCCTGCTCGCTGCGGGCGCGGGCCTCGATGAACTGGCGGAAGGCGCTCGGGGTCTGGTTCAGCACCGTGACCTGCTGCTGGCAGACCAACGCGTAGAAATCATCCGGTGAGCGGGCGATGTGGCTCGGGACGATGACCAGCTTGCCGCCGTAACTCAGGGCGCCCCAGATCTCCCAGACCGAGAAGTCGAAGGCGAAGGAGTGGAACAGCGTCCAGGTGTCGTCGCCGTCGAAGTTGAACAGCTCGGCGGTGGCGTCGAACAGGCGCGCGACGTTGCCGTGTTCCACCAGCACGCCTTTGGGCAGACCGGTGGAACCGGAGGTGTAGATCACGTAAGCCAGATGCTGTGGCGTCAGGCCCAGTTCGGCGGCCTGTGGGTTGCGATCCAGGCGGCTGTCGGTGGCGGCGTCGGCGCGGTTCAGTTCATCGAGTCGCAAGACCGGCACCGTATGCGCCGGCAAGGCATCCAGGCAGTCCGACTGCGCCAGCAGCGCCACCGGCGCGCTGTCGTCCAGCAGATAACCGAGGCGTTCGGTCGGGTAGGCCGGGTCCAGTGGGACATAGGCCGCGCCGGCCTTGAGCACCCCGAGCAGCGCACAGAGCATGTCGATACCGCGCAGTGACAGGATCGCCACACGATCATCGGGGCGTACGCCCTGGGCGAGCAAGGCGTGGGCAATACCGTTGGCGCGACGGTTGAGTGCCTGGTAACTCAGCGTCTGCTCGCCGAAGACCAGGGCGGTACGTTGCGGGTGCGCCTGGGCCTGGGCTTCGAAACGCTGGTGGATCAGTTGTTCGACGGCGAACAGCGCCTTGGGCGGCAGCAGGGCCGGCGAGGCCTGACGCTGTGCCGGGGTCAGCAACGGCAGAGCGAGCACCGGTTGCTCGAGATCCGCCAACAGCGCTTCGAGCAGGATCTGGAAGTGCTGGGCGAAGCGCTCGACGGTGGCGCGGGCGAACAGATCGCTGGCATATTCGATCACTCCGCTCAGGCCACCGTCTGCGCTGCCCAGGGTCAGCATCAGGTCGAACTGCGCGGTGTCATGGGTCTGGGCCACGGGCAGCAGGCTCAGGCCCGGCAGGCTTTGTTCGGCGCCGCTCGACGTGTTGTCCAGCGACAGGGCGACCTGGCAAAGCGGGTTATGGCTCAGCGAACGCGGTGGTTGCAAGGCCTCGATCACCTGCTCGAACGGAATGTCCTGGTGTTCGTGGGCCGCCAGGAGCGTCTGGCGGACCTGTTCCAGCAGTTGCCCGACGCTCGGGTTCTGCCCCAGGTCGACACGCAGGGCCAGGGTGTTGACGAAGAAACCGATCAGGTTTTCCGTTTCGGTGCGGCCACGGTTGGCGGTGGGAACGCCGATCACCACGTCGCGTTCGTTACCCAGGCGAGCCATCAGGACCGACCAGGCACTGAGCAGCGCCATGAACAGGGTGACGTTGTTTTCCTGGCAGAAGCGCTCCAGGCGCTGGTAAAGCGCCGGTGCGATCAGCAGCGGTACAGCCCCGCCACGGTAGCTCTGTACCGCCGGACGTGGCCGGTCGGTGGGCAGCGACAGCAACGCCGGTGCTCCGCCCAGGTGGCCGCGCCAGAACTCGGCCTGCTCGGCCAGGTACTCGCCGGTAAAGGTGCGACGCTGCCAGGCGGCATAATCGGCATACTGGATCGACAGGTCCGGCAGCGTGTCGGGCAGGCCTTGGCTGAAGGCCTGGTAGAGACTGGCGAACTCGTTGACCAGCACGTTCACCGACGAGCCATCGGAGATGATGTGGTGCTGGGTGATGAGCAGGATGTGCTCGTCATCGGCCAGGCGCAGCAGACGCCCGCGAATCAGCGGGCCGCGTTGCAGGTCGAAGGGCGCCGTGGCCTCGCTGTTGCCGATGCGCGAGGCACTCAGGCTGGCCTGCTCATAGGGCAGCGCGCGCAAGTCCTGCTCGGCCAGGCTGAATCCACCATCGGGCGGGGCAATAATCTGTACCGGCTGCCCGTCTTGGCGTTCGAAGGTGGTACGCAGGCCTTCGTGACGCGCGACCAGGCGGTCGAGTGCCGCCTTCAGCGCGTTCCGGTCGAGGTCGCCACGCAACAGCAGCGACATCGGCATATGGTAGGCACTGCTGGCGCCGGGATCGAGCTGGTCGAGGAACCACAGGCGTTGCTGGGAGAACGACAGAGCCAGCGGTGCGCTGCGGTCGACGATTTCGATGCTGTCGCTGGCGGTCGTTTGCATACCGCTGACCACGCGGGCCAGTTCCGCCACGGTCGGATGGCTGAACAGCTGGCGCAGCATCATCTCGCCGCCCAGTTGTTGGCGCACGCGGGAAACCAGTTGCGCGGCCAGCAGGGAGTGGCCGCCCAGCTCAAAGAAGCCGTCGTGACGCCCCACGCGTTCAAGGCCCAGCAGTTCCTGGAAGATCTGCGCCAGGGCCTGTTCGGTGGCGCCTTCGGGAGCGGTGTAGCCGCGCTCGGACATGGCGTCCAGATCCGGCGCCGGCAGTGCGTCCTGATCCAGCTTGCCGTTACCGGTGAGCGGGTAGGCGGCCACGCTGACAAAGGCGCTGGGAATCATGTAGTCGGGCAGCGTGGCACCCAATTGCTTGCGCAAGGCCGCCACATCCAGGCGGGTCGCTGACTGCGGGATCAGGTAGGCGATCAGGCGCTTGCCCTGGGCCGCGTCGTCACGGGCCAGCACCCGTGCTTCGCGCACGCCTTTGCAGGCCAGCAGCTTGGCTTCGATTTCTCCCAGCTCGATACGGAAGCCGCGAATCTTCACCTGGGCGTCCATCCGCCCCAGGTGAATGATTTCGCCGTTCTCCAACAGCTTGCCGAGGTCGCCGGAACGGTACAGGCGCTCGCCGGGGCGCAACGGATCGGCGATAAAGCGTTCGGCGGTCAGGGCCTCGCGATTCAGATAGCCGCGGCCGACACCCAACCCGCCGACGCAGATTTCCCCCGCCACGCCGATCGGCAGCAGCCGTTGCTGGGCGTCGAGGATATAGGCCACGGTGGTCGGGATCGGCCGGCCGACATTGGAAATGCCGGCGGCGATATCCGCCGCATCGATGGCCTTGTAGGTCACGTGCACGCAGG
>Ga0105244_10000691_pt1 | contig 29301 bp, 29 predicted proteins | sample KBSM44metaG_FD_80423 | JGI IMG/M metagenome (GOLD analysis project Ga0105244, IMG submission 80423) | Miscanthus rhizosphere microbial communities from Kellogg Biological Station, Michigan, USA - KBS M4-4 metaG | ecosystem: Host-associated > Plants > Roots > Rhizosphere > Soil | place... | reverse complement strand
AGGGTATGCGCCACCAGCACAACCAGCGAGAGCAGCGTGGCAGCGACCGACAGCCAGACATAAAAGGCGTAGCCGCCCATCGCAAAGAAATCATGCCAGCTTGAGAATGCAGGACTCATCCGCAACGCTCCTTATTCAGCAGGCCAGCCACCCACGGACGCAGACGTTCCTGCACCAAAATCAGGTTTCGTAAACGCATCAGCGTCAGGGTAATAAAGAAGAACAGATAACCGAAAATCGCCCAGCGCAGCGGGTAGCGCATTCTCGGGTCGATGGTCTGCTGCATATTGGTGGAACCCTGATGCAGCGTATTCCACCACTGTACGGAGTAATGGATGATGGGAATGTTCACCACGCCGACCAGCACCAGAATACCGGCGGCACGCCCGGCCAGACGCCGGTCGTCAAAGGTGTTGTAGAGCGCTATCACACCGAGATACAGGAACAGTAACACCAGTTCGGAGGTCAGACGCGCGTCCCACACCCACCAGGTGCCCCACATCGGTTTACCCCATGCAGAACCGGTGACCAGCGCGATAAAGGTGAAAACAGCGCCAACCGGTGCCATTGCCGCTACCGCCAGATCGGACATTTTCATCTGCCACACCAGGCCGATAAACGCTGCGATCGCCATCCCGCTGTAAATCCCCATCGACCAGATGGCCGCCGGAACATGAATATACATAATCCGGTAACTGTTACCTTGCTGGTAATCCGGCGGCGCATAGCCAAAACCCCATACCCAGCCAATCAGCAGGCAGGCAAGCCCCACAATCCCAAGCCAGGGAATGAACCGGCCACAGACGTGGTAAAGCCGTTCAGGCCTGGCGAGTTGATGTAACCATTTCTGCATTATTGTCGGTATCCACTGTAAATAGTAACCTGCAGGATGGATATTGAAATATTAACCTTTAAGGCTAAAATCGCTTGCTTTCGATCGGTCGAAGCTAAGCTCTTTGGTTGAGGGAAATCAAAAGCCCCCCAAGCCAGGAAAAGTGGATTTTCAATCACCCCGTTGCGAGAAGTCCGAGTCGACGACGCAACTCCGGCGCAGTCAGATGAACACGCCAGCCAGGCCCGCCAGGCTGGAATGCAACCGCCGACGCCAGATCCCCAACGACCACAGGGTCACACCCTGTATCGCGCACAAGATCCACCGCGACCTCTATTGCCTGGGTATCGTCACTGGATATCGGCATACCGATCCTACCGCCTGCCCGGGTTCCAGAAGATTCCACGATGTAGGCATCAACACAACTGAAAGCACGTACCAGACGAGCATCTGGAAGATACTTGGCGACCGTTTGAGCCACACCATTCTCCCGGGCTTCGCGATACAGATCACTGCTGCTTTCCCCCCACGGATTAGTCGAATCCAACACAATCTTGCCCTTATATGAACTGTGCAAGTCTCGCCCTACTTGCGGCAGCGCCTCGAAAGGCACTGCAAGCAGCAAAATGGATCCGAACTCCGCCGCTTGAGCGGGTAAACCTACAGAGGCATGAGGGCCAAGTTCGCGGACCATCGACTCAAGCTCCTCTGGATGACGCGACGAGAACATGACATCATGGCCGGCTTTGATCCAGAGACGACCCACTGTCCCGCCCAGTGAACCTGAGCCGATCACACCAATCCGGGTCGGCGACCCGGCGCGTGCAATGTGAGGAAGTATCCACGGAACGGTGACCATTACGCCGAGTGATTTAAGTATTGAACGCCGGGAGAATGTCATTCGAGTGTCCTCTTTGTCAGTGGTGATTTAGCCCCTGCACACAGCAGTGGCTTAACCTCGCCGGACGACACCGCAAGCGTTTCTTGCCGCTTGTGCGAACGGCCCAGCCAAATGCTCAATACCAGCCAGCAGACCGATAAAGGTACAGCGATCACAGCCATTTGCGTCAGCCCTAATCCCAGACCCATTAGACCGGCATAGCCCCAGCTCGCGACCTGGTCCCCCCCGCGATATACGACTGTGTCGATGAAATTTTTCGCCTTGTAGCGATCTTCACGAACACTGGAAGTAAACAGGATTTCGCGCGCCGGTCTCGCCAGTGCGAAGTTAGCGGCTCTGCGCCCGACCTGGGCAATGACCAGCACCGTCGTAGTCGGGCTTGCTGCCAAGGCTGCAAAACCCGCCACGCTAATCACGGGTAGGATACACAGCGTTACCGCTACGCCCAGATAGCCGATCAGCCTGCCGGTCACGAACAACTGCAGGGCTAGCGTGATGGCGTTGACCATAAGGTCAATATTGGCGAAAAATGCCATTCTTGCTGCGCGATCAGAAAAGTATTCCTGAGCAATGTTTGCCTGCTGGAAATACAGAAATGTCGAGGTTAGGGAGTACAACAGGATGAATAGCGCAAGACCGGCCAGGTATGGAGAACGAATGGTGTGGATTAACCCAGTAAAAATGCCTCCCCCCAGCGGTTTGCTCGTATCGCCGTCACGAGCAGGATGTTCGAACGACTTTGCAATGAATGTCAGTCTGCGTGAGGCCAGCACGGCCACTTCCAAAAACACGATGGAGAAGGCAATAAGCCAAGAAAGACCAATGTTCTCGACAAGCACAGAGGTGAGCGCAGAACCCAGCAGTCCTCCCACTGTTGCACCGGCTGCCAGCAGACCAAAGAGCCGTTTACCCTGTTCGCTGTCGAAGATATCAACGATAAAAGACCAGAACACAGAAATGACGAAGAGGTTGAAGACAGAGACCCAAATGAAGAAGGCACGCCCCACCCACACCTGCCAATCCGGTCCGGCAAAATGCAGCAGCAGCGCAAACACGACCAGGTTCACCGCGAAGAATCGGTAGGTCAAGGCAATAAATTGCCTGCGAGGCAGATTGCGTACTGCCAGCGCGAACAGCGGGCTGACCACCAGCATCACAATCAGCGTTCCGGTAAAAAGCCACGGGAGGTTGGCAACGCCGCTGGCCATGCCCAGCTCATCCCGGATAGGACGCAGAACGTAGTAAGCCAGGAAGAGCGCAATGACGTACAGCAGCGCCCACACGACCGCAGGCGCCTCATCGTTCTGCACACCCGTCAGGCGTTGCAGCCGGATCGACAACCGTAGATTTACCCCTGCCCCAGTCATACAGGAAACGCCTTGTTCAGTTGCGCAAGATCCTGCGCATCCAGCGATATCGACATTGCACGCGCGTTCTCGCGGATGTGATTGACCGAGCCAGATTCAGGGATCGCGATCGTTATTCCGTTGCGCAGTGTCCAGGCGATGGCGACGGCAGCCGGGCTCACTCCGTGCTTGCCGGCGACTTCCGCCAATACAGGATCCCTGAGCAGAACTCCACCCGTGCCCAGGGGCGAATACGCCATGAGCGGAACCCCGTGATCGCGGCTCCAGGGAATGAGGTCACGCTCAATCCCGCGCTCGGACAAGTTGTAGAGCACCTGGTTGACGGCGCAGGACTTGCCTGACTCAACTCGGAACAGTTCTTCCATATCATTGACGCCAAAACTCGACACGCCCCATCGGCGAATGTGACCTTCCCTTTTAAGCGTTTCGAAAGTGTCTACAACTCGCTCCAGGTCTCTCACCTGGCCACGCCAGTGCAGCAGATAAAGATCCAGATAGTCAGTGCCGAGGTTGCGCAGGCTGCGCGAGCAGGCCTCCACGATCCCCGCTCGCGTGGTGGCATTGGAAGGCAGCACCTTGGAAACCAGAAACACGTCTGCGCGTCGACCGCCGATGACCCGGCCAATCATTTGCTCCGAAGCACCGTTGCCGTACATCTCAGCGGTATCGATGAGCGTCATCCCAAGCGAAAGCCCGAGACGCATGGCTTCCTCTTCCTGGAGCACGGGCCGTCGCCCCTGGCCAAGACGCCACGATCCCATGCCCAGAGCTGGAGCAAAGCTTCCATCCGGCAGGCGAATAGTACGCAATGCCTGAGTGCGGGTACCGGGTAATTCCTGCGCCATGGCCAGCTTACCGGCAAGCATGGTTGCAGCTCCCAGCAACGTGAATTGACGTCGTGTCATCGATTTAAGATTCATGATCGTTTGTTACCTTTTGGGCAGCGTCAGACCTAACGGCCTCCCACCATGGAGTAAATACCTGTGCCCGGCCATCAAGATACGCAGGCTGACCTATCTCTGGTGTCCACAGGGTGTAACTGCGCCCACGGCTGGCCGTGACAATGCGTTTGAAGGGGTCGTCCCAATCGTGTGGCGCGATGGAGAACCGCCCAACGTGCCCAGGCATGAGGACATGCGCCCGCAGATCCTCGGCTGCCTGAGCGGCCTGTTCAGGATTCATGTGGACATTCGCCCAGCGCGGGTCGTACTGGCCAGTGTCGAGCGCGACCCAGTCAAACGGGCCATAGCGCCTTCCTATCTCGGCGAAGTGCGGCGCATACCCTGAGTCTCCGCTGAAGAAGAGCCGATGCTGCGTGGATACCAAGGCGAACCCTGCCCACAGGGATTTGTCCTTGGTAAAAGTACGTCCCGAGAAGTGTCGAGCAGGGGTGACGTGGATCTGCAGGTCAGGTGCCCGACCGATGGTTTCGTACCAGTCGGCCTCTTGCACGCGCCGCATGTCGTAACCCCATGCTTCAAAATGCGCGCCTACACCAAGAGGGGCCACCACTTGCCTGACCTTCGGCTGCAACGCAAGAATGCTCGGATAATCCAAATGGTCGTAGTGGTCGTGGCTGATCAGCAGGAAGTCAATCTCCGGTATGTCATCCGCTGTATAAACACTGGAACCCTCAAAGGCCACGTTTGTCATTGGCACGGGCGATGCGTTAGTGCTGAAAACCGGGTCGATCAGGATACGTCGCCCCGCCAGTTGTACGTAGAAAGAAGAGTGGCCGAGCCATATCACCAGGTCCTGAGAGACATCCAGCGTGTTAAGATCGGTTTTGACGATCGGTATCGCGCCGGGCGGAGTCGGTTGCCCCTTCCTGGCAAAGACATTGTTCAGCATGATCGATACCTGCGACTCGTCCGTGGTCAACATCGGCGTGTCTATCTGGTTGCTGAACGTGCCCCCCGACTGATTCGACGAATGTTCTATACGGGCAAGTCTATCGCCGTGCGGTAACGCACCGAACAGGGGGTGCTGCAGGTACACCACAATACATAGCGCACTCAGTACGACGAGGATCGCGATAATTTTGCCGAGACGGCAGATCATTTCGTCGACTCCTGTGACAGTTCATTACCGAAGGTACCGGCATAGAAAACCGTCGCACCATCACTGGTCATCCAATCAAGGCCGTTCGTGTCAGGACGGAGCTTGAGGCTGGTTGATCGCAGGTTACCCTTACGAACAAAGATTGCCCCCTCAAAAATAAAACCTTCCTTAGAGGCCTCGAACCAAGGATCTGACAGCACCGTTTGAAGCTTCCTCTCTGACGGTGGGATCGGTACTGCTCCCTGAGTAATTGCCTGCGCGCTTCTGGTCAACATGACACCCTCACGCCAATACATAGCCAGAGTTGAGTGCTTCTTGAAGTCGTAAGTCATGTACATGAATATCTCCTGTGAATTGAGATTGCCGCCAAGGCCGATCACTAAGCGTTTGCTACGACTGCAGTTAAACATGTAGAGCAGGTGGTATTGCCTCACCGGAGTAAAAACCTAAGGTAACGAGGCTGAACGTCATGATGCTCATCCCATAAATACGCTCAGCTCTATCTACATCAACAGTGAAACTAACGGTATGCTGCGGGTTTGATGCCATCCGTATTGGGTTGACTTATCCCCAGATTCTCATTGGCATAGCGATCAGGGTTTTCGACAACCTCAGCGACAAACCGAGCAATACTTGCACGCGATGTCTCTGTGCCTTTGTAGACCTCTCCTTTTTTCGTCAACTCAAATTCCTCAGTCGGTTTGTCAGTCAGCCAAACCGGCCGCAATACGGTATAGATCAGTGATGATTGCTCGACCACTTCTGCCGTTTTCAGACCAGCAGGGCGATAATGACCGACAATGCTCTTGTCCCAGGAATTGAAAGGTTCAGGTAATTCGTCATAAATCCCCCCCGCACTGATGGCGATAATGCGCTTTGTACCCAGGTCCTTCATCACATTCACAATATTGGCTGTTTTGAGATCGAGATCAGGACCACCCAAGGTGCTGATGACAATATCCTGTTCGCTGATAGCATTCCTGAGATCCGCCATATTTGTGGCATCACCCTCAACAATATTTACACGATCATTTTTGCGGTCATTCACACGAGCCGCACGGCGCAAAAAAAGTGTCAACCGCACATCGCTCAGCTCCGATAAGAGCGGAATAATTGCCTTAGCGGTGTGCCCGTTGGCACCGATTAAAATCACATTCTTCATCTTGGAACTGGCTCTATTTAGATTCATTAAGTTACTTACGGTGATGATTGTCAGCCCAGGCTCCGTTACGAGCTCATAGCCTACTCAGGCTTAGCCTCCCCCCTTTATGCTTGTGAACGCGCAGTCATGAAGGTCAAGACGGCCGCCAGCACAAGCACAGCGGCACTCGCTACGAAAGTACTTTGATAACCCTGGGCATCAAACAACAACCCACCAACAGTCGAGCCCAATGCAATTGACAACTGGACAACTGCGACCATAAGCCCACCGCCGGTTTCTGCATTCTTTGGCATTGTTTGGGCAACCCAGCTCCACCACCCCACTGGCGCCGCAGTTGCCACTAAACCCCACAGGCCCAGCAGTATCACCACAGGGACAACACTTTCCCCAAATGAGATTAATGCAAGAGCAATCGCCGCCATCAAAAATGGAATGACAATCAACGGCCCGTATAGGCCACGTTTGAGAAACATGCCAATGATGGTGGTTCCGATGAAACCTGCAATACCAATCACGAGCAGGATTAACGACAGCATTGAGACATTTACGTGCGTTACCGTTTCAAGGAACGGCCGAAGGTAAGTGAACAGTGCAAATTGCCCCATGAAAAAGGCGCCACAGCCAGCCATACCCAAAAGGACAGTTCGACTCCTGAACAACCTAAAGGCATTGCCGGAGCCAGGTGTTTGTGCTTCTGGCTTCATGGAAGGTAAAGCTACCCATTGCCAAACAAGCGCGATTATTGCCACGGGCACCAAACCGAAAAAGGCGCCACGCCAGCCGATGACTGACCCCAGGTAGCTACCCAGCGGGGCAGCCACCACAGTCGCCAGTGCATTACCACCGTTAAAAATGGCCAGAGCACGCGGCACCTGACGTGTGGGAACCAATCGAAGGGCCATAGCGGCTGACATGGACCAAAATCCTCCAATAACCACTCCGATAAGCGCGCGACCTGCCATGTAGGTCGGATAATTCGGCGCCATTGCCACTACAGCACCGGATATAGCCATCAATACAGTCAGTATCAGCAATAACTTTTTGCGATCCATGCTTCCTACAACCGAGGCAATTGATAAGCTGGTCAGAACTGCAAATGCACCGGAAATAGCGATGCCCTGCCCTACCATTCCTTCTGTCACCAGGAGGTCTGAAGCTATGGGAGTCAGTAAACTCACCGGCATGAACTCAGAAGCCACCAGTGCAAAGACACACATGGTCATTGCAAAGACACCACTCCAATAAGCTGGTTGGTTTTCTGTTTCATTACGGCCATGTTTTTTGGCGCCAGAAGCGTCCGACGTATGCGAAGTCATGAAATCTTTTTGTGTCCTGTTAAATAATGAAAAAACCACCTGGTGGTATTGCGCCTTAATGACCCGAAGGTATTTACCCAACAGCCATCGTCGATAACCTGGAACCGAATTACCTCACCAATTCATGAGTTCGGGTTCCATACTGTTAGCATTGCCGAAGCTCCATAACTATTCTTATTCATGTCCAATTACTGTCGCAGTGGGTAATGGCCTAATAATGTCAGATTGCGAGCTGCTAATTAAGGTATATTGGTCAGTGAAATAGATAGACGGGACATTCCATCTAGTGCGAACATTTTATGTCAAAGAATTCCACCGTAATAAAATACCGATGAACACGTAAAAGTAATAAAGAAGTGATTACTGCTAATCCTCAAACTTTTCGATACGCACGCTAAATTCCCCATTTCCTGCAGCCAATTGCTGAAGGCCCGAGACAAAATGTCCCAAAGGTATTAAGTCGTTTGAGTGGCGATAACCCCGGTAATATATAACAAGATTTCCCCATGGAGCGTACAGTGCAAAATCTCCAGTATTAGGTGTCAATCCGAATGGAGCATTTTCGGTTATAATTTTTCTCGGCGGATACGCTACCTTCTCAACATTATTATAATCACTAAACATCAAGGTCAGTGGTAATAACGACGCAAGGTCGCGACTTGATGGATTGTCATAGAGCTCTACAACAGCTTCTCCCCCTTTAAAGATCAGCTGGACCTTGACCAATCCGGTCGCTTTATCCGACTTCACTGTATTTGCCTTTATTAACAAAAAATCCAGTAAATTATTCGGGTTCACTGCTTTGGTCATTTCTTGCTCACCTCCCTGACTCAATAGCGGAATGGTGAGCAGAACGATTGCAGCACACATTCTTTTAAGCTGCCGATAACTACCAATCTTTGCCATAACCCCCCCATAATGAGACAGGCATAACTGCTCCCGTGCTCTAACATTGGAGCCACAGGATATGTCGTGTATTTAAATTCCCCGCTCTGTATGGGGTGGACAAAATCCGAACAGATGTTGAGGTCAACATCGGATACCATTAGTCAGACTTAGTCCTTGCCAATCGATATACCTTCAAATTAAAGTAACGGGGTGGCTGAGGGCGTTGCAAAGACTCAGTCTGTTATTCGCTCGATACGAACCTGTAACGGCCCATGATGCTGCAGGACGGACAACCCTGTATCTACGGAACCCAACCTCATCAGATCGCCCGAATAGGTGCCGCTACCATCCTCAGCGAAGATCGCTAGATTGCCCCAAGGCGCGTAATAGGCGATATCACCTGCCTTGACAGGCAACGTAGTATCGGTATTTCCCTTCGGCAGTTTACGAGGAAGATATGCAATACGTTCGATTTGTGCATAGTCGGTCAACGTCAAAGACAATGGCAGCTGTGCAACAAAAGCACGGGTACTGGCGTTGTCGTACAGAACTGCCGTAGCGATCTGTCCATCGACATTTAGACGAATTTTCATGGAGGACTCCAATGCAGGCTCAGCGTAGGCGGCATCAATTGCGCATGCCATCACACTCAGCAGCGAACCAGCGATCAGGGAGAGGCTATTACCTCTTAATCTGCGTAAAAAAATCGGTACTGACATATTCATAAATGTCATCATTTCGATTCAACCTTCACTCAGCCAAACAATGAATACTTAAATACGTACTGTAATTAGTAATCCATATGGAAAATAGTGGCTTTAAGCCGCGCCAAGCGTTCAGCGGTTAGCTTATTCATATGTCTAATCATCGCGCATCCCTGCGCTCACTACTAGCTAATGAGTTCTTATAATCCTTATAAGCCACACTAATTAGTAATCCATACATGAGGTTTGCATAATGTTAAAAGTAACCTCAATTTCTTCTTCGACACCAGCATATATTTAGGCGATAGCTTCTACAAAGACATAACCCACAGCTGTGGCATACGTGTTCATCAGTTTCCAAAGCGCTGAATGTCGTTCGTACTTCAGCTTGACCTTGTGATTTCTCTTACCACACCGAACTTCGAGCATTTTGCAGTAACTATCGCGATATCACGAAGCACCGTGGCACGATCGGCTCGTTGATTGAGCCGCCCAGCAGTTCCCCGAGCGATCATCTCAAGCCGGTAAGCACGAATTTCTGTACACGGCGTCCGGTTCCGACTTCAGTGACATACAGATTGCCTTGGCTATCGGTGTCGATCGAGTGCATCCAGGTAAACTGACCAGCCTGCCGGCCGATACGACCGAATGAACCTAGCACCTGATGGGTCGAGCGCAGCAGAATCCAGATTCTTCCGTTCATCATGTCACCGACGTAAAGATACTTCTTGTCCGGGGAGAGAGCCACATCGGTAACGGTACCAAGCCCACCAGTCTTCCCTTCGATCACGATATTGCGCACGAAAGTCATCGTGCCATCCACACCCAGGTCGAACAACTGGGCACGGTTGTTCTGTCGATCGCATACATAGATCTGCCCATCACCGGTCGGCACAGCGCAGTGGATGATCGTGCCGAACTCCCGCGATTCAGGGTCGGGGCCGCTGCCCGATGTCGCCTGACTTTGATCGAAGTTGCCCTGACGCGTCTGGGACGTAGGCGTAGCACCATAGGCTCCCCAGATACCGAAGGCTTTTCCGCTGGACTCATCAAATCCGAGGAAGCGGCGGTTAATGTATCCATCGGCAACAATCACTCTGCTGCCGATGTGGCTCACATCGGATGGATTGCCTAGGTGCTCGTTATCGGCGTTTCCACCAGTCTGCTCCCTACGCCCGATCTGCCGAATGAACTTGCCATCGCGCGTGTAGTTTACCACCACATGGTCGCCACGGCCGATACCGGCGAACCAGAGAGTTCCATCTCTGTCGACGGAGATGCCGTGGAGACTGATCGGCCACTGGTTGACGCCGTCGATGGTCGGCGCTGACTCAGGGTTACCGAATCCGCCTAGAAACCTACCGTCTGAACTGAAATGCACTACCGGCGGAGCCGCACGGCAACAAAGCGCGATGGAAGGAGATTGGGCGAGACCGTTATCGGTTTGGGTGAGCGAGTCGGGTCTGTGTACCAGCCAGACGCTGTCGTCACTGTCAACCCCTACGCCACTGACCTCTCCCCATAGCATGGTCTCCGGCATCTGCGGCCACGCAGCATCAACGGCAAAGCGCGGAATCTTAGTCCCTGCCGGGGCAACGATGTTCTCCTGAACCGCGACAAGTACCGGGGCCCGTTGCGCAGTAGGCTGCGCAGAAGATGGCAAGGCGAGAAGCAAATAAAAGACAGAACCAATAATGATGGTGAGATTTTGCATTAAATATTCCTAGATATTCATCGTAAACGTTTTGCCGAAACCGCTCCGGCAAAACGTTTCTTGAGATCTGCGGACTTCCAGCAGCCCCACTAGTGATACATCGGCACTTGGGCACAGTCCTCCAGACATGAGTATTTCTCACCGTGGTGACGCTGGGAGTTATAGCAGAGCAGAGTCATGCATTGCCCCACAGCTCTGTTTCCGGTTTCTAAAATGTTCATGAGCCCCTGTCACCGTCCGGAAAGGATGCTCAACTTTCCCTTTGGCATGTGCAGTAGTACTGGATACCATCCTTTTTCGCAGGAACGATTATTAGAGTACTGTTCATAATATTACTTTGAATTTTCAGCATAACGGGTGAATCATCTGAATTAACTTCATAGATAATAATGAAAAAGTATCTAAACCGGATATGGATTATTTATAAAGCTCTGCAACGCCATACATCCGATTTTTACCCCCAGCAGAAACAATACGAAAACTTGAAGCACCAAAGTTATCCGCTTTAGCATTCAGTTGTTGAGTGACATCACTAAGATTACTTGCCCCCGTAATTGATACAACCCCAATCTTTTCCTTATCACTGCAAACCGATGTTTCCTGAGCAGCGAATGACGACTGAGTGAACCCTACTAATAAAAAAGTTAAAATAATTGCTTTTGACATGATCGAATCCTTACAGATGAATTATATTTTCAAACGAACAACTAAAAAGAGAATATTAATGCAGAAATATATTAACACAGTTATTTCCTATTGATTATTCCACCTCATTTAAAATAATAATGAAGAAATCTCATCAATGCGCAGGAATGCGGTTCTGAGGCAATATTTGAAGGGTGCGCTGACAAACCAACAAATAAACTTTACCTATCCTGACACTGAATGGTTTTTAAAAAAAATCGTTGTTAATTGATCATTACCAAAAGCCCTGCCATTCAGAAAAAATTCCGGCATGATAAATACTTCCCAAAACGGAGGTTGTACAGATGAAAAGCCACAATTCACCGAAGTACAGATTGATTTGGAAGGGTAATACAGCAGCTTTTCACATTGAATTGGGAGTTCTGAGTATGGCATTACAACCTATAACCTTTTAGCTCAGGGGCTACGTTGTAGCAATCAGAAAGGCCATGCCTTAGCATGGCCCTTCCTAACGGCTTGAGAGTGTGAAAATTATTTCAAATTGGCCTGGAAGAAGCTCGTCAATTTGGCGAATGGGATGAGGTCCGTCCGGTCATACAAATCTACGTGACCAGCTCCTTTTACCACATAGAGCTCCTTGGGCTCACCTGCAAGCTTGTAGGCTTCCTCACTGAACTCCTTCGAATGCGCTTGGTCACCCGTGATGAACAGCATCGGGCGTGGCGAGATCGTTTCGATATCGTTGAACGGATAGAAGTTCATAAACTTAACGTTGCTGGTCAGCGTCGGATGCGTTGTCAACTGAGGTGAAGAGCCCTCAGGCGTAAACTCACCGCGCGGTGTGCGGTAGAAATCGTAGAATTCTTTCTCGATAGGGTGAGAATTTTCATCGATTCTATGCACAGTACCGCTAGTATATTCAGTTTTTCCGCCAGTGAACTCAACATAGCGCTGTTGCGCAGCCTGGGCGATAATTTGCTTACGTTGTTCCAGCGTCAGTGAATGGTTCAGTGCATTACGATTGGCAGCCCCCATATCGTACATGCTAACCGTAGCGATGGCCTTCATACGCGGGTCGATCTTGGCCGCGCTGATCACGAAGCTGCCGCTGCCGCAGATACCAAGTACGCCGATACGATCACGGTCCACGAAGGACTGAGTACCCAGGTAATCTACCGCAGCGCTGAAGGCTTCGGCATAAATGTCTGGCGCTACGGCGTTACGTGGTTGCCCTTCACTTTCACCCCAGAATGACTGGTCGATTGCCAACGTCACAAAACCCTGCTCGGCCAGTTTCTGAGCATACAGATTGGAGCTCTGCTCCTTCACCGCCCCCATCGGATGACCAACAATGATCGCCGGGTTTTTGGCGTTTCTGTTCATGTTCTTGGGGATGAACAGATTGCCGACGATTTTCATTTTATACTGATTATTGAAAGAGACCTTTTCTGTGGTCACCTTATCACTCTTGTAAAAATTATCTGCGCCGTTTGACATATCTGCGCCTGTTGCAGTGAATGTAGTAATTATCAGCCCTAATAGCATGGTTGATATCCTCATGTTGTTACCCTCATCGAGAATTATGTTTTAACAGAGAGCAACCCTCCCTATTAACAGGATTAGGATGCCGGAATTGTGTAAATAAATTATAAGCTTGTCAGTCACACTGACAGAATTTCTGGAAGGGAAAAATGACAGCCCTTATGCAATAACTTGGTGTTTAGTCTACATGCATGCGGTATGCTTACAAGCTAATGGATACTTAATATGGCTATAAGTATTACTTATCAATCTTCACAGGATGGTTCTTGATGAAACGTAACTTTAATGATCTGGTCTCGTTTATTACGGTTGCACGAGAAGGGAGTTTCACGCGTGCGGCCGCTAAACTAGGTGTGACGCAGCCAGCACTGAGCCAGGCAATTACCGGTCTGGAAAATCGTATGAAAATCCGCTTACTCACACGTACTACGCGCAGCGTTTCACTGACGAGTGCAGGAGAGCGCTTGCTACTGACAATTGGTACGCGTTTCGATGAAATTGAAACAGAATTAGATATGCTGACGGAGCTCCGAGATAAACCTGCAGGAACGGTACGTATCACCTGTGGCCCAAGTGTACTGCATATGACCCTCTTACCGAAATTGGCGCCAATATTACGGGAATACCCGGATATCAAACTCGAGTTTGATGCTAATCATGGTTTTCGCAATATTGTTGCTGACAGGTATGATGCAGGAGTACGGTTGGGTGACACGATAGATAAAGATATGATTGCCATCCCTATTGGACCGCCGTTAAGAATGGCCGCGGTTGCCTCTCCGGAATATTTCGCCGCCAACTCTAAACCTCTGTCGCCTAAAGACCTTGTTCATCATAACTGTATTAATATGCGAATGACCAGCTCAGGTGGCATTTATGTGTGGGAGTTTGATAATAAAAAAGGTCCGGTAAACGTTCGGGTTGAGGGTCAACTGATATTTAATACTTCGGCTCATATGATTGATGCTGCACTTGCAGGATTGGGGATAGCGTTTCTCCCTGAGGAAGAGTTCGGCTCCCACATTTCAGAGGGTCGCCTTATTCGCGTACTTGATGAATGGTGTATACCTTTCCCAGGGTATTACCTCTATTACCCAAGTAGAAAACAACCATCGCCGGCCTTTTCACTAGTTGTAGATGCCTTAAGAAGAAAGGCTTGATATTTCCTATAAAACCCCACAACCATGTAAATTTTATCACTTTATAGATATCAAATAATTGGATTTAAAATAAAACTAAAAACAATCGTTAGCCATTTAGATTGGTATTAGTTAAAGAAGTTATTTGGTGTGTAGTTAAGTAAACAAATGACTCTTGGCGATATATAATCAAAAAGAGTCAAAAAAACCTCAGTACTCTAAGTTAACTTCTTATGTTATAGTACCAAAGAACAAATAAAACTTATTAATCCATCGTGTTAATAATAAAACACCTTGCCCCCTTTCAATTTATTCTTATTCGATTTTTATTTATAGTAGCGAAGCGCTTCGAGTAGCAATTTAAATGGTTTTGAGAGTTGTCGTCTGTCAGGATAATATAGATAGTAACCTTCCCACTTCGGACACCAGTCCTCCAACACACTGACAAGTTTGCCACTGGAAATATACTCCTCAGCAATATCATGCGGAACATGGGCTAACCCATATCCTTCGAGTGAAGCATTGAGTATCTGATATATTCTGCTGAAAATTAACTGCCCATTAACCTTAACATTCAAACTTTTTCCATCTTTCTCAAATTCCCATGCATAAATGTTCCCATATGTAGGAAATCGCAGATTTATGCAATTGTGTTTCATCAGATCACTGGGATGATGGGGCACCATACGACCTTTAAAATAGTCTGGTGAACCAACAACAGCGAACCGTACCTTAGGACCAATGCGAACTGATACCATGCCATTTGAGACCTGCTCACCAAAACGGACGCCCGCGTCATACCGGCCAGATACGATATCCGTCAGTGCATATTCATCAATTAATTCCAGCTGGATTTTTGGATAATCTTTTAGCAGTTGTCGAACTTTCGGCCAAATCACTGTTTTAATAGCATAATCGGTAGTAGAAATACGAATGGTACCAGACGGTTCATCGCTCGAGTCTTTCAGCGACTGTAGTTTGTCCTGAATACCATCAATATAGGGACCTAATTCGTTGAGCAGCTTATCTCCGACTTCCGTAAGCGAAACACTACGCGTAGTTCGTACTAGCAATTTTATGCCTAGGCGGCCTTCCAGAGTACGAATGCAATGACTGAGCGCAGATTGCGAGACACCGAGCTGAGCCGCCGCTTTGGTGAAGTTTTTTTCACGCGCAATAACGACAAAAACTGCAAGATCATTAAGATTTCCGCGGGCCAATAAGACTAACTCCTGTCTGGGGGAATACTATTTATCGGAAATGTATACGAATCCGATACAGCAATTGGTTATCATTTCTGCGTCATGATAAGTCACAATGCCCCAGTTGACTTTGTCTTAAATGGAATAGAAGTTATAATGTAAGCTAATTAATTACCTATCCATTTTATGGAAACGATCGATTAAAAATTGGAAAATCCGCATCTTGAACAACTCTTGCTGAAGCCTGAAACGTAACCAGAAGGTTGGGTTGCAACAGGCTTCTTGCACCCGTATCTCCTTGAAGATTAGATAGCGCTTCTCTGTTGTGGTGAGAAAAACCAACCGGATGGCCCGGTTCTTTTTTCCACGCTAGGCGAACCTGCTGATAACCCCGTTGAAGACCAACAACAACTTTTTGGTAATCTTCCGCCCTGACCCATCCCATATCTCCCGGCACAATCAGCCAACCAGACCAGTGCATTGTAGCCCGGACGCCAGTAGCGATTGTCTCGCCACTTCCACGACTGGCTATTTGAGTGATGTTCACTCCGAAACTTTCGGCCAATCGGTAAATAGATTGAGCTTCTGGACGGCAGACGACCATTACAGGCAGGTTTGTACTCAGGGCGTTATTTAGCGTTAACTGCAGAAGTGGCACTCTTTGTCCGTGTATATCACGATAGCAGGCGAGCAATTTATCTCCCTTTCCTCCGCTTTGTCGGTAACGTCTGCCTTCCCCCGCAGCAAGAATAAGAATACCGTAAGACATAATAAGCTATTGTTTCCTTCAGAAAAAAGAGGCCCTTCTAACTCTGAACGGGCCTCTTATGGGATTTACTCTTTATCGCATTTGCAAAATGATGACGTCACTGCTCGCTGGATCGGTTCGCGGGCGCATATCACTAACCTCTTTTGCCGTTACTGGATCGCCATTATTTCCCCAAGAACCGCGAATAAAGGTCAAAACATCCGCAAGTTCTTTGTCAGAAAGCTGTTTGCGGAACGATGGCATGCGATATGCGTCAGGAACACTATCCGCCACTACACGACCTGAACCATTTAGCGTCACGTTAATCGCCGATGCAGGATCCACCATCATCGATGTTGCTCCAGCTAGTGGAGGGATCCATGGTGCTTTACCACGACCATTATCACCGTGACAACTTGCGCAACGCGTCATATAGGTCTGTGCCCCAGGAATATTCCGCCGTGATCCGATTGAAAGAACTTCTTCCGGCGTATCCTGATAGCGCCATGCTACCTCCTGATTATTACTACCAGGGGGCAATGATTTAAGATAATGCGCAATCGCTCGCAGATCTCCATTGTTTATAAACTGCGTGGAGTTATTAAAAGCCTCAGTCATAGAGCCAAATACTACTGAATGTTGGTTTCTACCCGTTTTCAGGAAGGTTACAATATCTTCTTCGCTCCAGCGTGCAAGCCCTGTGTTAGCATCACCACGCAGGCTAGGTGCATACCAACCATCCAGGAGAGCGCCAGCCAGGAAATGTGGACTGTCAGCATCAAGTCCCTTCTCATTAAACGCCAACCCGCGCGGCGTGTGACAGCTTCCACAGTGCCCCGGACCTTCAACGAGATAAGCACCTCGATTCCACAGTGCATCTTCACTACTTTTTTGTTGCAAGTCTCGAGAAGGAACAAAAACACTATTCCAAAACGCTAGCGGCCAGCGCATATTCAACGGCCATGGAATTTCACTCGCCGTGTTCTCCTGCTTCACTGGCCGGACACCATGCATAAACCAGGCGTATAGTGCAGTAATATCCTCATCGCTCAGTTTGACATACGAGGGATAAGGCATGGCCGGATACATGCGATGGCCATCTCTGGCAACACCATGCCGCACTGCTCGGTCAAAATCCGCCAATGAATAGTCACCAATCCCAGTTGCGCGATCAGGCGTAATATTGGTGGTATAAATAACCCCAACCGGCGTGGCCATTTTCAGACCACCTGCGAAAGGGGCACTTTTAGGTGTACTGTGGCAGGCTACACAGTCACTCACCCTGGCCACATACTCCCCCTGCCGGATAAGTTCAGTCGATGGTTCGGACACATCGTGCTGACCATCAAAAGGTGACGAGGGTGTCCGCATAACAAACAACGTCGTACCTATGCAGGCGAGTAACAGTACGACAAGAACGATCCCCATCCTTTTCTTCGTCATAGTTTTTCCCCGATATTCGAATCCACTGGTTATGAAAAAGTGTATCGCGATAGCGGCATACTGCGGATACGTTGTCCCGTCAGCTTGGATACCGCATTGGCGACAGCAGGAGGAATTGCTGGCAGCGGCGGTTCACCAATACCTCCCATCTTTTCACCACTTTCAATAATTCGGACATGAACCCTCGCCATACGCGCCAGCGTAAGGATGGGATACATATCGTAATTACGAGCCACTGGCTGACCGTGTTCGAATACACTTTCTTCAAGCAGCACTTGAGACAGTCCGAGGGCTACAGCACCATTTACCTGAGATTTGATAATCTCTGGATTAACAATGCTACCGGGATCTATGGCCTCCCAGATGTCATGCACTTTCACCAGACCATTCTCAATCGAGACTTCAGCGATCGCTGCGGCTTCCGTTCCAAAAGCTGTGGCCATCGCCACACCACGGGCGCGAACGCTACCATCCTCTGCTGTAAAGGGGCTGGCTTTCCAGCCTCCAGACAGATCAACGACTGCTTGTAAAAGTCGGGTTAATCTCGCATTGCCCTGAAGCAAACGCATACGCAATTCTAATGGATCTTTTCCACCCTTTTCGGCAATTTCATCAAGGAAAGACTCATAAAGAAAGTCATTCATTGAGTTGCCCACTGAACGCCAATAACCAAGCATCACTGGACCTTTTTTGTAGATCTGCGCGATACGAGTATTTGGAATGGCATAAACTTTACCGGTTAGCCCCTCAAGCGCCGTATCGTCGATTTTTTCTCCATGCTTGCCTGCAATGCCTTCCGTTGGTCCTTCACAAATACTGACCGCTTCAATGGCTAGTGGATAACCTTCAGCATCCAGTCCTGCTCGAAAACGCACCGCTGCCATTGGTCTGCGCGTATCACGCAGAAACTCTTCTTCCCTACTCCAAATAACCTTAACTGGGCGGCCTGTAGCTTTCGCGAGTAGGATCGCTTGTGGATAGACCATCGCAGTGTCGTAAACGAAATGACGACCAAAAAAACCGCCAAGCAGTGGTGAGTGAATTATGATTTTACTAGGTTCGAGTCCAGTTCTTGTGGCTGCATCCGCCTGGAACATTTCCGGAGCCTGGTTGGGCAACCACAACTCGAGTGTGCCATCAGCATTGAAACGCGCGATTGCTGAAGGAGGTTCCAACTGCGCATGATTCAGATATTGGCTATGATAGGTCGCACTGAGTGTACTGGCCGCCTCTAGGAATGCTTTTGTGGTATCACCCTTTGCTTCCGCCGTTTCCCCCTGTCCCTGAGTGGCGGCCAGTTCAGCGGCAAAGGCTTCGGAAGAAAAGTCTGCTGGCATATAACGCATGTTTTCATCCGGACCAGGCTCACGCCACTCGACCTGTAGCGCCTCCGCTGCACGTTTCGCCGTCCACCAGCGCTCTGCCACTACCGCTACCGCCCCAGGTAGACGGTGTACAGAATGGACACCTTTCATCTCTTTGACACGATCTTCGTTATAAATATCACCAGGGGTCAACCCTATGCGCGGCGCATGCTGAACGGCAGCTTGCAACATGCCATCAACACGGCAATCAATGGAATAGATTACCTGGCCGGTCGATTTTCCATGCATATCCAGACGGGGAATAGACTTACCGATCCATCGGAACTGAGCAGGATCCTTCAAAGTTACACTTTCAGGATCGGGTACCGGCAAATCCATCGCCAGTGGGGCCAACTGGCCGTAGGTCAATTCACGGGAACTCGGAGGATGTATTACACGTCCCGGCTCTGTAATGAGAGCAGACATATTTACATTCAGAGCTCTGGCCGCCGTCTGAAGCAACATCTGTCGTGCAAGCGCCCCAAGGCGACGCATCGTGGTATAACTCATTCGAACCGACATGCTTCCCCCCGTAATACGGGCGCCGATATCAAGTACCTTATAATCTGTCCCAGCAGGGGCATTTTCGACAATAAACGTCGATGGATCAGCATCTAGTTCTTCGCCAACGATTTGCGCCATCGCAGTAAAGATCCCCTGTCCTCCCTCAATAAATGGGCACTGGAAACGGATAGTATTATCAGAACGAATTTCAAGAAATGCAGGGACCCGTGTGCCTGGTTTTAACTCCACTTGTGCAGCTCGGGCTTTGCCCAGAGGCAATCCACACCCCAGAACAAACGCACCAGCGGCACTACCAACCGACGCTAGTAAAAATTTGCGACGGGAAAGGTTTACAGGCGCAAGCATTGGAAAAGGCAGTTCGCTTTCCTGTTCAGCATTCAACTTTATTTTCATCCCTTTATCCCTCCTTCAGCAGCCAGATCGTGAATCGCCGCACTAATGGCGTTATAGGTACCGCAGCGACAAAGGTTCACCATTGCATCTGCAATATCTTTATCTGTAGGATTTGGGACTTGTTTTAACAACGAAGTTGCCGCCATAACCTGACCAGACTGGCAGTAACCGCATTGTGGCACCTGATGCTTCACCCAACTAGCAACAACCCGTTTTCCCACATCATCTGCCTCAATTGCTTCGATCGTAGTGATTTTTTTACCAACCAGCGTATCTATCGGAGTGACACAGGAACGCACAACTCTCCCGTCAATCATTACCGAACAGGCGCCGCATTGCGATAAACCGCAACCGTACTTGGTACCTGTCATCGCCAGTTCATCCCGAAGCACCCAAAGTAAAGGGGTGTCGCCCTCAGCATCAACCTTAAAGATCTGGTTATTGATTTGCAGTTCCATAATCCTCCAGTACGTTTTTAGAACGTTTTGATTTTTTCAGGCGAATATTATGACGTACATCGGCTGAGTCCGGCACTAAACCAGGCCCGCCGGAGCTTGCTTATTGCTGCAGCAAAAAATCATTATCCTGTTTGTATAACGAGATACAAAACTGCTTAAAATAGTCTTGGCTTAACAATTTTAAACCAGTTAACTCTCAACTTTAAGTGCAGCAAACACATATCAGATATGAGCAATTTAGATTAATAATGCTCGGTGAGAGTTGCGTCATAAAGCATGTGTTATTACTTTTATTCATAACTGTTTTTAATGACATCACCTTTCACATATGTGAAAAGTGATGTATGATTTATAAAAATTAAAATTTCTAGTTTTTCATCTCATTATTTATACAATTTAAATTTTGATTCAGACAGCAGCATAAAAAAACCTAAGCTCAACGAGCTGAATGTTTTGAACACACGCATAATTGTAAATACACCCAAGGAGTTTTACAAAATAAATTCAATAACCATCTGAAAAAGTAAGAATAATATAGACCAATTTACTTTTAGCTGGAAGCATATGGATGTTATTGTAATATATCATAAATCGATTTACGGTATAGGTTCGCATCAGCTAAATATTGAACTAGATACCCTATCGAAATGCGGATAATTTACAGTCAAATTAACAAATTAGCACTAAATAATGTTGAACATAGGAAGCAGCCATTGTGCAAAATATTGATATTCATTTACTTAGTGTGGCAACCAAATGGGCAGAGCAAGAAGACATTTGGTTATGTACTGTATTAAGCACTTATGGTTCATCACCACGACCACCAGGTACGATGATGATCATTAAATCTGATGGCTGCTATCAGGGATCGCTCTCGGGTGGCTGTGTAGAAGAAGATTTCATCAGCCGGATTGCACGTAATGAAATTCTCCTCGAAACACAGGTAATACGTTATGGCGACGGTGGGTTAACTCCTGATCGTGCGCTCCCTTGTGGAGGTGTCCTCGATATTCTGGTAGAGAAGTTGCCCTTTGGCGAAGAAAGTATTGCTTATTTACGTCATATGCTCAATGCAATCAGCGGTGCAGAAACTCTGGAGAAAAAAATCAATTTACCACATGCTTGCTCTCTACTCCTCAATCGCCCTTATGCCAGTAACACCCTAGCGCTTTACGATGAAAATATTGTTTCCCTTACACTCGCCGCACCTCCAAGAATAATTATTGCAGGCCTCTCCACCGTTGCTATTTATTGCGCTAATTTTGCTCTTTCCCTAGGTTTTGAAACATTGGTTTGCGAAAGTCGCGAAGACATGTTAGCTAATTTTGCCGATAGTCTAGAGTCAAACGTCAAATTGTTAAACATTTTCCCAGCCACGTATCTTGAGAAAAATGGTTGTCATGCAGGTACTGCAATTGTCTCCTTGACCCATGATCCACGCATTGATGACCTAACCTTGATGGAAGCTGTAAATACTAAAGCCTTTTATATTGGTGCAATGGGTTCATTACGCAATAGTAAGCGAAGGATTGAAAGATTACGCGATATTGCAGAGTTATCAGAAGCTCAACTTAATCGAATTCATGCTCCAATCGGTATGTCTATAGCCAGTAAAACACCCGCTGAGATTGCCTTAGCTGTCATGGCTGACATTGTACGTTATAAGAATGGTGCATTTAATCAAAAAATATGAATGCAAGGATAATTTTTTATCAAAAAAACATACCAATAAAACCTATAACAAGCGAACCTTACATCTCACTTTTTACAGTAAGAAATAACTAAAATAGAGGGTTATTATTCCAATGCAGTTTAACGGTTCACACCTACCGTCGCTCCATTGAGTTACTTTACAGCTTGAATCCCAGCCAAGCATTTGTTTTTAATTGTCTATACCAAGGCATTCATAAACATGGCCGTAATAAAACCACCATGAATATAATTCCCATATGAATATGTTATTGTCATGATATTTTTAATATCTACAGTGGCTGTTTTTATTCCTCCAAGATCTCAATATCTACATCACCAATACATCCTGACAAATTATGTAAACGCATTCAAGCCATTCACTCCTTAGAATAGCTAACTACGTCATGGCACCTCCTCACTCTGAACGATGTTTTATCAATCCCTAATTATGCCCACCCTCTACATTGCCAACCATCTCATAAAAATAATTATTCAATAACCCAAACACTATTCTCATAAATAGAATGATTATTTTAAGGTAGCTTTTGACTTCTGAAAAACACCAATAAATCCTTAGCACTACCATTTTCACAACTGAAGATTAAATTAAGATCAAAATAAAATTAATTTTTTTAAAAAATTAATTATTGATAAGGAGGTAGTACCATGAATAAATATAATTTATTTTTGAATTCTAAAAACCATATGCATGACTGGCTCACCATAGAGGAAGCTGTCCAAATAGCAAATAAAGAAACAAGTTTATACATTAAAGATAGCGATATTTACCGCCATGCCTTGTACGGAAACATCTATCTCTCCATTTACTTCCAATCACCTATCATTCTTAGAAAAGTTAAAAAATCAAACAATAAAATAAAATTACAACATGTTAAGAACTCATTAATTCATAGGTTATGTCTAGTCGAAAGTAAATGTTTCATTAATCAGAGTAGCTTCATAACCAGTACCGAAGGAGAATATATCTCACCTATAGAGATGGTTATCGATACAAATTTGTCAGGGCATGAATATATAATGATTCAGCGTTTATTATCTCACTCACTTAACATTCCACTGCCTGTGAAAGGGGCAAGTGATATAAATTATGGCATTTCTGTTATATACTCAGGTGATATTTTCCAAGTTTTCGAAAAGATTACATGGAAAGAAAGAATAAAAAACCAAATAATTAGACTACCTAAGAATATCACGCAAGAACTCAATGAAGATGTTTTTTCAAAATACATAGAGGATATTTATCAAAAAGAATATTTCCCGATCCATGACTTACCTCCGGATGCTTGTTTTGTCATACGGCATACAGAACTTGACAAGTTGGTTAATATGTACCTAAAAAATAATAACTTTACTATATCCTCCCCACGCATATCCACACCATTATCCCGTTTATTCTGGCTTGCCTGCAAGTATAATGAGACAATTTCCCCATTAATCACACAACCATATAAGCTTTTGTCAATTTTCGAGCAGTGGGCATCAGACGAGGGAATTACCGAACGGTTGAGTGGTGACACGCTTAAAGCCGCACTTAAACGCGGTTCCCCCATGTCAATTTCGGTGTCAAAAAAATGAAAAAAACACGATTTGAAAGTCCGTATTAAGGGTTCTATTTACCGTAATACGGACTCATTAACTTTCTCCACACCACTACTTTGTGTTGTCGTGTTATCTCCCGGCTAGCGCTATATCTGCCACAGGAGAATACCGTGACATCTCATCAGTTATTACGTCTGAAACAGGTTGAGGAAAAAACTGGCCTAAAGCGCTCTCAAATCTATCTGTATATGAAAGACGGTACCTTCCCCCGCTCAATCAAGATTGGCCCGGCCAGTGTCGCCTGGCTCGAATCGGAAATTGACGAATGGATCAATATTAAATTAGTCCGCCGCTCAATAAGCTGAAGGGAGAAAACACCATGATTATCCCATCACTGAATTACGCCGTGTTAACCGATGCCCTGCATGCATTGAAGGAGGGCAATATTCGCCACTGTGAATCGCTAGGATTCACTTTCGATGAAATGAATGCCCTCAACCAATTATCACTAGACGAACTGTTTATCCTCAGTCGGGAGTCTGCACAGTTTTTGGCTGTTACGGTTCATCACGACGCATTACGCCTGCTTCTGGCTAAATCCCGTGAGGAAGTTCTGCAACAGCAACGTATCAATCATGCCATCCGGCTGGGTGGGTCAATTGCGCTACTCAACAAGTATTTTGGCCTTACCTCCAACGAGGTTTGCCTTCGCCGCCGGTTACTGGGCGTCAGTGTGCCTTATGGCCGGACGCCAGAGCCGGACGAAGAAACGGATGCGGCCATCTGGCGGCAATGGCAACAATGCCGGGTGGCCAACCTGGAATCGACCGATGCGCTGGCCGCCATGATGCGGGTAACGCAAACCCTGCTGCCGAAAGTCGAAGGGTTGTCACTGACCATCGTCTGGAAGCGTATCGCACTTTGTGAACAGGAGGCGTCAGACCGGAGGGCCGCACATGCCAGATGAGATCGACCGCGATCAGGAATTTAATGAGCAACGACTGGAGGAGATGATTGAACAGAGTCGTTTTAAACCAGGGTCTGCGCCATCATTATTCCATTGCCGTGTATGCGGTAAGCCCATTCCTGAAAAGCGACGGCAGGCACTGCCGGGCATAACAACCTGCACGGAATGTCAGGAAAAACTTGAACGTCGAAGACGTTAATAATGGTCACAGAGACATGCAGGAATATTTCCCCTGCATGTCTCTATCATTAACTATCAATACACAGTCGTCTTTATTGTATATTTCACTTCCTTTTATTTCTCGTAGAGTTTACCCCTTCCACCGCTAATTTATCTCTCTCATTTTAACTTTGAATTTATCGTTTATATACCGCCCTGGATATCTGATCCTGAAAACGTCATTACATAATAGTTACCCGTATTGACGTTAATTCGCCTGGATCTGGCATTGCTCTTTAAAAATAAGGTTCGGGCTGTCACGAAACCACAATTCAGGGTGCCGCTGAATGTTCTCGCTGACCCGTTAAAACCGGAATGCAGAATTGGGATGTGACATTTATTTAACTCATCGTTGTTTTTATTAGAGGAGGCCTCATGCGAAAACCCATTTATCACGTATTTGTCACCCAGGAAAGTCAGCCTGACCCACAGGGCGAAAAAAACACCTGGTGGACGAAAGTCGGCGTGGCTTTTGCCCATCACGGTAAACCCGGCCTGAACGTGGTACTGACACCCGGCATTGCCGTTTCCGGAAAGCTGGTGCTCCTTGAGCCCAGGGATGACGGCGACGCGACACAGGATACTCAGCCTGTTTAACCGCCCTTCCCCCTTTTTCCGGCCCTGTGCCGTCTGATGGCGGTACGCATTGTCCGGATTACCGTTCCGAGGCCACCATGCTATCCACCACCGTATTTCTGGCGGCGGCCATGCAGTGCGCCGCCAGCGTTCACCCGTCTACGGCACTCGATGTGGCGAGGGTCGAATCCGGTTTGAATCCGTATGCCATCGCTGAAATACTGCCGGATGGCAAAGGCGTGATTTCACATTTCCCCACCAGCCGGGAAGAGGCCGTCAGCATCACTAGACGGCTGACGGCACAGGGCCGACGCTATTCGGTCGGGCTGATGCAAATCACCAGTACCAATTTCCGTCATTACGGTGTGAGCGCCCGTGACCTTCTTGACCCCTGTACCAACCTGTCCGTCTTTGAGCACATCCTCACCGACTGCTACCGCCGCGGCGGTTCCCTCAAGCGTGCGCTCAGTTGCTACTACTCGGGAAATTTCACGACCGGCCAACAGCCGGAATCCGCGTTTAACCAGACCAGCTACATCCAGCGCATCGGCTACGCCGTGCCGTCAACGCGGGAAGACCGTCAGCGACCTCCCGCCGAAAAGGCCCTGCCGGCAATCCGTTACCCCACCGCCGTCTTGCGTGGTGAGCTTACCGATAACGCCACGCCAGTTCTGACATCCCTGCGCTACCCCAACGCCGTGATACGCGGCGCGTTACCCATTCCCGGCCCCCAGGAGGAACAATGATGAAACGAAAACAGACTGACTGGCCCGTCCTCTCTTCCTTGTTAATGGCAAGCCCGGTGCTGGCAGCAGACAGCGGATTTAATAAAGCCAATGAGACGCTGAGCAACACCTCTACCGGCCTGCTCGGGCTGGCCGCCGTCACCATCACGCTGGCCACCATGTGGGTGGGATACAAAGTCTTGTTTGACGGCAAGAGCCTCCATGACATGCGCAACGTCATTATTGGCGCCATCCTTATCGTCGGTGCGTCAGGCTTCGGTGCCTACTGGGCGTCATAAAGGAGGCCGCAATGGCTACGCTGAACAAAGCGCTGACGCGGCCTGCCGCCATAGCCGGCATTCCCCTCGTGCCGTTCGTGATGGTCAGCGGGGCCATCGTCCTGCTGGCGGTCTATGTCAGTTATTACCTGGTATTACTGCTTATTCCCGCCTGGCTGGAGATGAAGGCAAAGGCCAGAACCGATATTCACTATTTCGGGCTGCTCTGGCTGGCCTTTAAGACACGGGGCCGGTTTGGCACCAATAAACATTTTGGTGCCAATGCCCTGCTGGCAAACCGCTATGACGCTGTCGACGTCTCGGAGTTTATTGAAAAGATGAAATTAAACGAACGCGTTATGCTGGATAAATACATTCCGTATTCCTCCCATATTCACCCGCACGTCATCAGAAACCGCCAGGGTGATCTGGTTGCCAGCTGGGAGCTGGAGGGCACCGTTTTTGAATGCGAGGACGAACATCACCTGACGTTAATGGCGACGCATCTCAATAACGTGATTCGCGCATATGAAGGCCTGCCTATCACTTTCTATCTTCACCGTATCCGGGAAAAATACCACGATGCCTTTGATGCAAATTCAGGTATTCCCTTTTCTGATGAAGTGACCCGGCTGTATTATCAGCCGATCAACGAAAAGCCGTTCTGGCGGCACCGCCTGTTTTTCACCGTCTGCTACGCGCCCTTCTCTCCGCTGGAGAAAAAGGCCATGAAGGCGCAGCCATCGGGTAAACGCAAAGCGGCGCTGGATGATGCCCTGAAAGTGATGCTGGAACACCGGGAGGCGCTGGCATCGGCGCTGTCCCGCTATACGGCGACGCCGCTGGGGATGTATGAAGAAAACCGGCGGGTGTATTCCGGCCAGCTGTCCTTTTATCACCGCCTGCTCACCGGCCAGTGGCAAAAGGTCGCGGTCACGCGTGCACCGTTTTATGAAACGTTAAGCACGCCGGATGTCTTTTTTACCACCGACACCGCCGAATGCCAGACGGTCAGCGGCTCACGTTTTTTTCGCAGTCTGGAAATCAAAGATTACTCGCCTGTAACCGCGACCGGCCTGCTGGACGCGCTGCTATATGCCGAAAGTGAGTATGTGCTGACGCAGTCCTTCACCTGCATGGCCCGCGATGAGGCGCAGAAGCATATTCGTCTGGCGGAAAAGCGACTGAATTCGGCGGATGACGACGCCATTTCGCAGCGTGAAGAGCTGATTGTCCTGCGTGACCTGCTCCAGTCCGGGCATGTCTCGTGCGGGAAATACCACTTTTCCCTGCTGGTATCTTCAGACAGCCCCGAGCAGGTGGTGAAGGATGCCAACGCGCTGGCGCAACCCTTCGCCGACCTCGGCATCATGACGACGCTGTCCACGCTGTCGCTGCCCGCTGCGTACCTGGCGCAACTGCCGGGTATCTATACACTGCGCCCCCGTCTGGTGGCCGTCAGCAGCCAGAACTTTGCCGACCTGGCGAGCCTGCACAATTTTCATCCCCACAAGCGGAGCGGCAATCCTTGGGGTGACGCCATTGCCATCCTGACATCACCCGGCGGTGGCGGGTATTACCTGAACCTGCATGACAGTCAAAGCGGGCGGGATGACTTCAACGAAAAAACGCCGGGTAACACAGCGATTATCGGTAAAACCGGCTCAGGGAAAACGATGCTGATGACCATGATGCAGCAACTGATGCAGAAGTACCGCAATCCTGCGACGTTCTCCGCCTCAGCCACAATCCAGCGGCTCACCACGGTGTATTTTGATAAGGACCGGGCGGCGGAGATGGCGATACGCCAGATGGGCGGACGCTACTTCCGTATCCGTACCGGCACGCCCACCGGGTTCAATCCTTTTGCGCTGGCCCCAACCCGGCGGAATATCAGCTTTATCAAACGGCTGGTGCGCATGCTGTGCCGCCGCAACGGCAAGCCGCTCGATCCGCGCGATGAGGAGCGCATCAGTGCCGCCGTAGATACCATTATGCTCGACTACCCGCCGGAATACCGCAAGTTCGGTATCACCCGGCTGCTGGAAGTCCTGCCGGAGCCGCCCACCCCCGATGCCCGCCTCAACGGGCTACGTATTCGCCTTAAACAGTGGGCGCAGGGCGGCGAGTTCGGCTGGGTATTCGATAATGAGGAGGACACCTTCAATATCAGCAACATTGATAACGTGGGTATCGACGGTACGGAATTTCTCGATGATGACGATATTCGCGGCCCCATTACGTTTTATCTGCTTTACCGCGTCACCAGCCTGCTGGACGGTCGCCGGCTGGTAATGTTCATGGACGAGTTCTGGAAATGGCTGGCCGATGTCGAATTCTCCCGCTTCTCGCTCAATATGCTGAAGGTGATCCGCAAGCTGAACGGCATCTTCGTCCCCGCCACCCAGTCGCCTGACGAAATCGTCAAGCACCCGATTGCCCCGGCGATTATCGAGCAGTGCAGTACGCAGATATTTCTTGCCAACCCGAAGGCCAGCCGGGGTGATTACGTGGAAAAGATGAAAGTGCCGGAAAACGTGTACGACATCGTCAAAAATCTCGATGCGGGTGAGCGCTACATGGTGGTCCTGAAAACGCCGTTACGCGCAGGTGAAACCCGGCCTTTTGTGGCGATGGCGAAAATGGATTTAGCGGGCCTCGGGAAACTTACCAAAATGCTGAGCGGGAGCGAAGACAACCTGAAACTGTTCGACACCCTGTATCTGGAAGGAATGCAGCCTGATGACTGGAAAGCCACCTTCCTTGAACAAGCCCTGTAATATTCATGACGGAGGTAATGAAAATGCGGTTCAGAGATATCATACTGGCGTTATCGCTGTTTATTTCCACCCAGGCGATGAGCGCCGGAATACCGGTATT
>Ga0105244_10000690_pt1 | contig 29348 bp, 31 predicted proteins | sample KBSM44metaG_FD_80423 | JGI IMG/M metagenome (GOLD analysis project Ga0105244, IMG submission 80423) | Miscanthus rhizosphere microbial communities from Kellogg Biological Station, Michigan, USA - KBS M4-4 metaG | ecosystem: Host-associated > Plants > Roots > Rhizosphere > Soil | place... | reverse complement strand
TTTCAGGCGTCTCGACGCGTTGTGTAGACATGGTTATATCCTCGTAGGGTACAGTCGGTAAGTGTTGTTATTGGTCCTGCAAAGAGAATATTCGCGCCATCGCCACCCATTTTTCCCCTTCGGGTGTCCAGGGCGTTGGCTGTTGGAAGTGCCACATCAGCGCTTCCCAGCGCTGAATATGCGGATCCTGTTCAGAGGCCTGAGCAAAATCCTGTGGGTTAAACCGATCGTTTACCTCCATCACCATAAAAAGTCGGGTGCCAAGCCGGTATATCTCCATATTCACTATGCCGTGCTGGCGCAAATGCTGCGCCACTTCCGGCCAGATGCGCTGATGCAGGCGCTGGTATTCGGCGACTTTTTCCGCCTCATCCACCAAATCCAGCGCCAGACAATAACGCTCGATTGCGCCACTCATAATAGCGCCCGATCGAGGTGCAGATAGCCGCCATCGACGCTCAGCCACTCGCCGGTAGTGTGCGACGCGCGCGGCGACAGCAAAAAGACCACCGTGTTAGCGATTTCTTCCGGCGTGGTCATGCGTTGGCCGAGCGGAATACGCTGGGTAATTTTTTCCAGTTCGCCTTGCGGATCGGCAAAGGTGCCAATCCAGCGTTCGTATAGCGGCGTCATCACTTCGGCGGGAACTACGGCGTTGACCCGCACGCCGCTCTGACGCAGTGACACCGCCCATTCGCGCGTCAACGCCAGAATCGCCCCTTTCGCCGCGCAATAGCCGCTGGTGCCGCCCTGCCCGCTCAACGCGGTTTTTGACGCAATATTGACGATCGATCCACGGCTGATTTCCAGCGCGCGCTGACAAAAATGCGTCATCTGGTAATAGTGGATCAAGTTCTTTTCTAGCGAGCTGACAAACGCGCTGCGTCCCGCTTCCAGCCCGACACCATCGTTGACGCCCGCGTTATTCACCAGCCCGTCGATGCGGCCAAACTGCTGCTGTACACTCTCAACCGCGCGAAGACAATTCTGCTCATCGCAAAGGTCGGCCAGCAGCACTTCTGTTTGCGGTTGCAGCTCGCGCAGACCGGCCAGCCACATCTCATCGGGCTGCGCGTTGCTGACGATGACCGGAATAGCCCCCTCCTCCGCCAGCAGACGGGAGATGGCGGCACCAATGCCCGATCCGCCACCGGTGACGATAATCACTTTATCCTGCAAAAACAGATTCATTATTCTCTCCTGTCAGGCTGTAAACCTGCGCGGCCGTATTGCCCCAAATGGCGGCCTGTTCGTCAGCGGACAACTCAGCTATTGCGTCCTGAATCAGCTGCGCCACTGCGTGATACTCCGCGGCCAGCAGGCAAACTGGCCAGTCTGAACCAAACATCAGGCGCTGCGGGCCGAAACGCGCCAGCGCCTCGTCAATAAAGGGCCGCAGCTGCGCGCTGTGCCATTGCCCGTGCGCGACCTCGGTCACGAGCCCGGACAATTTGCAGACCACATGCGGCATCGCGGCCAGTTCCGCGACCTGCTCGCCCCACGTCTTCGCGCCGCGCGTAATATCCGGTTTACCAAGGTGATCAAGCACCAGCCAGTGACGATCGTGCTGCGCGGCAAAGCGCGTGGCGTCCGCCAGATGTCGCCAGGTCACCAGCATTTCCCACACGTAATCACGCTGCTGCAGTTGACTGATGCCATTTGCCACGCGCGATTGCTGCAACCATGCGGCGGGATCAGGCTCATCCTGCACCTGATGACGAAAACCCCGCAGCAGCGGATGTTGCATTGCCGCTAGCTGCTCTGCCAGATCCGCGGCGGTGACATCGATCCAACCAACCACCTGCGTTGCCGGTTGCTGCTGCGCCCACTGCAACAGTTGTTGCGTTTCCGCCACGCACTGCCGCGCCTGGACCGCAATCGAGCCCTGCAACTGATGGTGCGCCAGCTGCGGTGCCAGATCCTCCGGTAAATAGTCCTGTTGCAGCCGCTTCATGGATTCATCGATCCACAGATAGCGCGCCGCATCATAGCGCCAGAAATGCTGATGAGCGTCGATTCGCACTTCAGCCTCCCTGCGCGTGGTAGCGGTATTGCTCGCGCGAAGCGGGATACATTTCGATGGAGAAGCCCGGCGCGGTAGGCGGCATATACGCCGCGCCGCGAATCTCGCATGGATTGAGGAAATGTTCGTGCAGATGGTCGACATACTCGATCACGCGGCCTTCGTGGCTGCCAGCAATACAAACAAAGTCGATCATTGAAAGATGCTGAACGTATTCGCACAGGCCAACGCCGCCAGCATGTGGGCAGACCGGCAGCTGGTATTTCGCCGCCATCAACATCACCGCCAGCACTTCATTAACGCCACCGAGACGACAGGCGTCAATCTGCACGACGTCAATGGCTTCACGCATAATCAGCTGCTTAAAGATGATGCGGTTCTGGCACATTTCACCGGTTGCAACCTTCACCGGCGCTACGCCCTGGCGAATCTTGCGATGCCCTTCGATATCGTCCGGGCTAGTGGGTTCTTCAATAAACCACGGTTGCGCAAATGCCAGCTGCTGCACCCAATTTACCGCGTCATTCACTTCCCAAACCTGGTTGGCATCGATCATTAACTGGCGATCCGGCCCCAGCACTTCGCGTGCAATGCGCACGCGGCGAATATCATCGTCGAGATCGCGTCCGACTTTCAGTTTGATGTGGGAGAATCCGGCGTCGACAGCCTGCTGGCACAGACGGCGCAGTTTGTCGTCATCGTAGCCAAGCCAGCCGGCCGATGTGGTGTAGCAAGGGTAGCCATGTTGCTCAAGCTGGCGAATGCGCTCCGCTTTGCCCGCATGCTGCGCCGTGAGTAACGAAAGTGCCTCGTCCGGCGTGATGCAGTCGGTGAGATAGCGGAAATCGATGCAGCGTACCAGCTCCTGCGGCGACATATCCGCCACCAGCCGCCACAGTGGCTTTTCTTCTGATTTCGCCCACAAATCCCACACCGCGTTAACCACCGCGCCGGTGGCCAGATGAATGGCGCCTTTGTCTGGGCCGATCCAGCGTAACTGGCTATCACTGGTAATGTCGCGCCAGAATTGCCCCATGTCGGCGGTAATCGACTCCAACTGGCGACCAACAATTAAGTGTTCCAATGCGCGTATCGCCGCACAGCAAATTTCATTACCGCGTCCAATGGTGAAGGTGAGACCGTGGCCGCTGATCGCCACATTATCCGTTTCAATAATGACGTAAGCGGCTGAATAATCTGGGTCTGGATTCATCGCATCTGAACCATCGAGATGTTCGGAGGTCGGAAAACGGATATCTTCTACGCGCAGTGCGGTAAGCCTGGTCATTCTTCGCTGCCCTCGGTGATTTGACGCTGCTCGCCAAGCCCGGCGATGCCTAACCTGATGACCTGCCCCGGACGTAAATAGACCGGCGGTTTCTGCCCCATGCCGACGCCCGGCGGTGTGCCGGTAGAGATGATGTCGCCCGGCTGCAAACTCATAAAACGGCTAAGGTAACTAATGATGTGCGCAACCGAAAAGACCATGGTGCGGGTATTACCGTTTTGATAGCGCTTGCCATCAACCTCCAGCCAGAGATCGAGTTGCTGCGGATCGGCGATTTCATCCGCGGTCACTAGCCAGGGGCCAATTGGGCCAAAGGTGTCGCAGCCTTTGCCTTTGTCCCATGTGCCGCCGCGTTCAATCTGGTATTCACGTTCTGAGACGTCGTTAACCACGCAATAGCCCGCGACATGTGACAGCGCATCCTCTTCGGCGATATAGCTGCCGCCTTTGCCGATTACCACGCCCAGTTCCACTTCCCAGTCGGTTTTTACCGAGCCACGAGGAATGCGCACCGCGTCATTTGGCCCGACGATCGCGCTGGTCCATTTGCCAAACACCACCGGCTCTTGCGGAATTTCAGCACCGGTCTCTGCGGCGTGATCGGCATAGTTCAGGCCGATACAGATAAACTTGCCAACACGTCCAACACAGGCACCAATGCGCGGCTGTCCACTGATTTTGGGCAATTCGCTGAGTGGCAGCTGGCGTAGCCTCTCCAACTCGGAGGGCAGCAGTGCATCGCCTGCGATGTCATCGATAAAATGCGACAAATCGCGCAGTTCGCCCTGTTCATCCACCATTGCCGGACGCTCTTTACCCGGCTCGCCCACACGTAATAATTTCATTCTTCCCCTCCTGTTAGTTACTCCAGCCGCCATCGATGATCTGTGCGGTACCGGTGGTATATGCGCTGGCATCGGACGCCAGATAGGCCGCCAGATAAGCGATCTCCTCGGTGGTACCGATACGCCCAATAGGCTGACGCGCAACAAAGGCGCGATAAACTTCCGCTTCGCTGCGACCTTCTGCCTCAGCCTGCGCGGCAATGCGCTGGCGCAGCGAAGGCGAATCGATGGTGCCGGGGCAGATGGCGTTGCAGCGGATCCCTTCACCTATGTAATCCGCCGCTACCGAGCGCGTCAGACCAATTACCGCGGCCTTGGTGGCGCTATAGGCAAAGCGATTGACCACGCCTTTCACGCTTGATGCCACAGATGACATGTTGATAATCGAACCCTGCTGCTGTTGCAGCATCGCGGGCAGAAACGCCTGAATCATGCGAAACATTGCCGTGACGTTAAGATCGAGCGCGAACTGCCACTCCTTTTCGCTGCACGCCAGCAGGCTGCCGCTATGCACAACACCTGCACAGTTGAAAAGCACATCAAGCGTGCCCAGCTCCTGCGCCGCCGCGCTAATCGCCTGACGATCGGTAACATCCAGTTGATAAGCGCGGATACCGGGTAAATTCTGTAGCGCTGTAAGGTTTATATCGCTGGCGATAACATCTGCGCCCTGCTGAGCAAAGTAGCGCGCACTGGCCAACCCGATGCCCTGCCCGGCGGCGGTGATTAACACGCGTTTTCCGGATAAATTCATTGCATTTCCTCTGGTCCAAAGATCTAATGGTCAGGCCATTAAAAGTAAGTTTTTCCCGCTTGAGTTAGCAAAATAACCCTGGCTACTTTTTCGCTGACGCATTACGTTTTATTGACAATTGCGTAACATTGACAAGTGCCCTGATGATTATTTGTGCATCTGATCACTTAAAATATTTAAACAGGTAGCAGTGCGATGCCGATAAAAAAGATGGAAAACCCCAGGCTTTACAGACAAATAGCTGATCAACTGATCAAGTTGATCGACAACAACGAATTTCCTCCCGGCAGTCGCTTGCCAGCGGAACGTGAATTGGCCGAGCAGCTGCAGGTAAGTCGTGCATCAGTGCGTGAAGCGTTGATCGCACTGGAAGTCATTGGGCTGGTGGATGTTAAAGTCGGCAACGGTGTGATTGTAAAAGCGCGTTCCAGTACGCAGGAGCCGGTAATGGTGCAGGCCGGACGCGATCAGTGGATGGAACCGGACGATGAACTGGGTATCAACCTGGATTTTTCCACCGAGTTGCCGCCATTCTCCTTGCTGCAAGCGCGCCGCCTGATCGAGCCAGAGGCCGCAGCGCTAGCCGCGGTGCATGCCAGTGAACAGGAACTGGCGCTGATCCGCGCGGCGTACCAACAAAACTGCGAGGATAACCGCGCGCAATCGCGTACCCATCCCGGCGACCGCCTGTTCCATATCCGCATTGCCCAGGCGAGCGGCAACCCTGCCTATGGCTTTATCATCGGCCACCTGCTCGGTCATCGCTATGGCAGCATGTTCCGCATGTTACAGGCGCACTATACGCCCAGCGATATGCCGTCGGATTCGGAATCTGAGCACATGGCGATTCTCTCGGCGCTTGAAAAACGTGATGGTAAGGCAGCGAGAAGCGCAATGAAGAAACATATCGACCGGGTAATTGCGACATTTGAGCGGGTGCAGGAGTAAAAATGTTTGAATTGAAAACAGAAGAAACGGGAGAGTTTTAGCGTTGATGTCCGCTTGGTGCCAAAAGCGGACGTTAAAAAATTATATAGATACAGTTAATTTATAAGTTAAAATAGCCGTGCACGGTAAGGCTGTTATCATCTCTTGGTAGATACAAAAATATAATCATGAATAAAATTTATCATTTCGAAAGTAAATATAAAAAATGGTCCATTACAGCCGTGGTATGCATTATTATGGGCGGATGGTTCTGGTATATGTTGTGGGCATCAAGTATCTCCCATAATACCATTTTAAAAAAATCGGTACCTGAATGGACAACGTATATTTCTTTTGGTGTATTGATTGGAATCTTCTCTTTTATTCACGCTTTTTATTTTCGCACTATTAACAAAACAATAAAGTATCTTTGTAATGCATTCTTTGGCGGTTTTTGCCTGGGATTTGTATTGAGTTTACACTTTTACGATGTCTATGTTTATCTCTTCCCAGACAAAATAATTGGCTATAAATCTGAATATGAGGTTGTCTTCCCAGGACCATCGAGGGGCAAGCATGGGCATTGTGAAGCAGGTATCTGGTTAAAAGATCAAAACACCTCCAGATGGATACAGCTTTGTACAAATAAAGAATTTCTACGCAGCCACCGTAAGCAAGGAATGACAGGAGTATGGGTATCAGCTCGTGTTAATAAAATTGGAACTTACATCGTGAAATACGAATTTATTTATATATAAATGAAATAATCTGAATGTATTACAATCGCTAAGGTCGCCATTTTTCTGTGTCTGTGAAAATAAATAATAGCCAACGTCCTCTTCTCGCTCATAGCGGACCATCCCCTCCAGCGACCACTTAGTGTCAGCAAGAAAGCTGCTAACAACATTTATTTTGAACCAATGGAGAGCAGGCCGCATTTTCTTTGCCCTATTTAAATGTTCCAACATCCAGAATAGATAAATTTCACACCTGTTTTCGATTAACATTACCCTTTATTTCAGTCCCAGTTTGACTGCCAGCCGATGAAGATTACCCGGATCCAATTCCAGTTTTCTAGCCGCCTTAGCCCACACCCGATCGCAGCTTTCATAGGCCTGTTTAATGTAGCCGTACTGAAATTCACGCGTCGCCTCGTTGAGGTTCATCACTGGCGAGATTAGCAACGTTTTGATCGGCTCTGCCTGAACGGTCCCGCTATCCTGCAGTTGAAAATGTTGCGGAAGCAGAATGACTTCGCCGTTGCGTGATTCGGCCTGCGCGATGATTACGGCACGATATATGGCATGTTCCAGCTCGCGCACATTTCCCGGCCAGCTTGCGGCTTGCAGCATAGCGCGGCAGCCAGCACTTAACGCAACGCTCAACAGGCCAAATTTCACCCGACACTTTTCACAGAAATAGCCCGCCAGCAGCACGATATCGTCACGACGTTCATTCAGCGACGGAACGAACAGCGGGAAGACGCTAAGGCGATGATAAAGATCAGCCCTGAATTTACCATCGGTCACCGCCTTGCGCATATCGAGGTTAGTTGCGGCGATAATGCGCACATCAACGGTAAGCGGCTTATCTTCGCCCACCCGCTGCAGGTCGCCGTACTGCAGCACGCGTAGCAGCTTGGCCTGCAGCGAAAGCGGCAACTCTCCAATCTCATCAAGAAACAGCGTCCCTTTATCCGCCAATTCGAATTTGCCCGGCCGATCGTGAATGGCGCCGGTGAACGCCCCTTTGATGTGGCCAAACAGCTCGCTCTCCGCCACGCTTTCCGGTAGGGCTGCACAATTCAGATAAACCAGCGGCCGCGCTGCGCGATGAGAATGTTGGTGAAGGGCCTGAGCAACCAACTCTTTACCGGTGCCGGTTTCGCCCATGATTAACACGCTGAGATCGGAGGGAGCAACCACACCAATCTGTTGTTTGAGGTGGGTTAACGCCGTCGAATCACCAATGATCTCCACCTCTTCACTCTCTTCACGTCGGTGTGGTGGCGGTGTAAAGGATGAGGCGGGTTTTTCTAAACGTTCCATTAGCAAGGCATTATTCAGCGCACCCGCCGTCAGGCTCGCCAGCACCCGTAACTCTTCATCGCTGTAATCATCAAATTGAGTGGCGTTAATGCCATCTAGCGTCAGGGCGCCGATCAGCGTTTGCCCGACAAAAAGTGGCATACCGACGCAGGCGTGGACGTGTAAATCGCCTTGGTCGGGAATCAATCCATCATAGGGATCGGGTAAATCACTGTCGGCGGGAAAGCGCACCACATCGCCAGCCCGCGCGATGGCCTCAAGCCGTGGATGAGCATCAAGATTGAATCGCCGCCCCATCACATCCGGTGCCAGACCCGCGGTGGCCAGCGGACGAAACTGCTGATTCTCGTAACGTAATAGCGCGGTGGCGTCACAGTTTAGCGCGCCGTGGATGCAGTTAATCATCCGCATAAACCGGTCGCGGCCATGCACTCCATTTTGGATATCAACAGCCAGTGCCGCCAGCGTCTGAACAGAAAGAGTCATATTGTCACCTGCACATGAATTGTCTCAAAGACAAGCAAAGACATTGTATTTAACACAACATGAAATTATCCATTTGATTAAAATCAACGTGTTATGTAATGGCACGGAATATGCCTTATCAGATTAGATAATGTAGCTCAGGAGTATCACCGTGTCAGAACAACTAAACAGTCAGGCGCTTAGCGCACAGCAAATTGCATCGGCCGCTGATGCCCTGCGTTGGGCAGCATTTGGTAGTGGCAGCCGCGGGCTAGTGTTCACGTATCGACAAACGTCCCCAGAACGCCTGCATTTTGAAACCGAATATGCCGGACGAAAAGCATGGGTCGATTTGGATATCCCTTACACCCCTCTTTCACTCATCGTCGCTGGTGCGCTGCTGTTGCAACAGCTGAATACTTATGTCGGATAACACCATGAATTATTTAAATGAAGTCATCAGAACGGTTGATGACACCATTCGCAATAATGTCATTCACGATATGAATGGGCTGCTGTGCGAACTCAGCGACGACCATCAGCTCACTCGCGAAGAGCGCTTCACCCAACAGCAGCGTCTGCGCGTGGCGGTTTTTAAACACAGTAGCGAGAAAGAAGAACTCGCCGAGCAGCGCCGTAACTGGCTCACGCAGGGCGGCATCATCTGTTAACAGGAGGCCCAACATGGCTCATATCATCCCTCAACATTTTGCACACACTCGCTCAACGCCTTTCTGGGATAGAAAGAGTGTGCCGCAAGCGCTCTTGACCCATCACAACACGAAAAAAGGCGTATATGGCAGGCTTTCAGTTATGCGCGGTGCCGTGAAATATTATGGTTTCGCTGGTGAACACCAGACAGCACACGAAATGGAAATCACCATTATCGCCGGGCAGTTTGGCATCAGCCCACCGCAGTACTGGCACCATATTGAGTTATTAAGTGATGACACTTATTTCAATATTGATTTTTTTGCTGACCCAGACGTTGCTTTAGAGGGCAACGGATTTGAGCGCGAAGTTCATATTCCAGAATCGTCCAGGTAAAAACATTACTGACCCGCTGCGGCGGGTTTTTTTATGCCTGATCCATTGTCATTAATACATCCACATGTCAGTTACACAACATTATTTATTGTATTTTAAACAAATCAAAATCTGTAATTATTTATAAATCAATGAGATAAATTTTGGCACGTCTGATGCAATAACGAGTGTGAAACCACTTTACGCTAACAGGGCATCAAATGAATATTCACGTAAAAAACAACATTTTTTGGGTCGGCAAACGTGACTGGGAAGTTGAGCACTTTCACGGCAAAGAGTACAAGATGCAGCGGGGCACCAGCTATAACAGCTATCTTATTCGCGAAGCCAGGAACGTCCTGATCGATACGGTTGATCTGAAATTCCGTACTGATTTTGTTAAGAATCTGGCAGAAGAAATCGATCTGAAAAAAATCGATGCCATCGTAATTAACCATGCAGAAGAAGACCATTCAGGCGCACTCGCCGAACTGCTGGCGCTGATTCCAAACACGCCGATTTACTGCACCGCTAACGGCGTTGATTCCATCAATGGTCATCACCACCATCCCGAATGGAATTTTAACGTGGTTAAAACCGGTGATTCGCTCGATCTCGGCAACGGCAAAAAACTGATCTTTGTTGAAACCCCGATGTTGCACTGGCCAGACAGCATGATGACTTACATGACAGAGGACGCCGTGCTGTTCAGTAATGATGCCTTCGGCCAGCATTACTGCGATGAACATCTGTTTAACGATGAAGTTGACCAACATGAACTGTTTGATCAATGCCAGCGCTATTTCTCCAATATCCTGACGCCTTTTGCGCGTCTGGTTACCCCAAAAATCAATGAGATACTCGGCTTTAATCTGCCGGTCAGCATGATTGCGACTTCGCATGGCGTGGTGTGGCGCGATAAACCCACCCAGATTGTAGAGCTGTACCTGCAATGGGCTGCGGATTATCAGGAAGATCGCATCACCCTGTTCTACGACGCCATGTCTAATAACACCCGCATGATGGCGGATGCGATCGCCGAAGGTATCCGCGAAACCGATCCGCGCGTTGCCGTGAAGGTTTACAACGTCTCCACCCACGACAAAAACGAAATCATCACCTCCTGCTTCCGTTCCAAGGGCATTTTGGTCGGTTCCTCCACCATGAACAATGTGATGATGCCGAAGGTGGCGGGTATGCTGGAAGAGATTACCGGCCTGAAATTCCGCAATAAACGCGCCTCCGCGTTCGGTTCTTATGGCTGGACCGGCGGAGCGGTGGATCGCGTTGCCACTCGCCTGCAGGATGCCGGTTTTGATATGACGATTGCACTCAAAACCAAGTGGCGTCCTGACCTCTCCGCGCTGGAAGAGTGCCGCGAGCATGGCCGCAAAATCGCCCGTGAATGGGCGCTCTCGCCGCTGCCGGTAGCCATCGTCGCAGCGAATACCACCGCTGCGGTTATGGCAGCTTCCACATCCATAAACCAGGATGGCGTCGGTGTGGTAGAAGCGGGTGAGGACATCGGACAGAAAATGATTTGTACGGTTTGTCAGTGGGTTTATGACCCGGCCGAGGGCGAACCAATCCAGGATGTCCTACCCGGAACCGCATGGGAAGCCGTGCCAGACGATTTCTTATGCCCTGGATGCGCGCTGGGTAAATCCGTGTTTGATCCTTACGAGGGCTGAGTCCATGTCAGCAGACATTGTGATTGTTGGCTCAGGCTTCGCCGCCCGCCAGCTGGTCAAAAACATCCGGCATCTGGATAAACATGTGCCGATTCGCATCATTGCGGCCGATAGCTGTGATGAATACAACAAGCCCGAACTCAGTCATGTTTTCAGTATGGGTTATCGCGCTGAGGCACTCACTCGACAAACCGCAGCGGAGTGGGCGGAAAACCAGAACATCATGCTGCATCCTTTTACCACGGTTTCGCGCATTGATACGGCAGCAAAGGTTATCAGAACTCCCGCTGGCGATTACGTCTATGGCAAACTGGTGCTTGCTACTGGTGCCGAGGCCATCGTTCCGGCGATAGAGGGCAGTGATCTGATCTTCACGCTGAACAGTCAGCAGGAATACCGCCGCTATGACAACGCGCTGATAGATGCGCATCGAATATTGATGGTCGGCGGGGGTCTCATCGGCACAGAACTCGCGATGGATTTTAACCGTGCAGGTAAAGCAGTAACGGTAATAGACCGCAGTAACGGCCTTCTATCGGCGCTGTTACCGCCGGAAATCAGTGCTCGTCTGCAAAACCGTTTGATGAACAACGGGGTAGAGTTTCTCTTCAGGCATGAACTCACCAAAATCTCACGGCATGATGATTTACTGGAGGCAACGTTCAGTAACGGACAACGGAGGATTTTTAACGCCGTGGTCTGTGCCATTGGCTTACGCCCTAATCTTACGCTGGCGCAGAGTGCGGGAATCGAAACACGTCGTGGAATTGTGGTTGATGACACTCTCGTCACCTCGGCTACCGATGTCTACGCCTTGGGTGATTGTGCAGAGATTCAGGGAAAACTGATGCCCTATCTGCAGCCCGCTACCCTTGCGGCAATGACGCTTGCTAAAAACCTTATCGGTCACGACGCCAAACTGATGCTGCCAGCCATGTTGATTAAGGTTAAAACGCCGGATATGCCGCTTCACCTGGCGGGCGATCCCGCGAACGCAGCTTATCACTGGGATATGGCGTTATCCCCGTCAGGCATTATTGCTCAAGGCCGTGATGAAGACGGGGCATTACGGGCATTTGTTGTCAGCGAAGAGCATATGAAGCTGGCATTCAGTATGTTGAAGGACATCAAACTGTCGGGCACATCTTAACCCAAGCATGTTATTAACAGACGATCGGACGCATTTAGGTTCGCTAATTGAAGCGGCGATGGTCCTTGCATCAACCAGGCCGGTAATCCACCGGCCATTGCTTCCAACTCAATATTAAAGGATGTGGCACAATGAATATGCCTGAAGCCCCAGCAGTAACCAATATTACCTTGCATAACCCCTCCTCTTGCACATGCGGGAGAATTATTTGGTTAACCATGCACTGTGATTCCTTCGCCATGAATATGGGAACATGTGACGTTGATGCACGCATTGATGCAAGTATTGGAATGATTTCTCAGCGTAAAATGTTCCCACCTGAAATGCTCAAGGAGGCCGTTGCGGCGATATTTTGGGAGATGTGGAATGCGTGGAAGCCAGCAGAAGGCATAAAGGTTATGGCTGAATAATAAACAACACCTAAGCCGCATTTTTAATAATTTTCGATCAGTGCCAGTAGTGGACATCGATGAATGTTACCGTGGATTGAACGCCGCGAAATTTCTCTCAGTATTGGCGTTATCAAAAAACAGACTGTGCCTTGCCGTTGTTCAGGCCTTCCGCCGTTATGCCTCTGACAAAACCAGTAATCTGAACAATCGTTGTATAATGCGCGTCCCTTGCTTCACAGCTTTTAGGGGCTGGCGGGTGCATCCTTGCACGTCACGCCTTGTTATCATCCATGGTTCGGTGGGTTCTTGTGCTCAACACGGCCATTCAGAGAATGATGAATTGTCGGTCATTCAATCCCTGGCTTTAGCTGTTGTAAAACTACTCATCAGCTTCGGTTAAGCCAGCAAATATCCAACAAGAACTCCACTACCAGGGCTGACGACCATGGCTGCCAAAAAAACCACCCGTCGGCCCATCTGATTCCGTTAATGCCATTTTTATGGCCGTAATGGCTCCCTCATCTGGCGTCAGAAAACCCGTATTGCCATTTAAATCGGTCTGCACATGGCCGGGTTCAACGGCATTGACTTTAATACCCATAGGTTCGAGTTCTTTCGCGAATGAAACGGTAACAGCGTTCAGAGCAACCTTTGAAGAGGTGTAACCTAGCAGGTTTACGCTTGAATATATTGAAGTCGGATCGGTAATTAGCGTTAAGGATCCTACGCCGCTGCCCATCATGACAATCCGCGCATTGCTGGACGCTTTAAGCAGAGGTAGGAAAGCTTGTGTTACCCGAATCGGGCCAAATAGATTAACTTCATACACCGCTTTCAGATCCTCAATACTGACCTGGCTTGGTGGGATATGAATATCATTGATGATGCCGGCATTATTAATAAGGACATCAAGTGATGCGACTTTACGCGAGAGTTCATTAACGGCATTGGCCACGCTTGCTTCATTCGAGACATCCAGTTCAAGTAATCTGACGTCAAGACCTTCCTGGATTAAGCGTTCAACGGCTTCTTCACCCCGCCTGCGGTCGCGCGCGCCCATCCAGACGGTCATACCTGCCCTTGCCAGACCTTTGACGATTGCAAAACCAATACCTTTATTGCCTCCGGTAACAAGAGCGTTCTTTTTAGTGTCCACTACGCCTCCTCAGCCTGTGAACGGGCGGCAGAGTTGCCAACATGGAACTGAAGATTACCCATCAAGCGCGGAACAACGTTGCGGGATGTAAAGCGCCACTGGCCGTCATGTTTCTCAAAACTGTCGAAATAGCGCCCAGTACAAATTGGCTGCAATGAAAATCCATCCAACTCCTGATGAACGGTGAAATAGCTGATGCTCGTTGCTGTATCACCGGCCGGCGAGATGTCTATCAGTGCATTTGAAACGTTATGCGACGTCCGGGGCGTTCCGTCTTCATGGCGCTGAACGCCATGGATCAGAAATTGTTCAACCTCTTCGCGGCCCTGTGCAGTATCACTTAAAACGATAAATTCGGAATGCTTGAACAACTCAGCGTTTTCAGCAAATTTCCCATCATCCAGATTGTGGACATAGATAGCCAGCAAACGCTGGATTTGTAATTCATCGATATAATTTTGAATATTTTCAACTTTGTTAAAGTTAGTCATGATTAGAACTCCTCAGGATAGGATTAAATTCCACATTCTTTTAAAAGCGAACGGGTATAATTAACTTTATTTGATAACATACTCAGAAAGCGTGAAAATGACAACTTCAGCCCAGCAGTGCAGCAAATGTATTGCTCACATTAAATGATGAAGAACGTCACTCGGCAGATGAGATATAATTGTTAGCCTCTTCGCTACATTAAAAATATTAGATCTGCGATGCACCGCCATCAGAAAATATTTCCGCGCCATTGATATAGGCGGCATCCTCACTGGCAAGGAAAGCAACCGCTTTTGCAATTTCGCTTATCTTCCCAATGCGCCCGATTGGGCTGCGGTCTCTTAACGATTGCAAAATTACGTCCACAGGCTGTGGCAGGAAGTCGCGTAAAGACTGCGTATCAACCGGGCCCGGACTGAGAACATTTATGCGAACGCCTGAACCTTTAATATCCAGTATCCAGCTACGTACCATTGCGCGTAATGCGGCCTTGGTACCGCCATAAATACTCATCCCCTCCCCGGGATTAATTGAGGCCGTCGATCCTGTAATAACAATGCTGCTACCGGGTTTCATCAGCGGTAAGGCTTTCTGCACGGTAAATGTAATACCTCTTACGTTGGTGGTGAACTGACGATCAAACTTCTCGGGAGTAATTTGCCCGAGTGGTTCAATTTCTCCCATGCCTGCATTAGCGATTAAAATATCAATACGACCAAATCGGGATTTAATCTGCTCATAAAAGGTATCCAGATCGGGGAGGCTTGAAACATCCAGCTGAACCTGACTCGCATCAGGGCCTAAAGTACTGACTGCCGACTCAAGTTTATTTTTATTTCGGCCTGTAATGATTACGGTTGCACCGCGTGCGGCAAGCTCTTGCGCGATACCCAGACCGATGCCGGATGACGCACCGGTTACAACTGCGATTTTGTTCTGGAATGACTGAGGCATGGTGATGTTTCCTTTCTGGTAGTGATTGATCATGTAGTGATCACTACATAGAAATAGATTCATTCACAAGCTTTATTTTAATGGATATTTATAAATCTATTAAATTCAATCATATAAATTTAACCTTTGATGCTTTGTCATTTAGCGTTTACTATATAAATAGTATTCAGGAGGTGAGATGACGCAGGTAAACAGGCAGCGACGCCCTGCTTTTAATCGCGAGGCTGGTGTGGCCATCGCACAGGCGCTATTTCATGAACATGGCTATGACGCAGTGAGCATTGCTGACCTGACTCAGGCGTTGAACATTAAGCCACCCAGTTTTTATGCTGCGTATGGCAGTAAGGTGGGTTTATATGAGAGGACACTGGAACGTTACGCACAGGAGAGCGCGCTTCCTCTACATAAACTTTTATCACCCGAGAAATCTGTTGCGGAAGGTGTGGAAGCTTTGCTTACAGCAGCAGCCAGACAATACGGGCGTCATACACATCAGCGTGGTTGTTTGGTTACTGAGGGCATGCGCGCTGATGATAAAGATGCCCGGGAAGTCGCCTGTAAGATAGCTCAGCCAGGAACTACAGCCATTCATAACTGGCTTATGGCTAAGTGTCCTCAATCAGCTGAATGCCTTACAGACTTTATTGTGGTGACACTGAAAGGTTTATCTTCTGCGGCCTATCAGGGCATGTCTCAACGCAGACTAATAGCAACAGCAAAAATGTCTTCTCAGGTTGTTTCTGCACATGCTAAATAGTATTGAGCTTTTGGGTCGCAAAAATTAATCCGTTCGTTCAAAAGGCTCTATTATAATTTTAAAATTACATTTCCCCTGATTATTCATCACCTATAGTGGTAAGGGGATAACTTATAAATCGTTATTGAAAAAAGAGCGCCTCTTTTTCTCTCACAGCCGCCTTGAAGACCGTACGTAATGCCCGCTGAGCCAACAACGGACATTACAAATGATTAGGCTATGCTGAATATATTGCGTGCTGACCTGATGTGCAGCAGCAGCATCTATTGATTTAAAAATGACTCTACCGTGTGGGAAAACCGTTCTGGCTGATCCAGCATAATAAAGTGAAAACTGTTATCGATCCGTGTGAAATGGATATCTGGCGCAGAAGCATAGGCCTGACGGTACATCGCATCCACGCTGGCGGCAGGAATCCCGAATAAGGTGTCATACGCGTACACGACCTCAATCGGCGCGTTAATGCGGCCAAGCTCGGGCCGCAGATCGGTAATCATTAATTCATACACGGCATCCGCCACTGTTTTGCGATCAGAATTAATCCCCGCAGTCACCAAAGCTGGCCTCACCGCCACGGTCTTAGCCAGACGGGCTATGGATGCTTTCTGAAACTCTACCATTTGCTCCGGCGACTGCCCCAATAGCCAATCCCGCGTAGCAGTAGCATGTGGGACAGCAGTATCGCGGGTCGCCGCAGGGTCAATCATCAGCGTATAGAACGGCAAAGCATCAACGATCATCAAACGACCGACCAGGTCGGGATGGCGGGCCGCCAGCATTATTGCTATTTCTCCCCCAAGAGAATGGCCTATGACCACCGGTGCGTTGATGTGCTGGGTTTGAATGTAATCAGCGATGGCGTCAACTGCCGGCGCGATGACCTTCCCGTCAGGGTTGGAAATGGCAGGCGTACTTGCAAAGCCCGCAAGTTCTATAAGATGAATGCGGTGGCTCTTATGTAAACCTGATGCTAAATCGGCCCAAACTTCGCGAGACGACGCCAGCCCCGGAATTAATATGGCATCCGGTCCTGCCCCTTGCGTCTGTACAGAGATACGCTGCGAGTTTGGATGCTCTGAAGGTATGGACACAGGCTGTGTTGAGGATGCTGATACTAAGACTGACATCAGTAAAAGTGTTCCTCCGATCGCGGCGCGAATATTTGGGGTCGGCATGAGTTTAGTCCTTGTTATTTAATCCCTAATGAATCGGGGCAAGCTGACAGAAAGGTTTTTCATAAAAGATAAAATCATTAAGGGATGGATACAAAGACTTTGGCATGTGCAAGGTACAGTTCCGCGCTGCCAGGATAAACGCTAGTTGGCTTTTCACTCACAGAGGAGCTGCCTTGCAATGTCCGCATCATACCAAAAGCGGATGTTAACAAGGGGATGTCATAATTATCTGTTAATAGCTCATCCTCCTTTGCGTAGTCCTTTAAGTAGCGACTGCGTCGCACCAGAAGCGTTTCCGGATAACGAACACACCAACCCAAATTCCCGGTATATAGACGGTGTCAACGGCACCACGCACAGGCCGCGCAGTTCCTCCGGCAGGGCTGATTCAGGTACAAGGGCGACTCCCATGCCTTCACCGACCAGCTTACAGGCGCTGATCCAATCGCGTACTGTCACGCGTATGTCAGAGAGTTGCAAGCCTGCCTTTTCCATCAGGCTTTTTCCATTAACCACACATCCGCCTGTCGCCAAAATAAAGGGCTGGTCTGCAAGCTCCTTAAGCGTAATGCCATAAGTCCTTGCATGACGAGCCTGTAGATTACTGCCATGCAGTACCGCCACCCAGGCATCCTGTCCTAATACAACCTCTGCACGACCGGGTACGGGATTCATTACCACGCCCAGTTCAACGGTGTCTGCTGCCAGCCACTCCTCTACTTCCTCATCCGTACCTTCAAGGATTACCACTTCAATACCTGGATGCAGGCGCTTAAAGTTCCGCAGCAGTCCGGGCAACAATGTTGAAGTCACTGATGGAAAACTGGCCAGCCGAATGCGCCCGCTAGTTAACCCCCGGCTCTCGTCAGCCAGCACGCGGATTGCGCTCAGCTGCGCAAGCATGTTTCTTGCGTGTTCGATAACCGGCTCACCCAGCGCGGTGACACCGATATAGCGTCGCTCACGCGTAAATAACGGGAATCCCAGTGAAGCCTCTAATTGGGCAATAGCCTGGCTGGCACCAGACTGGGTCATTCCTATCTCCACGGCGGCGCGCGAGATATTACAGGTATCCGCCACAGCCACTATTAGTCGCCAATGTAAGAGATTCATCATGATTATCAGTAGCTCAGCTAATAGTAGTTTTTTATATCATTAATTTTACAGGGTGATGCTCGTAAATTACAGTGCGTTCAGGATCGCGCAGGACGTTGCTTGACGGCTTTTCAATTGAAACGGAGAAAAAATGAAACTCTACTACGCCCCGGATACCTGTTCGTTGTCACCACACATTGTGCTGCGCGAACTGGAGCTAGAATTTGAATTAGTCAAAGTAGACAACAGAAGCAAGCTCACCACTGACGGACGCGATTTCCGGACCATTAACCCTAAGGGGTATGTGGCTGCACTTGAACTGGATGATGGGCAGATACTGACTGAAGGTCCGGCCATTGTGCAGTACCTTGCTGATATTAAACCGGAGAAGGGTCTGGCACCGCGAGCAGACACCTGGGCTCGGGTGCGTCTGCAGGAATGGCTGAACTTTATCACCAGTGAAATACACGCCGGTTCGGCACCGTTGTTCAACCGCATGCTCTCTGAAGACATCAAAGCAATTTTTCGTGAGAAGTTATTCCGTCAGTTCGATTTCCTCCAGAGGACTCTCAGCGAAACAACCTACCTGACGGGTCCTTCCTTTAGTGTTGCTGATGCTTACCTCTTCACTGTGCTGGGTTGGTGTAGATTGTTCTCCATCGAGCTGAATCGCTGGCCGGCGTTATCGGCGTATAGGGACATTATCAATGCGCGTCCTGCTGTGCAGGCCGCATTACTAGCTGAAGCGCAATAAGGTCGTCAGCTACTCAATGTTGGAGTGGCTGCAAACTGGAAATACGGCTTCTCGCTCAAAGCGGACATTATTTAGCGTCGGTATTGTGCCAAAAGCGGACGTTGGCACTTTATTCAATATACTGGCTGAAGCGTAAGAGGTAGCCATCTGGATCCTGTACGAGAAACTCCCTTTGGCAGGCCGTCGTTTCTCCTATGTTATAGTGTTTGTCGCGTAGCTCCCTGTACAACTTGAAGCCATTGGCCCGGACACGAGCAAGCACCGACTCGACATCTTCTACTTCTATCTGAAAATTAATGCCGCGACCCAGCGGTCTGACGAGTTCAGCCGTATTCCATCCTTCCGGATTATATTTCTCAAGCATCAGTTGTGCTTCGCCGAGACTGACGTAGGCAAAATCTGGCTCATTACGCCTTATCATGATGTTGAAACCAAGCACGTCAACATAGAAGTGCAGGGAGACAGTAAAATCCATTACGGTCAGTTCGGGAACCATGCGATTCCAGTAGGGTGCTTTCAGCTCAGTCATTGCTCAACTCCATTTTTTAACTGACGTAGCATATATCAGATGGCTTGAAGAAGGTTCAAGTCCATGAACTCAGCGACACAAATGTCAGATGCATTGTGTTAATGTCAGTTGTTCGCTCAAAGCAGACCTAATTTGCAACAACACTAATCATTCCCAATCAGCCACAGTCGTCAGGCCCAAAGCGCCGCTTCTGTGAGTTCGATGAAAGCTTAACGGCTCTACTTACAGCAAACGTAAGCAGATTACTGAAGATTGTCTTGAAGCCAGCGACGAGTGCCCTCAACATCATACGCCTTTGCTCCGTAACCGCTTGCAAGCAGTGAATCTGGAAGGAATTCATCATATTTTTCTAGGTACTTCTCCGGAACGTCTGCGGCGAGTTCAGCCTCGGTGGGCAGGCCCGAGTTCATCATAAGTTTAAGCGCGTGCCTGACCGATGCCACGCTTGCGTCTTCAGCCTCAATCACACCGGCAAATGAACTGACTTTAAAGCCGAATCGCACGAGCAATGCTGTGATCGTATTGACGACTTTGTCCCCCATCCAGGGGAGCACGCAACAGTGCGGTCCCAAGGTGATAAAGTGAGCATCCTGCAGTTGGTAACGCCGAAAGTAGTTAAGGCCCTCTTTAAAGAGCGATCTTGCGGCGGCATCGGCATAGTCCACCCTCTGGTCACCAATCGCTATGCGGTAATCCCTTTCCCTGTATATCGCAAGCATTTCCTGGCGAACAACATCGTGCACAGACATGCCTCCACCGCTGAACAGCGGTGGCTGGCCACCTTTGGTTGATTCGACGTAAATGACCTTTTTCTCTGCATCAATTTCGGTCACCTTCCAGCGAAGCCCACCAAAGATGATGTGCTGCCCTGGCAAAAGGGGTGAGTCTACCGGAAGTGTGCCAAGAATCCGGCTGCCTGTGACTATGCGAAACTCTTCCGGCGTATTGAATACGGCATAAAACGTATAGTGGTTGGTAAGTTTCTCGCCCTCAGCGCCTACAACGACCTCTCCGCTCGCCAGCTGCGTGAGCAGCCCGCATGCACCCATGTGTTTGAGCAGTATTTTGAAAGCGGATAAATCGATATTCCGGAACGGACCTTTTTGACAGAGCTGTAACCAGAGCTGATCCGCCCGAACCCCACCCCACTGCGCGGTGATAGCGAGGATTTGATGCAGCAGCGTCGAGTAATGTTTCTGAGAAGTATCCGCTGGTTCGAACCATTGCTGCGAGATAGTGAGTCTAATCATTGCCATCGATTGAACCAGCTGCAGCCTCAGGTGGTCTATCATGCCACTTGTTGGTGTGAGTTCGCGTTCTGTAATGAGCATTCGCAGTACCGACGGAGTTCCACGCCGCCCTGAACGGCCCATGCGCTGACGCAGGCTTGAGACAGAGTGAGGAGGGGTAACCTGAATAACTGACTGCACCTTACCGATGTCGATACCCAATTCCAGCGTCATGGTACAAATAGCTGTAGTGGGCAAATCTCCTCGCTGTAATCGTTTTTCCAGCGTCTCGCGAAGTTCTCTGGCGAGAGAGCCGTGGTGGGGAAAGAACTCATTGGGGACGACCTTTTCCTCGCACATGTCGCTAAGCGTGGCAGCAATGCTCTCCGTACGCTTTCGGCTGTTGGCGAAGACCAGATGAGAATCACCACGGCAGAGCCTGAAGATGTCCGCACATACGCGCTCTTCAGCCGGCGCCTTTATCTCTTCGCCCTTGATGTTAACCGGCTCCAGATAGCCTTTAACCTGCACCTGAAGCATGGCCGAACTGCTGTTGTCCGTTATCGTTATGCACTCCAGCTGCCTGTCCGGGCGCAACTGTTCAGGCACTTTCTCCAGTTCGCCAAGTGTGGCGCTCAGCGCGACCCGGGGAACCGGATTATCGTGGCGACCGAGCACATGTTCAATTCTGTTCAGCAGAGACAATAGCTGCATGCCGCGATCTGTGCCAATGAACGCGTGAAACTCGTCAATGACCACATAGGCAACGGATGAAAATGCCTGCTTAAGCCAGCCCGATGAGTTAATGAGCAAAGACTCAAGCGACTCAGGCGTAATGAGAAGGATGCCGGAAGGATTGGCCCGGGCTTTCTGTTTTTTACTCTGAGGAACATCGCCGTGCCAGGGCGTCACCTTCATACCAAGCGCCTCGCCCAGACTTTCCAGACGACGATGCTGGTCGTTGATCAGCGCTTTAAGCGGGCTGATATAGACGATGCCAAACCCGCCGGTAACATCAGCCGTTGCAGAGCAGGCTGGCAGAAAAAACGCCTCTGTTTTACCCGCAGCTGTACCGGCACTGATCAGCACGTCGCGGTCACCTGCCAGGACGGCAGGAATTGAGCTCTCCTGCAGGGGTCTTAAAGCCGTCCAGCCCTGCCGGTAGACCCATTTCTGAACCCGGGGATCGAGGCTGTCATAAGCGCGACTCATAACCTGAAGCTGGCCAGGCCGTCATTATCTTCTTCGTCGTCAGAAACGGCGTCATCCATGTCGCTTGGTCTGTCATCCTCGATAGCAACGCCTGAGATTAACGACTGCCAGTTCATCGAACGGTTTTGCTCCAGAATGGCCAGCATATCCAGAAACCCCTTGATAGTATTGCGGGGGGTCCGGAAGTAAGCATCCCCGATAGTGTTACTGCAGTGGTGAAGAAAACCCGTGAGCGCATCATCCGAAACGAGATACTTATCCGTATCCCCACCAGCGTATACGTCACGGAGATTTTTTAGCAGAATATAGAGCTCTTCAGGCGTCAGGCTTGCGAGATGCAGTGCTGGAGAGGAGTAATCAATGACGCCAGAACGGTGTGCAAAGCGATTTTCAGCCAAGCGGGACTGAAGCGCTTCATAACTGTAAAGGCCCTTGCGCGGGTCAAACAGGAATTCGGGCGTGCCACCGAGGATAAACCCAAGGTTTTCAGCGGAGCCCTGCAGGCAGTCATTCAGGATCCGCAGGATTTGCTCATAATTTGCCGTTCTCGCCTGCGTATTGTTCAGCTTATAGAGATTCACCATCTCATCCAGGCTGACCAGAAGTCCGGCATAGCCCGCCTGGCGTACGAAGAGACTCATCAGCTTAAGCGCATCATAGAATGAGGCGTCTGAAATAATAGTACGGACGTCCAGATCGTTTCGGGCATCTATTTTCGTGGTGTATTCACCCCGCAGCCAGCGAATGGCATTGGATTTCAGCGCCTCATTATCCTGTTCATGCCCGCGCCAGAAAGCCTCGATGACTTTCGCAAAGTCATACCCACCCACCATTTCAGTCAGCGCTTCCAGACGTCTGTGGATCACCGCAGAAACGGCAGAGCTGTCTGCATCCGCCTCTTTTCGCGCCTCCGTAACGAAACGCTCCACGACGCTCAGAAGCGCATTACCATCCGGCTTATTCCGGGTGGACATATTTTTCATCAGCTCAGAGTAAAGATTACGCGCCTGTCCTCCCGATGAATGGATACGTCTGTCCGGGGAGAGGTCGGCGCTGACAGTGACCAGTTTTTTCTCCAGAGCAATAGATCTCACAACGCTCAGAAAGAAGGTTTTTCCCGAACCATATTCGCCGATGATCAGTCTGAAACTCGCGCCACCATCGGCGACTCTCTCAATATCCTGGTGGAGCGCCTTAATTTCATTTATGCGTCCAACCTGAATATGCTGGATGCCGATTCTTGGCGTCACGCCTGATTTCAGTGACTGAATAATGGCATCACGCTCTTTGGTTCTTATACGTGCTTCGGACATTTACACTTCCTCTAATTCTTCGGCAATTTCAAGGTCAACCCAGATATCATCTTCTGCATCGTCCAGTACTGGCGCATCGACCATTGCAAACGACCAGTCATTAATCACTTCAAGCGCTCCGCCCAGCATCAGGCCAAACTGCCCACAGAGATCGGTCCCTTCTTTGCGGGACCACTGTTCTTTTTCTCTCAGCTTTTCGTAAAGCTGACTATGAGCGAGGTCCAGTACTGCCGTCTGTGGCTCTGGAGGGGGTGCGCCCTCGCGCGGCTCTAATTCGTCTTCCGTAAAAATCGTGCTGAGTAGTTTGCGCACGTCATCCGTAGCCGATTCATGTCGGGCCAGCACCCTGGCATCAAGGGTAAACTCCTGTGGAGCAGGAGTTTTATGTGTGAAGACCTGTGCTGAGGGCTGTTCGTTCGTCGAATGCTGATGGATGATGCCGGATAGCGTGGAGGGATCGAGTCCCAGCCCCGAATAAATTTTTTCCAGCTGTTTGATTTCAGCGGCCTCGATGCGTCCATCTGAACAGGCCACGCTCACGATAAACTGGCCGACGGCTGCCTTTTCAGCAGGATTCAGCAACGCCAGCCTGTTTTTCATTCCCGTCATATTAGCCGGCGTGTGAAGCTGCCAGCTCAGATAGGCATGCAGGGAGCGCCTTTCATCTTCGTTAAAGTCCGGATTATGATCGATAGCGTTTTCCAGCACGGTCCGTTCTGACTGCTCTATGTTGTTATCGATCATGGCCACAATCGCCCCCAGCCGCAGCATCATGACGGCTGAAGTGAATGCCGGTGTCGGAGAGATGCGGTGTCCGTCTCCTGCTGCATATAACACCAGCACACCGCCGACTTCAGACTTCACATGGTGATAAAACGGATCAGGTGCCATCCGATATCCCATTTTTGCGGCAAAGGCCTGCATCAGATCGATTTCTTTTTTATTTAACTTTGGCGGGATACCCGCCCCCATATGCTCCCAGAAATCGGCAACCGAGGTTAAACCTGCTTGACCCGCAATGACGCCATCAGCCCAGTTCCTGAATGCACTTAATACTTTGCCTGCGCTTTCGTTGATGATTTCTGCTGGCAGTAACATAATCGCTGCAGTGTCGTTTTCAGAAGTATCTTTCCTGCCCAGATAACGACTGTAAGCATCCAGGTCTTCTGTACACACCTCTGCCAGTGTCACAATTTTCTGAATGGGACCTTTTAAGGAACTTGGATCAGGGAGATCGGCAACCGGAAGACGTACACCGCGCAGGCTTGGGCTGGCGGGCGCGTAATCAAGCCGCAGTCGTGTTTTTTACGGCTTTACAGACCAAAATCCTGCTCTGTGGAGAAAGATCGACTGCAACTAAAATATGGTTATAAGTCATGATTGAATTCCTCTTAAAGATAAATTTAAAGCTTTATCACCAATAAGTTTGAATACAAAGGGTAATTTCTCTAAGCAACACCCCACTCGCATGCAGTTAAGGCATCGGTCCTTCGCAGTATTTGACATTCAAATTTTTAAACATGTGATCTACTATGCCAAAAAAATAATAGTTATATTATTCATATCTATAGACAACGTTTAAGTAGAGATTTGAATATTAACTCGCTTCGCTTTTCTGACTTGCACTATGGAACTAAAACTTCAACCGACAAAGTTTCTTTATACAATTCGCCATTGCTATGCAATTTTCCTATATGCCCCGCTTCAACCAATACAGCTTCCAGCATCATTTTAGCGGCACTATCGCCATGATTCGTGGTTAATAAGTTAACTTGCTTGTGTATAAACTCATTGCTCAAGTTGCTACGCAGGCACTCCTGTAGCATAAGCGATGCCCACCGCCTTACTTCTGATTGAGTTAACATAATAACCTCCAGATAAGCAACCATGCTAAAATCATACGCCTGTAATTATCTTTAAAATTGATCAAAATCAATTTGTGTGACACGGTGTTAAGTTTATTAAATTCTCAATAGTGACAAATTAAACTTTTAAGATCTCATTACCCGCATACCTTGGGGAGAAATTTAAACGTCATTTAAGTTTGCATAGTTGCTTCGATTTAAATTGCGAAAAAAGACAAGCCAATGATTAGTGGAAAATTAAGCAATCCTGATGGCAATATTCCCTATCACTCAAGTTATAAATGTCTCTATTAAAGATGCGATATGATTCGGTTGTGAAATCATATATGGCATTCTCCATAAGATAACCATTGCTGCGAGTAAATTCGTGATTCGTCATTTCACTAATTACTATATTTGATCACCTAATCTCCGTTTGGTTGATTTAGCTATCACTTTCCCCTTCATAGTAAAAATGAAAGCTTCAGCGAGAACGTGATGATTGAGTATTGCGTTAATAGCTCGCACTTAGATAAGTTCTTTAACACGCCAACCTGAAGCTTTACTTAACGGATAGGCCGAAAGCTTGACCCTTACGACTACCCCGGCGAAGCGGTAGACGCTGACCTGCTTCCAGTATCTTTCACAACTGGGGATACCCTGACCCGATAGGCAATAATCATTGCCGCAGCCAGCATTATGCATCCGGCGATGATGAATACTCCGGTGATACCGCTTAAGCCATAAACCAGTCCCCCTATAGCGGCACCGATGGCAATTGAGGATTGCACGGCGGCTACCACCATTCCTCCTGCACTTTCAGCCTCATCGGGTAGAGCACGCGCTACCCAACTGGACCACGCTACCGGCACGCCGCCAAATGCAAAACCCCACAACATAACCAGCAGAGTAAGTCCTGTAAGTGATACCGGCAGGGTTAACATAGCGAGTGCAGCCGCCCCGACTAACGTGGGCATGACGATCAGCGTCAGGCGCAAGCTTCGTTCCATCAGCCATCCTGCCGCTAACGTTCCGAAAAAATTAGCAAGGCCAAATCCCAGCAAAATTAGCGCAAGTGTTTCACTTCCAACATGCGCGAGCGTTTCAAGCGCCGGACGTATGTAGGTAAAAAGCGCATACTGCCCGGTGTGTGCAAGCACGCAACCCAGCATCCCCACGCCAACGCCTGGCCGCTGCAGAAGAGAATAAACCGATGCTGTTTTGCCCCGGACAACCGGCGTCATACCGGGAAGCGTGAACCACTGAAAAATCAATGTGATGGCCCCTACTCCAGCGGCGACAAAAAAGGCGCTACGCCAGCCAAAAAGGCCGCCAATGTAGCTTCCCAGAGGAACAGCCACTACGGTGCCTAACGCGATCCCACTAAAAATAATCGACAGTGCGCGCGGTACTAACTTCTCTGGCACCAGTCGCATCGCCACCGCCGCCGCCATGCTCCAGAATCCACCGAGAGCGATCCCCAGCAAGACGCGCATTGCCAGCAACATCACGATGCCTGTAGATAGCGCCACCAGCACATTTGAAACGATCATCAAGACCGTAAAACTCAATAATAGGGCGCGCCGATTCAGCGTACGCGTTAGGCGTGGGACCATTAACCCGGCAAATAATGCAATTAACGCCGTAATGGTGACGGCCTGACCTGTAAGCGATTCTGACACCTGGAAATCCTGCGCCATCGGCGTGAGTAAACTCGCCGGCAGGTATTCTGCGGTTAGCAAGCCAAATACGCCCATGGTTAACGAAAACACGGCCCGCCAGGCAGGCCTGAATGGTTCATCACGGTTCAAGACTTCCTCGTGCGCATTCACACAGACTTCGTTTGTCATTACCGGTTTTCCTTCTTAATAGCTTTAAAAGCCGAAGTCTATGCAGGCAGGCGTGGATGATCTATGCTCTAAAACCCTCAATTTTTAACCCAAAACCCGAATATGAACACAGCGAATCCCTTTGCCCTGTCGTCTGAACTCATCAGTGAACTGCTTGCAGGTCTGCGGCTTCATGGCGTGCAGTATCGGCGGATACAGACTGGCAATACATTCGGTTTGCACTTTGCCAGTCGGCCGGGTCACGCTTATTTACACTATGTTGCCGTAGGAGATGTGCTGCTTAAAACCACAGGTGGCAATTGTCTTACGCTTTCTGCGGGTGAAGCGGTCTTTATTCCACACGGCATAGAGCATCAGCTTTTGTCGGCAACCACCGTTGACGTGATGAATATCGATGATTTAGAGACAGCACCACTGGATGATAATGTGAGTGGACTGGATAGCTGTCCCAGTACTCAGGAGACGCCAAGTGCGGTGATGTTTTTTGGTTGTATGGAAATCAATTTAGGCAGCATGCAACGACTCGCAGGGGCGATGCCCGAAATTATGCTAGCCGATGCACAGGGCACTCACTGGCCTGGACTCATGCATATACTCGATGCGATGAAACGCGAGATATGCTCCGGACGTGTGGGCTATGCCGGCATTCTTGCCAGGCTGGCCGATGTCGTTGCCGCGATGTTTATCAGAGGTTGGGTGGAAAACGGTTGTGATAATAGCCCGGGACTGGCCGCTGCCCTGCGCGATCCGCGTTTGGCCCGCGCCATTCTGGCCATTCATCGCGAACCGGCTCGGGATTGGAGTGTGGCAGATCTCGCCGCTGAATCGCATATCTCCCGATCCGCATTCGCGGAGAGGTTTCAGGCAACAATCGGTATACCTCCCCTGCGCTATGCAACGGAAGTGCGTATGCAACTGGCCATCCGCTGGCTGTCATCAGAAAAAATCACCATTGACGCTGCCTCACAACGCTTAGGTTACTCCTCGCAAGCTGCCTTCAGTCGGGCATTTAAACGCGTGACAGGCAAGTCTCCCGGTACACTGCGTATGCCAAACTGAGGCAGTTTAGGTCGTAATGCTTGTCAGTTAAGAGATGAAAACCCCAACGACCTGGCGCACACATTGTAGCGGCGCAATTTATTGCGCGATGAATCGCGCCGCTACCGAATTTACGGTAATTAATACGGGGCTTAACTGATCGGCATTAGGCAGTTTAAGTCGGGATTTTATTCAGCGAATAGAGTGATATTTAATATGGGGCATCATTATGAAAACAACTCAATTTACATTCGCTGTCTAACACATCGCATGACCTACCCTACTTTTAATTTCTGCACAAAATCACGAATTTATTAAATTGAGCAAATGCATCACGCTTCTGGAGGGATTATTGCGGCGCCAGGCAAAAGCGATATCGGTGAACAGAGTGTTATTCTCTATTTCACAAAACGTGATACCCGGATTATTCACACAGCATAGGGACGCGGGTACCAGCGCGATTCCGCACCCTGCTCCCACCATGCCGAGAGAAGACGTGATTTGTGGCGCCTGAATAAATCGGGTCGTGGTGAACCCCGCACGCAGACACGTGCTGGCGATCAGCTCATAGAGACTGGGAGCGACGTCACGCGGAAACATAATTAATGTTTCATCCACCAGCTGTGATAGCGCAATGGTGTGCAGATGGCTATATGCATGACCCGCAGGTAACGCAACCATCATTCTTTCAGTAGCGATAACCTTCAGGTTGAAGGCTTTGCTGCTTTCACAGGGTAGGCGAATAAATGCCGCATCCAGCAATCCATCTCGCAAATCCTGCATTAGCAAAGCCATATTCTCTTCCCGCGTGATGATCTCCATTGCCGGATAACGCGTTTTAAAACGGTGGATAAGATCAAACACCGGTGCACCGAAAGCGACTGAACTGGCGAACCCCAGCGACATCTGCCCGCTTACACCACGCGCCATGCCTCGGGCTTTCTCAAGCGCATGGTCAGCCAGCTGCACAATCTCTGTAGCATCATTCAGGAAAGCCCTCCCCGCGTCGGTAAGCTCAACACCGCGTGTCAGACGTTTCAGTAAAGGTGTCCCGATCTCGTGTTCCAGCCGCTGAATTTGCTGGCTCAGCGGTGGCTGAGAAATCCCCAGCATCTCCGCGGCACGGGTGAAATGTAGCGTCTCCGCGACGGCTACAAAATAACGCAGATGGCGAAGTTCCATATCAAATACGTCTCAAAGTTAACAGGTTTCGCTATTGGATTCCGTAAGCCAAAAAACCCACCATGATATTAACACGGCTTAACTATTGGTTTGCGAGGTGGCAAATGTGTAATTTTGTATCTGCCTGTTCATGCGAGGAACAGCTGAGAGAAACCGTCT
>Ga0105244_10000685_pt1 | contig 29664 bp, 21 predicted proteins | sample KBSM44metaG_FD_80423 | JGI IMG/M metagenome (GOLD analysis project Ga0105244, IMG submission 80423) | Miscanthus rhizosphere microbial communities from Kellogg Biological Station, Michigan, USA - KBS M4-4 metaG | ecosystem: Host-associated > Plants > Roots > Rhizosphere > Soil | place... | reverse complement strand
GCTTGAAAGGGCCACGGTGGTAACAGCAGTGCACATCAGTCACAATGGTCACGTGCGTACCCGAAGCCGGTCCCCCCATTCCGCGCGGCTCCCACAGCGACGAACGCTGGGTGGAGCCCTTCTCGGGACGGTTGCGCTCATCGCTTCGCTCGTGGTCGCCACGCCGGCCGCTGCCGCGCCGGCAGAGTCCTCGGCCGCGTCGGTCGGTGCCGTGGCCGCGGCGAGCGAGGTGGACACCGGCATCGTGAAGATGGCCGACAGTGGCGGATTCGACCCGGAGAACATCATCTCCGACGCGCTCTTCTACGACGGCAACGCGATGTCGGCGGCGGAGATCCAGGCGTTCCTGGACGCCAAGATCGGCAGCTGCGACAACGGGAAGTGTCTGAACGTCCTCACCACCAGCATCTCCTCGCGGGACGCGTGGTACTCGGCGGCCACGGGCGATCTCGTCTGCTCGGCGCTGCAGGGCGGCAACATGCGGGTGTCGGAGTTGATCTATCGTGTGCAGGTCGCGTGCGGCATCTCCGCGAAGGCGATTCTCGTGACCCTCCAGAAGGAGCAGGGCCTCACCACGAGCAGTGCACCCTCGGACTGGAACCTGAGGGCGGCGATGGGAGCGTCGTGTCCCGATACCGCTCCGTGTGACCCGGCCTACTCCGGTGTGGGGCCGCAGATCGTGCAGGGCGTGCGTCAGCTCAAGGTGTACAAGGCGGGCAAGTTCGGCAAGCAGCCGGGGACGAACTTCATCGGCTACAACCCCAACTCGGCCTGTGGTGGGACGAACCTCAACATCCGCAACTACGCGACCGCCGCGCTGTACAACTACACGCCCTACCAGCCCAATGCCGCCGCCCTCGCAGCCGGCTGGGGACTCGGTGACGGCTGCTCCAGCTACGGAAACCGCAACTTCTTCAACTACTACACGAGCTGGTTCGGCTCGACGCAGTTCGCCACCGGCTCGCTCTACAGCGTCGGGCCGGACATCTATCTGATGACGGCGGGCAAGCGCTATCACGTCACGGCAGCGGACTGGCCCGCGTATCAGGCGGCGTTCGGAAACCCCGCCGCGGTGTCCGCCGCGCTCCTGCAGGGAGCGACGTCCGACGGCGGCGACGCGACTCGCTACTTCCGCAACACCTCCACCTCCGTCGTCGCCTACCTCGATGGCGGCACGACTCATCGATTCCCCACGTGCGCCCTGGTGTCGGCGTGGGGCGGGGCGTGCGGTTCGACGCTGACCGACGTCGGCCCCGAGGTGTTCGCTCGGTTGGGCACGGGGAGCGAGATGACCTCGTACGCACGGCTCACGGCGGGCGGGCGCATCCATCAGATGTCGGGCTCGACCCTGATCCCGTATTTCGATGCACGGGCGCTCACGGAGGCGACCGGAGCCACCGCCCCCTACGCGGCCGTGTTGTCGCAGGCGGCGGCCAGTGCCTACAAGGTGGACCGGCTCCGCTTCGGGGCGGGTCAACTCGTGCGGATCGCCGGTGATGATCGGGTGTGGCTGGCCGCCGACGGAGGCCGAATCCTTTCCGTGCCATCGTTCGGTGTGACGGCCGATCTCGGACTCGGCTCGACGGTGGGCCAGGTCTCCGCGGCCGACCTCGCGCCGTTCGCGAAGGCCGGCAACCTCTCGCCCGTCGTCACGTGCTCGGGACAGACCTCCGTCGCCGCCTCCGGAACGCTGTACCGATTCGCTGACGCCTCCGGCTTCGCCGCGTCCGACGTGGGTGCGGCCCTCTGCAAGACGTTGAAGCGCTCCTCCGACGCGCCGCAGAAGATCTTCGTGCAGGCATCGGGCACCGCCGAGGTGTACGTCCTCGTGGGCGGCGTGCGCCGGCATGTCACGTCGCGTCAGAAGCTCGCCGAACTGGCGGGCACCTCGGCGGCCCGAATCCTCACCGTGACGGCCGGTTCGCTGGCGCAGATCCCGGTCGGTCCCGCCTATCTCTCCGTCCCGGCGGGCACGCCGATCCAGGGGCAGGGTCAGGCAGCGGTCTGGCTGCCCACCGATGCCGGCCTCCTCCACGTGCCGAACTTCGGCGTCGCGCAAGACCTCGGCATCCCGCCCACCTCTGTCGCGACCGTGGCGCCGTCGGTGGTCGCATCATTCCCGAATGCGGGCGTGCTGTCTCCGATCGTGACGTGCGGGGGAAAAAACTACCTGGCGGCCTCCGGGGCACTGTACGCCTTCTCGGATGCTTCGGGATTCAGCCCGTCTCCGTTGGGATCGGCGGCGTGTGGTGCGCTCACCATCTCGAAGGACAAAGCCCAGCGGATTTTCGTGCGCGCCTCGGGCGCTGCGGAGGTGTACCTCATCGAGAACGGTGTTCGCGCCCACGTCACGTCGACGGCGAAGCTCATCGACCTCGCGGGGACATCCAGCCCTCGCCTGCTCGAGGTGACGGCGGGCACGCTTGCACAGATCCCGCTCGGCAAGCCGCAGTCTCTCGTGTCAGCGGGTATGGCGATCCAGGGAGCCGGTCAGGCGGAGGTGTGGCTCGCCCTCGACGACTCCCAGATCACGCACGTCCCGTCGTTCGGTGTCACTGACGATCTCGGCATCCCGAGCTCTTCGGTCGTGAGTGTGCCGGCGTCGGTCGTCGCGTCGCTCAAGAAGTCGGGGACGCTCGCGCCCATCGTCTCCTGCGGCGGGAAGACCTATCTCGCCGCCGGTGGGACGCTGTACCGGTTCGCCGATGCGTCCGGCTTCGCGCCGTCCGCGCTCGGCAAGACGGTCTGCGCATCGTTGACGATCTCATCCGACGGGGCCCAGAAGATCTTCGTCCGCGTGACCGGGACGGCGGAGGTCTATTCGCTGGAGGCGGGCACGCGGCGACACGTGACGTCCATGACGACGCTCATCAAGCTCGCCGGAACGGGTTCGCCCCGCGTGCTGTCGGTGACCGCGGGGACGCTCGCTCAGGTGCCCGCCGGTTCGGCGATCGGCTGACTCCCCGTTTCCGCGCCCCGCGTGAGCCCTGAGGAGCTCACGCGGGGCGCGCAGATGCGCGGGGCACGAGAGGCGGCGCGCGGCTACAGGTAGCGGCCGAGCGCGTCCTCGACCGGCGTGGGCGTCCATCCCGTCGAGCGGATGCGCGCCAGCTCGAGCACGCTGTTGCGGGGACGCGGCGCCACCGGCGAGGTCGCGGATGCGAAGTACTCCTCGGTCGAGACGCCGGTGACGCGCGCCGGGTCGTGGCCGGTGAGCTCGAACACGCGGCGGGCGATCTCGGCCCAGGACTGCGGGTCTCCGGCGCCGGTGAGGTTGTACACGCCGTAGTCCGCGGCGGTGTCGACGAGGTGCCGGATGCCGCGGGCGATGTCGTCGGTGAAGGTGAGTCGACCGATCTGATCGTCGACGACCTTCGGATCGATGCCGCGCTCGGCCAGCGACGCCATGGTCCGCACGAAGTTGTTCCCCTCGCCGATGACCCAGCTGGTGCGGACGATGTAGTGCCGCGGCACGGTCGCGACGACCTGGTCCCCGGCGGCCTTGGTCTGTCCGTACACGCCGAGCGGGCAGACCGCGTCGTCTTCGCGGTAAGGGCGTTCGCACGTGCCGTCGAAGACGTAGTCGCTGGAGACGTGCACGAGGGTGAGACCGTTCGCGGTGGCGATGCGCGCGAGCGCCGCCACGCCGGTGACGTTCGCCGCCCAGGCCTCGCGTCGGCCGTCCGCCGTCTCCGCGGCATCGACCTTCGTGTGGGCGGCGGCGTTGATGATCGTGCCGTAGTCGCGCCAGCGGCGCGCGGTGCCGAGGTCGGCCGAGGACAGGTCGAGCGTCGCGCGATCGGCGTACTCGATGTGCGCGGCCTCGCCGAACTCGGCGCGCAGCGCGCGGCCCAGCTGACCGCCCGCTCCGAGGACCAGGATCTTCTTCGGTGGGATCGGCGTGACGTCGGCGAGCCGCGGGTGCGCCAGATCCTTCTCGGAGATCTCCACCTCCGACAGCGGGATGGGCCACTCGATCGCTGCCGTCTCATCGGCGAGGTTCAGGAACGAGTACGACGCGTCCGGCGACCAGTGGTCGTTGACGAGGTAGGTGTACGCGGTGTCGGGTTCGAGGGTCTGGTACGAGTTGCCGACGCCGCGGGGCACGAAGATCGCCTTCGACGGGTCGAGCTCGGTGGTGTAGACGGCGCCGAACGTCGGGCCCTCGCGGAGGTCCACCCAGGCGCCGAAGATGCGTCCGGTCGCGACGGACACCCATTTGTCCCACGGTTCGGCGTGGATGCCGCGGGTGGTGCCCACGGCATCGTTGAAGGAGATGTTGTTCTGCACGGGTCCGAAGTCGGGAAGACCCCGCGCGGTCATCTTCTCGCGCTGCCAGTTCTCCTTGAACCAGCCTCGCGCGTCGCCGTGCACGGGCAGGTCGAAGACCACGAGCCCCGGGATCGGTGTCTCGGTCACGGCGAGCTGCTTGCCGTACTCGGCCACGCTCACTGCCCCTTCGACGCGTAGAACGCCTCGACGCCGTCCTTCGCCGGCGCCCACCAGGCCTCGTTCGCCTGATACCACGCAATCGCCGCGGCGAGCCCCGCCTCGAAGTCACGATATTGCGGGCTCCACCCGAGCTCGCTGCGCAGCTTCGTCGAATCGATCGCGTAGCGCAGGTCGTGCCCGGCACGGTCGGTGACGTGGTCGTACGCGTCGGCCGGCTGTCCCATGAGCGTAAGGATCAGCTCGACGACCGTCTTGTTGTCCTTCTCGCCATCCGCACCGATCAGGTACGTCTCCCCGATGACGCCCTTCTCCAGGATGGTCAGGACGGCGGAGGAGTGATCGTCCGCGTGGATCCAGTCGCGCACATTCTCGCCCTTACCGTAGAGCTTGGGGCGGATGCCGCGGATCACGTTGGTGATCTGACGCGGAATGAACTTCTCCACATGCTGATACGGGCCGTAGTTGTTCGAGCAGTTGCTGATCGTCGCCTGCACACCGAACGAGCGCACCCAGGCCCGCACCAGCAGGTCGGAGCCGGCCTTCGTGCTGCTGTACGGCGACGAGGGGTTGTAGGGCGTCGACTCGGTGAACCGCTCCGGGTCATCGAGTTCGAGGTCGCCGTACACTTCGTCGGTCGAGATGTGGTGGAGCCTCGTCCCGTGCTTGCGCGCGGCCTCGAGCAGTGTGTACGTCCCGATGATGTTCGTATCCAGGAAGGGCCGCGGGTCGTTCAGGCTGTTGTCGTTGTGCGACTCCGCAGCGTAGTGCACCACGGCATCCGCGTCGGCGAACAGCTCATCGACGAGCGCGGCATCGGCGATGTCGCCCTCCACGAACGCGAACCGATCGGCGGGCAGCCCATCCAGGGACGCCCGGTTGCCGGCGTAGGTCAGCTTGTCCAGGACGGTGACGTGGTCGTCGGTGTGCTCGATCACGTGGTGAACGAAATTCGAGCCGATGAAGCCGGCCCCGCCGGTCACGAGCAGTCTGCGCATCCCTCCAGACTACCGGGGCCGGCTGGTCCGCTGACGACCTCCGGCGCGAGCCTTCACCCGGTGCAGCAGCGCGCTCAGGCGCAGCGCCCACCGGACCAGTCGGATGCGGTGGAGCTCGTCGAGTGCCTCCGCCCGAGCTGCCTCCGCTCGAGCGTCGCCGGTCCTCTTGCTCTCATCCAGGTCGCGGCGCAGCGTGGCGACCAGTTCGTCGAGCTCGGCCACGTGGGTGGTCTCGAACGCGAGGCGATCGAGTGCTTCGCGCCGCTCGCCCTCCAGACGGAGGACGCGACGGTCGATGGGCAGCATCCGCAGTGCCACCTCGCGCTCGATGGCGATCGTCTCGGGCGCGACCAGCTGATCGGGCTGCGGCGAGTCCACGCGATCGGCGATGCGTCGGTCCTCGACGAACCAGCCCCTCTGGATGCCGTCGGCGAGTTCCTCCTCGGTCGGGTGGCGGGCGATGTAGGAAGCGAGCAGAAGTCCGTCGTTGAGGCGGCGGTAGTCCCGCATCCCGTGGTGGTTGATACTCGGACGCAGATGCGGGGAGGCTTCGTATGCGCGGCCGGCATTGCCCACTTTGCGCTCGAACTGCGCCCAGGACCGCCACGGGAAGTGATAGACCTGCAGCCCCCGACCGGGCCCGAGCTCGCCCCGGGAGGCGACGTCGACGAAGTGATTGCCCTGGGCCACGGTCACCTCACCGTGCGGCACGAAGGCGACGTCGGGGGTGGAGTGCGCGTGGATGCCGCGGTCTCGCATGACCGCATCGGGGCGCTGGTCGCGGAACAGGAGTCGCTGCAGTCCGCTGCCGGACAGCGCCGGCGGACCGGTCATGTCGATCACGGGCACCTCGAACGCTCCGATCGCCGGATCGATCTCGGCGAGCTCGTCCGCGAGCGTACGGGACGGGTCGTGCGCGCAGACCCAGAACTCGTCGGCATCCGCGTTCAGCACCCACTGCGCACCGCGGCGTGCGGCTTCGCGGGACATCGCGGTCACGACCTCGTGCTGCTGCTTGAGGTGACGCGGATCGTGGGAGAGTTCGATTCGTCCCTCGCGGGCGAATCCTTCCAGGATCTCCGTGGTGCCGTCGACGGACCCGTTGTCGGTGACGAGGAACAGGTCGACGCCCTGCGCAAGATGATGCTCGATCATCGCGCCGACGATGTCCGCTTCATCGCGGACCATCATTGTCATCACAATCATGCTGGGTCTCTCGGGATAGACGTGCCTGCCGCCCCCTACTCTATGGGGGCGGAGCGGTCGGCCCGTCCGAGACGGACACGCGGTGGGGGCGGCCACCCAGACTTCTCATCGGCAGCGTCCGTACACTCGAACCTGCTGTCTGTCCGGCAGTCTCGAACAGAAGCGGGTGGCATGATCAAGCGGATCCTTCGGCGCGCGGTGCGCCTGGTCGCCGACGTCCTTGAAACCGTCTCGTCCAAAGTCGGCGCGCTGTCCACTCTGGTCCGTCTCGGCCCACGTGCCTTCGCCGCCCACCGCAGGAGTCTTCGCGGGCTGCGCGCTCCGCGCGGTGCGACCTTCGCGAACGGAGTGACGACCTCGCTGACGCCGGCGCGCGCCGAGTACTGGCGCCGCGCGAACTGGACCCCGACCGTCGTCGTGGTCTCCGGCACGCCGCGCGGCGATCTCGCGCGATGGATGACCGAGACCCACCGCGCTCTGCGAGTCCACTTCCTCCTGGCCGCGGAAACGGCGGCCGTGCTGGCGCGCGTTCCGTCGGGCGTCGATGTGGCGGGTCGCGGGGGAGCCCCGGAGATCGAACTGACAGCCATCCTCGACTGGATGCATCGCGACCATCGTCGGTGGGACCTCGTCCTGATCAACGCCGACGACGGACTGCTGACGGTCCCCGCGATGTCGCAGCTTCAGCACGCCGCGCACGACTATCACCGCGATCACGAGATCGGGTTCGTCACGCCGGCGTACTCCTCGGCGGCGGGCGACGCCTCGGGCTACGAGATCGACAGGCGCACCGGCGACGTGCGTCCCCGCTGGGTCGGCGCGGCCGACCAGGGCAGCGGAGCGATCCCGCGCTATGTCCTCACCGCGGCAGCACACGGCTTCTACGCGACATCAGCCGCCATCGACCGCGTCGACATCGCCGGCCGTCACTTGCGCGGACGCGACCTGGATGCGCAAGTCGCGATCCTCGTCCGCCACGGGTGGGCCGGCAACCTCCGGACGCTCTGCCTGTCGTCCACGCTCGTCGAGGTGCGCCGTGTGCCCGAACTCGAGCTCGCCGAGGAATCCCGACGCTGGGTCCTGCACCGTGAGGTCACCGGCGACGACGGACGCACCCGCGTGATCTTCGTCTTGAACGCCACCAGCATCAGCGGTGGCATCCGCATCGTCTTCGAACTGGCCAACGGCCTCGCCGACCGCGGCTTCGACGTGGAGATCTGGTCGCTTCAGGAGCACCCGGCGTGGTTCGATCTGCGGGTCCGCGTGGCCACCTACCGTTCGTACGACGATCTGCTGCTGTCACTGCGCAACGAGGATGCGATCAAGGTCGCGACCTGGTGGGAGACCGCGGATATCGTGTGGCTTGCGTCGGCGAACCACGGCGTGCCGGCGTACCTCGTGCAGGAGTTCGAGACCTGGTTCTACCCGGATGATCCGGTCGCGCGCGCGGCCGTCATCGCGTCGTATCGCCGGGAGATGATCGCGGTGACCGAAGCGACGTATCAGCAGGGTGAACTCGCGGAGGTCGGACTCACGGCGACACTGATCCGCAACGGGTACGACCCCTCGGTCTTCCGCGAGCTCCCGGGATGGCCGCGTGAAGAGAACACGGTGATCGCTCTGGGGCGGTCGTTCTTCCAGAAGAACTTCGCGATGACGGTCCGCGCGTGGAACGCGTTGGGGGATCAAAAGCCGAACCTGCTGCTGTTCGGCACGGAGCCGGACATCCTCGTCGCCGAGGGGGTGGAGTACGTGGAGCGTCCGAGCGACGCCGAGGTCAACGAGCTCTACAACAGCGCGGCAGCCTTCGTGCAGACCTCGCGCCACGAGGGTTTCTGCCTTCCCATCCTGGAGGCCATGGCCGCCGGGACGCCGGTCGTCACCACCGACTCGCACGGAAACCGCGACTTCTGCGTCGACGGTGAGAACTGCGTCATGGTGCCTCAGGACGACCATCAAGCGCTCGCGCGCGCGATCCGTTCACTGCTGGACGACCCCGACGAGCGGGAGCGACTGCGTCGGGCGGGAGTGGAGACGGCGCGCCGCTACCAGTGGCCGATCGTCCTCGATGAGGTCGCCGCTTTCTACGCGGCGATCGCGGCGGCGTCCTCAGCGGGAGAGCCGTTTGCGGACGCCACGGTAGAGCGCTCCGAGCGGTGACCTCGACACCCGTTCGCGCAGGCGGGAGCGGTGCGGGGGCGCGGGCGGAGTCGCGACGACCTCGGCGAGCGTTCGCGGCAGCAGGCGGGTCTGCCAGTGCTCGACGGCGTCGACGAGGTCGGCGGTCGTCGCCGCCCAGCGCCATTGCTCGCGGATCGGTGCAATGTTGGCGCGGATGCGGCTGCGCCGCTCGGCGTCCGAGAGCCGGATGATCGCCTGCTCCGTCTGGGCCACATCTGCGTAGCCGACCACTTCGCCGAGGTCGTGCTGCGCGATGTAGTCGGCGAACCAGTCGCCCTCGGTGACGAGGCTCGGCAGCGACGCCCAGAAGTGGTCCAAAATCCGGGTGCGGAAGGCATACCGGGTCTCGAACGATTCCTTGTGGGCGGAGACGGCGACGTCGGCATCGAGCAGATAGCCCGCGCGTTCGGCGGCGGGTACCCACCCGTCGATGAAGTGCACGCCGTCGTCCAGGACACCGAGTTCGGCGGCGAGCGTCATCGCCCGCTCGACGTTGCGCGGGCGGCCGACGAGCGGGTTGGGGTGGGTGGTGCCGTAGAACACGAGGCGCACCTCCGGGTGTGTGTCGCGCACGGCCGCGACTGCGCGGATCGGCGTCTCAGCGTCGAACCAGTCCCAGATCCCTCCGGCCCACAGCAGGATGAGATCGTCGTCGGCGATGGCTCCTTGGCCGCGCAGCGGATGCACCGCGGACGCGGGCTCCCCGGCTTCCATGCCGAAGGGGACGAGGCCGACAACGTCGCCGACGTCGCGGCCGTTCAGGTTGCTGGGGAGCAGCCCCCCCGCGGCGAGCATGTATCCGACCCAGAAGTCGCGCTGGCGTTCGTTCGACGTGACGAAGTAGCTTCCCGCGGTCATGCACAGCCGGAAGAAGGAGAGGACGTTCCGGAAGACATCGTCCATCTGCGGCTGGGTGTCGAATCCGCCGATGCGGTCGGAACCGATCGCTTCCGCCGGCAGCGCGTTGTACAGGTCGAAGATGAAGCGGCATCCCGCAGCGACCCCGCGGCGCACGACGTTCTCGTCCGTGATCTGGCAGAACGCGATGTCGCTCGCCTCGACGAGCGGAACGAGCTTGTCGGGGTGGTCGTAGGAGACGATGTCGAACGGCTCGTTCGACAGGACACTCAGTTCGCTCTCCGGCGTGCCCACCGCGAGGGTGACGTCGGCCACGCGTGCGAGCTCGCGCGCGATCGAGACCACGCGGATGCCGGGCCCCGCCATCTGGGTCCCCACGACGTCGGCCGCGACGACCACCATTCGAGGACGTGGGGACGTATCGCGTGCGGTGGGTACCATTGGAGACTCCGAAATCATCGAAAAAGAACGCGCCACCCTATGCCTGACATCCTCAAGAGGATCGCACGTCGTGCCGTCGATGCCCTTCCCCCCGCCGCGCAGGCGCGGATCCGGGAAGAGTGGGCCCGGCGCTCCTATTCTCTCAGCACGGCGGGCGCGGCGCCGAATCAGCGCATGCGCGCGTGGTTCGCGGCCCACGGTCGGCCGGTGAGCATCGTCATCCCCAGCTACAACGATCTCCCGCTGCTGCACGCCGCTCTCCGCAGCATCGAAGACACGTGCGCGCACGTCGACTACGAGGTGATCATCGTCGACGACTTCATCGATCCCGGGGTGTCGGCTGCCCTCAAGGAACTGGAGAGCGAGACGGTTCGGGTCGTGCTGAAGGATGAGCGCCGCGGGTTCGCCGGCACGGTGAACGTCGGCATGCAGCTGGCGAGACACGACATCGTGCTACTCAACAGCGACATCGTCGCTCTACCGGGGTGGCTCGAGGCCCTGCAGTACAGCGCGTATGAGATCGATCCGCGGATCGGGATGGTGAGCCCCAAACTCATTTATCCGACCGGTCGCATCCAGTACGCGGGGACCTACTACGCGCGGCTGCTCGCCCCGCAGTGGTTCGGGCATCTGCACGTGGGTGCTCCCGCGATGAAGCCGACGGCGAACGTGCCCGGGTACAACCGGTCGATCTCGGGGGCATGCGTATACATCACGCGCGAGGCGTACGATCGCGTCGGTCTCCTCGACGACGAGTACTGGCTCGGGTTCGAAGACGTTGATCTCGGTCTGCGGGCGTGGGAGCGCGGCGTGCGCTGCTACTACCAGCCTGCCGCGATGCTCATCCATCATGAATCGGCATCTCGCGGCTACAGCCAGGGCCCGCGCGAGCTCGCTTCGATGCGCAAGTTCTGGCGGCGGTGGCAGTCGGACTTCCTGTCGCGTGAGATCCCCGACGACGCGCCGGTCCGCTTCCTGCTCGCCGCGGAGACCGCACCCCTGTGGCGCCGCTACGTGGAGGCGGTCGCCGACTCCCTGCGGGCGTCGGGGCGCGACGCGCGCGTTCTGACGGTTGCCGGGGAGCCGGACGAGGCGGCGGTCGAGCAGCTGTCGGGTACACGCACCGTCGTGGTGGTCTGCGATTGGCGCGCCGCGACGACGGGCTGGATCGCGGGCACCGCGGGGGCACTGCCCCTGTATCTGCTCCCCGCGATCGAAAGCGGCGCCTACCCCCACGACGCCGCGCGCCAGGCCGAGATCATCGCGGGCTACCGACCGGAGTTCGACTACATCGCGCCGAACCGTTGGACCGCGGCGCAGCTTCAGGCCGAGGCGGCGTGGGAGATCCGCCGCCGCATCGCGCCGGCGCTCGCACCGCAGGCGCTGCCGTCCGGCACATCGGATCTGATCGTGACCGTGGGGGCGGATGCCGCGACCCGGGCCGCCGTCGACGGGGTCGGAGCATCCCGTCATCTGCCGGCAGACGCCGATCCCGACGACGCGCGGGAGCTGCGGCCGCGTGCTGTCGTGGACCTCCGCGAGCACACATCGAGCCTCGAGCCGTTCGCCTGGATGTCGATCGGCGCGGTGTATCTCGCTCCCGCGGACGCCCGCCTCAGCCACGAGGTGCTCGACGGGTTCAATGCGCTCACCCACGAGCGGGGCAACATCGTGCAGCTGACATCGTCGCTGCGCGACGTGATGGGTGATGACACCATCTGGGAGCAGATCCGCGCCAACGGCCACGACTCTGCGGCGCGGGCGGCGCGGGCGGCGCAGCGCGCATTCGCCGATGCGGTGAGGGACTGTTCGACGAGCCCGGTCTGATCGACCACAATGGTGGACATGCGTGGCATCATTCTCGCCGGCGGCACGGGCTCGCGGCTTCACCCGATCACTCTCGGCATCTCGAAGCAGCTCGTCCCGGTGTACGACAAGCCGATGATCTACTACCCGCTGTCGACCCTGATCCTGGCCGGCATCCGCGACATCCTGATCATCACGACGCCGCAGGACTCGGATCAGTTCCGCCGCCTCCTGGGCGATGGATCGCGCTTCGGTGTTTCGATCACCTACACCGTGCAGCCGTCGCCTGACGGGCTCGCGCAGGCCTTCATCCTGGGAGAACAGCACATCGGGTCGGATTCCGTCGCGCTGGTGCTCGGCGACAACATCTTCTACGGCCCCGGGATGGGCACGCGCCTGCGTCAGTACGAGGGCCTGACCGGTGGTGTGGTGTTCGGCTACTGGGTAGACGACCCGACCGCTTACGGCGTCGTCGAGTTCGACGGTGAGGGCAACGTCGTCTCGCTGGAGGAGAAACCGGCGCATCCGAAGAGCAACTACGCCGTGCCCGGTCTGTACTTCTACGACAACGACGTGATCGAAATCGCCAAGGGGCTCGCGCCGTCGCCGCGTGGCGAGCTGGAGATCACCGACGTCAACAAGGCGTACTTGGAGCGCGGTGAACTCCGCGTGGAGCTCCTTCCCCGCGGGACCGCATGGCTGGACACCGGCACGTTCGACTCCTTGAGCGAGGCGACCGACTTCATCCGCACCGTCGAGAAGCGACAGGGACTGTCGATCGGTTCGCCCGAGGAAGTCGCCTGGCGGATGGGCTTCCTCTCCGACGAGGAACTCCGCGAGCGTGCGGAGCCGCTGGTGAAGAGCGGTTACGGATCCTACCTGCTGAAGGTGCTCGAGCAGGGCGTGCGCTGACGCGGTGCCTGCAGACCCGCCCGCTGTGACCACCGGCGCTCTGCCCCCCGCTGCGAAGCGGGTGGTCCTCTACGCGACGACTCCCCGAAAAGGGCGAGTCCACGAGCACGTGTTCCACGCTCTGGAAGAGTTGCGCGCCTACGCCGAAAAGATCATCGTGGTGCTCGACGGCAACATCGACGCGGATGCTCTCCGGCGGCTGCGGGCGCACACCGACGTCGTCGTCGAGCCAACGCATCGCGACGGCGCTTCGCCGCACGCCCGAGGCGTCGCGTATCTCGGGGCGGGCGACGACGTGGACGAGCTGCTTCTCGTCGACGACTCCTGGTTCGGCCCGCTCCCGTCCGTCGGTGCCCTGCTCGAGCGGATGGCGACGCGGACGGTGGACTTCTGGACCATGCTCGACGAGGACGAGCCTCAGCGCCAGGCGCGTGGCGACCGGACGCTGAGCTGGTTCGCCGCGCGGCACACCGTGCTCGCGTCGGCGCCCTGGCGGCGGTTCTGGGCCGATCATCCGGACGCAGCGTCGAACCCCGATCCGGCGTCGGTCGCCTCGGAGGCTGTGCGTGTGCTTCGCGCGGCAGGGTTCACCTCGGAGACGGTCTTTCCGTCCCGCCGCTACGGCGTTGCGGATCCGGCGCGCTTCGGCCCCGTCGCCCTTCTCGAGGACGGCTGTCCGCTCATCGACCGCGCGCTGTTCGCGACGCCGCCCGAGGAGCTGTCCCGTCACGCCGTCGTGGGCCGTGACGTCATCGCGCGGGCGGAGCGCGCGGGCTACCCGGGCGCGCTCCTCTGGCCACCGCTGGTGACGAGCGTCCCGCCGCGGGTGCTCTACACAAATGCGGCGATGCTCGAGGTGCTCTCCCACTCCGGCACGCGTTACGACGCGGAGCATCCGCTGCGGGTGCTCGTGACTCTGCACATCTTCTACCCCGAGATGACGCGGGAGCTCATGGAGCGCGTCGCGCGACTGCCCGCCGGATACGACGTGATCATCACGACTCCGGATCCCGAGCGGGCAGAGCGGATCCGAGCCGCGTTGGACGAGTCGGGTGACTCCGGCGCCGCCGAGGTCCGCGTGGTCGCGTCCAACAACGGGCGCGACCAGAGCGCCTTCCTCATCGGATGCCGCGACGAGCTGCTCGGCGATGACTACGATCTCGTCGTCAAGCTGCACTCGAAGTCGTCGCCCCAGGATCTCCCGGGGGTCGCACGTCATTTCCGCGATCAGCTCCTCGACAACCTCCTGCCTTCACCGGGCTACGCCGCCGACCTCCTCGCCCTGTTCCAGCGCGAGCCCGGACTCGGGATCGTCCACCCGCCGATGTTCCATCTCGGTTACCCGACGATGGGTCACGCGTGGTGGGCGAATCGTCCGGGGGTGGAGCGCTTGTGTGCCCGGCTGGGCATCACGGTCCCGCTCGACGAGGGCTCGCCGGTCGCGCCTTACGGCTCGATGTTCGTCGCGCGTCCCGCGGCGCTTCGTGTGCTCGTGGAACACCCCTGGACGTACGCCGAGTTCGGCGACGCGCGCGCCTACGAGGACGGTGGGTTGGCGCACGTGCTCGAGCGGATGCCGGTGGTAGCCGCGGCGGAGCGGGGATATCACGCGCGGGCGATTGTCTCACCGGAGTACGCGGCCATCAGCCACACGTCCCTCGAGTACAGATTGGACGCGTTGTCGTCCTCGCTGCCCGGCGACGGCTCCGAGGCTATCGAGTACATGCGGTCCGTCGGACCGGTCGGATCGGGCCGACGGCGTGACTTCGTCCGTATGTACCTGCGGCGGCGTCACCCCCGGATCGCCGCCCGATTGCGAGGCTGGGGACTTCCCCTCTAACCGCCGTGACGGCTCCGTCCGTGTCCGGGGCGCTCGGGTGCTCGCGTACAATCGTGTGGATGTCTCAGTCTTCGGATGCCGCAGCCGCCGCGCGATACGAACGCCTGGAGCGCACCCCGATGCGCACGGTCGGCGCGGCCTCGGGCTTCGGTATCGGACGCACCTGGTCGTCGTTGCGCGACGTGCTCGCACACCGGGAGATGCTGGATCTACTCATCCGGCGTGACCTCAAATCCCGCTACAAGGACTCGACCCTCGGGTTCTTCTGGTCGCTCGCTCGACCGTTGCTCCAACTCGCGATCTACTTCGTCGTCGTCGGCCAGTTCCTGCAAGCGGCGCGGGGGATCCCCGACTTCGCGGTCTACATCTTCGCGGGACTCACGGCGATCGGACTGTTCACCGAGATCACCGTCGGCGCGACCGGCTCGATCCTCGGCAACTCCGGCCTCGTCAAGAAGGTCTACGTCCCCCGAGAGGTCTTCCCCCTCGCCAGCGTCGGATCCGCCCTGTTCAACTTCGGAATCCAGCTGATCGTGCTCCTGGCGGCGACGGTGGTGGTACTCAAGCCCCCGCTTCATCTCCAGCTGCTCTACTTCTTCCCCTCGCTCGCTCTGATCGTGGTCTTCGGCACGGCGCTCGGACTCCTCTTCAGCGCCCTGAACGTGTATCTGCGCGACGTCCAGTACCTCGTCGAACTCGGCACGATGCTGCTCTTCTGGGCGAGCCCCGTCGTCTACAGCTGGCAGATGGTGAGCACCAGCATCCACTCGCCGATTCTCCTGGGCATCTACACCGCCAACCCGCTGACGCTCGCGGTCATCGGCTTCCAGCACGCCTTCTGGGTGGCGGGCGACGGCGCTGCGCAGCCCGACCACCTCCTTCTGCGGATGGCGATCGCCCTTCTGGTGGGCCTGGTCCTGCTGTTCGTCAGTCATCGCGTGTTCCTGCGTCTGCAGGGCAACTTCGCTCAGGAAATGTGACCCACATGCTCTCCGTTGTCGAACCGCCCGTCGTCGTCCGGGTGTCGGGGGTCTCCAAGCGCTTCACCGTGCGCAAGGACTCATCCATCAAGGAGCGCATCGTGACGCTCGGGCGCGCCGGCCGCCGCCACCGGGAGGACTTCTGGGCGCTGCGCGATGTCACGCTCGACATCCACGCCGGAACCACGATCGGGCTGATCGGTCACAACGGCTCGGGAAAGAGCACCCTGTTGAAAGTGATCGGCGGGATCATCGACCCGACGACCGGCGAGGTGAGCCAGCGCGGCCGCCTCGCCGCCCTGCTCGAGCTGGGTGCCGGCTTCCACCCCGATCTGACGGGACGTGAGAACGTCTACTTGAACGCGTCCGTGCTCGGTCTCAGCCGAGAGGAGACGGACGAGAAGTTCGACGACATCGTCCAGTTCTCCGGCATCGCCGACTTCATCGACACGCAGGTGAAGTTCTACTCCTCCGGCATGTATGTGCGGCTCGCGTTCGCCGTAGCCGTGCACACCGATCCCGACATCCTGCTCGTGGACGAGGTGCTCGCCGTCGGCGACGAAGCTTTCCAGCGCAAGTGCCTGGACAAGATCCGCACATTCCAGCAGGAGGGGCGGACGATCATCATCGTCAGCCACTCGCTGGGGCAGATCACCGAGCTCTGCGACCGGGCGGTCCTGCTCAATCGTGGCGATGTCGTCTACGACGGCGACCCCGCCAGCGCTGTCGCCGCATTCCGCGACATCCTCGAGACGCGCCGACTGGCGGAGCGAAGCGAGACCGAGGAGCCGGCGACACCGGAGGGCGTCGTCATCGAGACCACGGCTGTGGTCGTCGGACGGGAACCGGGCAGCTCGGTGCGGTTCGGCGACGATCTGGAGATCACCGCACGGGTCCGCTCGTCGGAGCGCCTGGAGGACTGGCTCTGTGCCATCCAGGTGGACAACACGATGGGCCAGAAGGTGCTCGGCACCGACACCCGCCGCCTCGGGATGGATCTGCCTCCTTTGCACGGCGAGGCGTCGGTGACGTTCATCCTGAAGGGCAGCACCTTCGGCGAGGGCAAGTACTTCGTGAACACCTCGTTCATGGACTCGGCGAGCAGACACATCCACGATTTGCCGCAAGCGGCGAGCTTCGACGCGGAACCCTACGCGCGCATCACCGGTGCCTTACGCGTGGACGACGCGGCGGTCGAAGTCAGGTTCGCAGCCGACGCGAGCTGATCCGCGCCGCCCGAGCAGCCTCGATCAGCACGCTCGCTCGCGCGTCGAAGGAATGGTGCGCTCGAACGCGTGCGGCGAGAGCGAGGCGCTCCGCGTCGGACGGCCATCCCGCTCCTCGGAGCAGCGCGGCCAGCTCCTCCGGCGTGGAGTAGGTCTGTACGAGGCCGCCGAAGATCTCCGACGCGCCGGCCACCGGGTCGGAGATGATCCGTGCTCCCGCAAAGGCTGCGTCGAACAGGCGATTGGACACGAATCCGTTCGCGCGCATGTCGTCCCAGTGGTCGTTGAGGACGATGCCGGCGCTGCGGTAGGCCGTCGGCACGCGATCGAAGGCCAGATGATCTGCACGGATGAGCGAGGGGTCGACGACCTCTTCCCATCCGTGCCCGTAGATTCCCACCCGTGCTCCGGCGGCGATGACGTCGCGCACGACCGGACGGTCCACTCCGCGCGTCGTCCCCACGAAGAGGACCTCTTCGGCCAGGCCGGGGTCTGCGGGCGCGGGGGAGAAGCGGCGCAGGGAGGATGCCTGCAGGAGCGGCCGCGCACCCCAGGCGTCGCCGCGGGGATAGGCCCGGCTCGCGACGAACACCGCGTCCCACGCCTGCAGGGCTTCCGCGTCGGATACATCGTCGGGGTGGCTGATGATCCACAGGAGGTTGACGGAGTCGGGGGTGGGATCGATGCGATGCAACCCGCGCAGCACGAGGGTGACGTCGGTGGCCGGTGCGGGCGGCGCGCCGAGTCGATCGATGCGCACGGTCTGGCCCGCGGCCCGGAGCGCGTCGGCGAGGTCCTCGGCGAACGCCATGTCCCCCCACCGGGCAGCCGTCTCGTCGTTCGGCGCGCTGATCTTGACGGCCCAGGTGAGCTTCCCTGCCCGCCATCGGCAGGCTCGCCGGGCGTGCTCGCTGACGCGGTGCAACGTCGCTCGCGGATGCGACATGGCGCACAGGAGGCGGGCGGCGAGGACGGTCGTGCGTCTCTCGTGCTGGTCGTGCGCGCCCATCCCACGATGATACGGGCCGCGTTCTTCGCGGCATCCGTCGAGAAACGCGTTGGTACGCTTGACGCCGTATGTCCGGCGGGGTGAACCGATCGGCGGAAGGGTTCGACGTGGGTGTACCGGAGTCGCGTCGCAGGAGCGCGCGAAGCGCCGTTCAAGCGACGCGGGAACGCTGGCGCGCGATCTGCGTGCCGACGCCGCTCGGCCTGCCCCAGCCGCGCCTGGTGGGCGGAGGGCTCGGTCTTCTCGCGCTCGTCTTCGCCGTCCTCGTCGCGACCTCGATCAACGGCACGTCGTCGGGCGCCTTCTTTCCCATGCTGTTCTCGGGGACGGACCCCGCACTGCTGTTCGGCACCCCCAACACCGTCCGGACCGACGAGTGGAACGTGCAGACCGTGTGGGCGATCGCACAGTTCCAGCAGGGACTGCCCGCGGTCAACGCGACCTTCCCGGGCGGGATGGACACGAGCCTGCCGCAGGACCTTCCGCGGGTCGACTGGAGCGTCGTGTTCCGGCCGCACCTGTGGGGCTTCCTCTTCTTCGATGTCGGACACGCGCAGGCGTGGAAATGGTGGCTGCCGGTCTTCGGAGTAGCGGCGTCGGCGTACGCCTTCGTGCTCACCCTTCTCCCGCGCCGTCCGATCACCGCGATGAGCATCGCCGTCGCGTTCGCGGCGAGCCCGTTCTTCGCCTGGTGGCTGCTGCAGACCACGCTGTGGCCGGCGGCCTGGGGACTGCTGGTGCTCACGGCGGTGGTGTGGGCGACGCGCTCCCGCACGCGCAGGAGTCTGTGGGTCTCCGGCGTGCTCCTCGGTTACCTGACGGTCGTGGTCGCCATGGGGATCTACGTCCCCTTCATCATCCCGATCGCGCTCGTTGCGGCCGCGGTCGCCGTCGGGCTCGCGATCGAGGCGTCGCGCGAAGTCGGATGGCGAACGGTGCTGCGCCGTCTCAGCGCGATCGTCGCGGCGGGCATGGCCGCCGGCGTCGTGCTCGTCGTGTGGCTCGTGACCCGGTGGGGGACGGTGTCGGCGTTCCTGTCGACCGCCTATCCGGGGGAGCGATTGGAGTCAACCGGTCGTGGCGCGAACCCCGAGGCGGTCGCGGCCCTTTTCGGCAGCTCCTTCACCAACGCGCTACGTCGCGCGGGACGTTTCATCGATCCCAATGCGTCCGAGTCTGCGACGTTCTTCCTTCCGGGACTGTTCCTCGGCGCCGTCGTGATCTGGCTCATCTTCCGCGAACGGCGGCGAGGGAAAGCGATCCCGTGGTCGATCGTCCTGGGATACGTCACTCTGCTCGTGCTGCTCGCCTTCGCGTTCATCCCCGGATGGGACGCCGTGGCGCACCTGCTGCTGCTCGACCGGTCCACACTGGGGCGGATCCGGATCGGACTCGGCTTCGGATCGCTGGTGGTGGTCGTCATGCTCATGGCGCGTGTGACGCCGCGCGCACGGCCCGGTTGGCCGGTGTCGGTGATCGGGCCGGCCGCGTTCCTGCTGTCGCAGGTCGGCATCGCCGTCGCGCTCGCCGTCCAGGCTCCGGGAATGCTGGCCGCTGCGGGCGTGTGGTGGGCGTTCGCCGCTGTCGGCACCTTCGCGATCCTCGCGGTCGCGCGTGGATGGCGAACCCTCGCGGCTGCGGCGCTGCTCGCGATGTCGGTCGCCGCGACCTACAACGTCAATCCGCTCTACGTCGGCGTCTTCGATCTGCGGCCCACCCCCCCCGCTCAGGCGATCGAGCACATCGACGACACGGCGCCCGGGACCTGGGTGGGCGTCGGGGGCAAAGTGGTGACGGCGCTGCTGCTGGAGAGCGGTGCGACCGCGTACAACGGCTTCCAGGGCGCCCCGGTCGCCGACATGTGGGAGTCGATCGACCCGTCATCGCACTTCGAGTACCAGTGGAACCGTCTGGCCGGCGTGTCCTGGGTGGTCGGCTCGGGAGAGCCCGTCGTCAGTAATCCCTACCCGGACCAGATCGAGGTCACGTTCGACGCGTGCTCGGCTTTCGCGCAGGAGCACGTCGCCTACGTTCTCGCGGACGGCACCTCACGCCTCGACGACGCCTGCCTTGCACCGCTGCAGTCGTTCGATCTGCCGGATGGCGAGCTCACGATCTCCAAGGTCGTCCCGGCCGGGTGATCGAGCGGCGGTAGCCGCGGGAGGTCACCGGCCCAGGGCGTGTGCGAGCAGTCCCCGCGCGCCGGTGCGATCGCCCGCGCGAAGCGCCGGCACGAACTGCGTCGCCGCGTTGATACGGCTGGAGAGGTGCCGGCGCGCGGCGCGCGCGGCGCGGTGCCATCCCTCGCCGTCGAAACGCTCTGCTTCGCTCACGAAGAACTCTCGCTCTTCGAGGAATCTCGTCCCATCGACAGCCCGCCAGGACGACACGCTCCCGCGGTGCCGACGGTAATGGAAGACGAGTTCGTCATCCAGGACCAGGGTTCGTCCCGAACGGCACACGTCCAGCGCCAGGGCGAGGTCTTGCACGATCTGGTAGTCGGGGCGGAATCCGATCGATCTGACTGTGGGCCCATGCCAGGCGATCGAAGGGAAGTTCATCCAGTTGCCGCGCGTGATGCTCACCGCCAGCTGCTCACCACCCAGGACGAGCGGTCGCGGTCCGCGCGGACGGTAGAACGCCTTCGCCGTGTCGACGATCGTCCGGGCGGGCTCGCCGTCCGCGTCGATGACGTCCGTTCCCGGGTGGATGATGCCGGCATCCGGAAACCGTGTGGTCAGTTCCGCCACGCGGCGGACGTAGCCCGGTTCCATCACATCGTCGCAGCCGAACACACTGACCCAGGGCGCGGTCGAGAGGTCCAGACACTCCTGGAACGTACGGTTGATTCCCCGGTTCTCCTCGTGGCGCAGGTACTGCACACGGGGATCGCTGATGCCTCGAGCCCAGGCGCCCGGGGACGGGTCGGGATACGCATCGTCGATGATCACGAGCCGCCAGTCATCGCTGTCCTGCTCCAGCACGCTCGTCACGGCGGTCCGGAAATGGTCTTCGCGACCGTAGAACGGCAACATGATGTCGAGCACGTGGAGTTCCTCATTCCGCTGCGCGAACGAGCGCGCTCGAACGATAGTATTCCCTCCTATGGCCCGACGTGACTCCGCGCTCGTCGACTCGGTGATCTCGACGGCTGGGCTGCTCGCCCAGGGCCTGTCACGGTTCGTCTACACCGCAGTGGTGGGTCGAGCACTCGGGGCGGAGAGTCTCGCGGCGGTCAACCTCGGCTTCGCGGTGGCGATCCTGTTGTCCCTGCTGTGGCCGACGGCCGCAGGCAATGCGTCGGCGGCGTTCGGTCGACTCGACCGCCCGCACATCCTGAGCACATTGCGACGAACGCTGGGAATCGCGCTCGTTCCGCTTTCCATCGGCGCGGCGATCGTGACGGCGGTGCTCGGCGGCGCAGGGCCGGAGATGGTGCAGGCTGTGGGGCTGACGGTCTCGTGGTCGACCTACATCTTCGCGCGCGGGATGCTGATCGGCACCGGGCATCTTCGCCCGGCCGCGCTGTGGGACCTCGTGTCGGGGACCGCGGCGCTCGCGCTGCTCGGGGTCTTCCTGGCGGCCGGATGGCGAGAGTGGGTGCTCGTGCCCGCCGTTGCGGGATACCTCCTCTTCGCGGTCGCCGCCGCCCTCATCGTCCGCCCGGCGCCGCAGGCGCAGACCGCGCCGCAGGCGCCTCCGGTCCCGTTGATGCCCTTCATCGCCTGGAGCTCGCTGGCGCTGCTGGCCACGAACGGGCTGATGCAGGTGTCGATGGTGGTGGCGTCGGCGATGGACTCACCGGCGGCAGCCGGGCAGTTCGCCGCTGCGCTCGCCCTGGCGACGCCGGCGTCGATGGTGGCGCAGGCGGTGACGCAGGCGATGTTGCCGCGGTTCGGTCGATGGGCGGCGCTGCCGACAGCGGATCGCGTCAGAGCCGTTCGGCGCGCGACGTTCGCACTGGCGATGTTCATGCTGGTCGGAAGCGGCCTGGTCGCCGCGCTGCTTCCGTTCGTCCTGCCCCTCGTCTACGGCGGCGACTTCGCCCCCGCGGTACCGCTCGCGCAGGGGCTGATGGTCGCCGTATGGGGGTTCTCGGTCTCGGTGTTCCTCGCCGCGTACCTTGCTACGGAGGGCCGGGCCCGCACGGCGACGGTGTGCAGCGCACTCGGCTCTGTCGTCGGGCTCGTCGCCATGGTCGTCGTGGGGGCCACCGCGGGCGGCAGCGCTGGAGCCGTCGTGGGAGCCGGCGCCGGAATGACGTTGACGGTGCTCCTCCTCGCCGTCACGGCGTTGCGTTCCGCCGCGCCCGGGCGAGGTTCAGTCGCCTCCGGGTAGACTCCCGTGGTCCCACCTTGACCCGAAAGCGACGATGAACGCGACTGACGACGTTGAACTGACGATCCTGATGCCCTGCCTGAACGAGGCGGAGACCCTGGCCACCTGCGTCGACAAGGCCCAGGGCTATCTGCAGGCGTCGGGAGTCCACGGCGAGGTGCTCATCGCCGACAACGGCAGCTCGGACGGCTCGCAGCAGATCGCTACGGATCACGGCGCTCGCGTCGTTGACATCCCCGTCAAAGGCTACGGTGCAGCGCTCATCGGAGGCATGGAAGCTGCTCGCGGTCGCTATGTCATCATGGGCGATGCCGACGACAGCTACGACTTCACCACTCTCGACCCGTTCGTGGAGCGACTGCGGGCCGGCGATGACCTCGTCATGGGTAACCGGTTCCTCGGCGGGATCGAACCGGGGGCGATGCCGCCCCTCCACAAGTACCTCGGCAACCCGGTTCTCACCTGGATCGGCCGGATGCTGTTCCGCTCTCCGATCCGCGACTTCCACTGCGGCCTGCGCGGCTACAACCGGCAATCCATGCTCGATCTGGAACTGAAGACGACCGGCATGGAGTTCGCGAGCGAGATGGTCGTGAAGTCCACCCTCGCCGGCCTGCAGGTCAGCGAAGTGCCGACGACGCTGAGCAAGGACGGCCGCAGCCGCCCGCCGCATCTTCGCAGTTGGCGCGACGGTTGGCGGCACCTGCGGTTCCTCCTGATCTTCAGCCCGCGCTGGCTCTTCCTCTTTCCCGGCATGGCGGCCCTCGTCCTCGGTGTGCTCGGGTCCCTCGTGCTGCTGACGGGGCCGACCGAGATCGGAGGCGTCGGTTTCGACGTCGCCAGCCAGGTCTACCTCGCGGCGCTCGCCATCGTGGGCTATCAGGGCGTCTTGTTCGCCATCCTCACCAAGCTCTACGCCGAGCGAGAAGGATTCCGGCTGCCGCGGAGCAGGGGATTCGCCTGGTTCGCTGAGCGGGCATCCCTGGAGTCGTTCTCTCTCGTGGGCACGGCGGCGTTGCTCGTCGGAATCGTCGTGCTGATCATCCAGCTCGTCTCCTGGGGGCAGTCGGGCTTCGGAGCGCTCGACCCGCAGGCGACGCTGCGCGTCGCGATCCCCGCGTCCATGCTCATGGTGCTCGGCGCCCAGACGATCATGACCGGCATGTTCCTCGGGATCCTCACGATCCCCACCCGGTCCTGACCATCGTGGCCGCGGCATCCACCGACCTCGTCGCGTCGACGTCCGTCGCAGGCATCGTCCTGCTGTTTCATCCGGACCCGGCATCGGCCGACAACCTCCGTGCATTGCGCCCGCAGGTCGATCACATCTTCGTCGTGGACAACTCGCCCGAGGATCCGACGAGCCGGGCAGTGCGCGAGGCGTTCGAGGACGACGCGCGGATCACGTGGCTGCCGCAGGCGCGCAACCGCGGTGTGGCGGCGGGTTTCAACGTCGGGCTGAGAGCCGCCGTCGCCGCCGGGCACGACGAGCTCCTGATCTTCGACCAGGACAGCACGGTCACGCCGCATTTCGTCGAGTCGCTGCGGCGTGCGCGCGCGGCGACTCCGGATGCCGGTGTCATCGGCCCGTCGCTGCGATCCGCCGCGACCGGAGTGATCTACGCGCCGGAGCGCGGGGTGGGTGTGGCCGAGACGGACGTGCTGATCAGCTCGGGGTCGTCGTTCAGCCGTGCGGTGCTCGAGCGGATCGGACTCCACGACGAGCCGCTCTTCATCGATTACGTCGATCACGACATCTGCCTGCGCGCGCGACGCGCGGGGTACCGCAACCTCAAGGTGTACGACGCGATCCTCGATCACCGGTTCGGCGACTCGGCACCGACGCGGATCTTCGGTCGGCGCGTGTACCTCGCGAACTACTCGCTCATGCGCATCTTCCATGCGACCCGGAACCGGATCATCGTGACCCGGCGGTATGGGTTCGGTCGGTGGTTCTGGGAGGACTGCTGGTTCACCGCGAAGGCCTGGATCAAGCTGCTCCTGCTCGAAGAGCATCGTCTCGCCAAGATCCGTGCGGCTGTCCGCGGTGCGATTGCGGGAGTGCGATACCCCGCGAGAGAAAGGAGATGGTGATGGACCTCCTCATCGTCGGCTCCGGCTTCTTCGGTCTCACGATCGCCGAGCGTGCCGCGGCCGCTGGGCGCAGGGTGACCGTCATCGACCGCCGTCACCACATCGGGGGAAACGCCTACAGCGAGGACGAGGTGTCCACGGGCATCGAGGTGCACCGCTACGGGGCTCACCTGTTCCACACCTCGAACGCGACGGTGTGGGAGTACGTGAATCGCTTCACGAGATTCACGAACTACGTGCACCGCGTCTACACGAACCACAAGGGCGTCGTGTTCCCGTTGCCGATCAACCTCGGCACGATCAACCAGTTCTTCCAGGCGGCCTACAGCCCCGACGAGGCACGTGCGCTGGTGCACAAGCTCGCGGGGGAGTTCGATCCGAAATCCGCCCAGAACCTCGAGGAGCGCGGCATCGGCCTGATCGGACGCCCGCTCTACGAAGCCTTCATCCGGGATTACACGGCCAAACAGTGGCAGACCGACCCGAAGGAACTGCCGGCGGAGATCATCAGCCGCCTGCCGGTTCGGTACACCTACGACAACCGCTATTTCAACGACACGTGGGAGGGGCTGCCGACGGACGGCTACACGGCGTGGTTGGAGCGGATGGCGGACCACCCCAACATCGAGGTGAAGCTGTCGACGGACTACTTCGAAGAGTCGCAGCCGCTGAACAAGCGAGCGACCGTCGGTCAGGTCCCCGTGGTCTACACCGGCCCCGTCGACCGGTACTTCGACTACGCCGAGGGCGAGCTGTCGTGGCGGACGCTCGACTTCGAGGAGGAGGTCCTGGATGTCGGTGACTTCCAGGGCACGAGCGTCATGAACTACGCGGATGCCGGGGTGCCCTACACCCGCATCCACGAGTTCAAGCACTTCCACCCGGAGCGTGCCGATCGCTACCCGACGGACCGGACCGTCATCATGCGGGAGTTCTCGCGATTCGCCGGCCGGGGCGACGAGCCGTACTACCCGGTCAACACCCCCGATGACCGGACGCGACTGCTCGCCTATCGCGAGCTCGCCAAGGGCGAGCACGGCATCCATTTCGGAGGCCGCCTCGGGACGTATCAGTACCTGGACATGCACATGGCGATCGGCTCGGCCCTCTCGCTGTGGAACAACCAGCTCGCCTGACCGGTAAGGCAGGGCTCAGCCGACGGGGCCGGCCGTCGTCACCAGCGGCGGCATCGGCTTCCACGCGGCATCGCGCGCGATCTTGCGTCCGTCGCGGAGGCCCCGGAAGAGGTGCGAGGTTCCGCGCACGGTGCGCTCGACGAACAGCAGCCGGATCAGTTCCTTGCCGAACGTCAGCGTCGTACCGAGCCCGAAGAGCACCGGGTTGTAGACGTCGAGGCTCCGGTAGTAGCGCTTGATGATCGCGCGATTGCGCATGATGTAGTAGCGGTACGCGTTGCTCGACGCGTTCATGTGCCGGATGCCCATATCCCACTGCTTGATCTCGCGGGTGCGTCGCAGGACGAACTCGTTCACGATCACGGAGGTCGTGATGCGCGAGGCGAGCCAGCCGTAGGTCTGGTCGTCCCAGTAGATGAAGAAGCGCGGGTCGGGCAGCCCGATCCGTTCGACGATGTCGCGGTGGATGAACATGCCCTCGAAGCAGCCCGAGTTCATCTCCTTGTAGCCGGACTCGTCGAAGCCGCTGGGGGCGAACGGGATCGGGATCGCCAGCGGCTCCGCGACCCGGTACTGCCAGTAGAACTCGCTGCCGTCGAAGTCGTAGCGCCGGCCCTGGATGGATTTGAAGCGGGGCGCCCACGTGCCCATCCTGGCGAGACCGTCGGGGAGCACCTCGACGTCGTCGTCCATGAGCCAGATCCACGTCGAGCCGAGCTCGTAGGCGACGCGCACGCCTTCGCTGAACCCGCCGGAGCCCCCGGTGTTCTCATCGAGGCGCCGGTACACCAGCTGTGTGCCGATACGGTCGCGGAAGGACTCGACGACCTGGGTCGTGTCGTCGCTCGACGCGTTGTCGACGATCACGACGTGCCCGGGCTGAGGGTCCATCACGGCGATGCTCTCGAGGAGCTTCGTGAGAAGGCCGGAGCGGTTGTAGGTGACGATGGCGATCGTCGCGGAGGCGGGAGCGAAGGTGTCGTCTGCCGTCGCATCGGGACGTGAAGAGGGAGAGGGCATGGCCGCAGAAGTCTAGCCTGGTGACCTGCGCGTCGCCCGGTGACTCAGCCCGCCGACCGCTCGGGCTCGCCCTGCTCGCCGACGAGGCGCTGCTCGGAGGCGCCGCGGCCCAGCAGCGGAGCCTGCTTGATCTTGAAAGCGAGCATGACCACGAACATCCACCCCCAGCCCAGAAGCGGTTCCGACTCCGCGAGCCCCTCGGCCAGCAGTATCGCGCCGACGAGGGTGGGCAGGAGGGTGACGGGGGAGTAGGGGCGGTCGGCGACGAGATCCCAGCGGGGACGGTCGACCGCGAAGAACCACGACCGCCACACATACGCGAAGAACGTCAGGGCGATGAGGATGAGCCCGATGACCCCGAGCTGGAAGAAGACATCCAGCCACATGCTGTGCGCCTGCAGCACCGTTCGCCCGTCCTCCACGATCCAGCCGTCGAAGGCGGGGTCGGTGGGAAGCCAGGGCGTCGCGAATCCCCAGCCGAGCAGTGGCCGTTCGGCCGCCTTGGCACCGACCAGCGACCAGACGCCCTCGCGCCCCACGAGGTCGGATTCCCGCCCGAGCAGCGCGAAGATCGGCTCCCGCGCGAACCACAGAGCGACGAGGCCGCCGGCGGCGACGACGGCGTACACGACGTAGTACCGCGTTCGCTCTCCGGGATGCCGGGTGGTGCGCATGGCGAGCACCGTGGCCAAGACGACGGCGACGGCGGCGACGCCGAGCCACCCCGTCACCGATCCGGAGCGGACGAAAAGGAACGCCGACAGCGCGAACCAGCCGACCAGAAGCGTCCGCCGCGGGGCATGCGAGGCGAAGCGGATCGCGAAGACGACCATGCCGAGGAGGGCGGCGAAGGCCAACGCGGTGGCGTCGCCGAAGATGCCGTGGAGCGTGCCGCCGGAGAGCAGAGAACCCGACGACCATACGGCGCCGTCACCGCTCGCGCCGCTCCCACCGGTGGCGTCCGCCGCCCCGTCCGGGCGGACGAAACCCGGGAGCACGGCGCCGTGCCAGATGACCGCCGCCCACAGCTCGAACAGGATCGACAGCGCGAGCACCCACTTCAGCGCGGATGCGATCGCCCGCACGAGCTCACGCCAGGTGAGCACAGCGCCCACGAACATTCCCAGTGCGGCGGTGAGGACCAGCAGCACGAGCGTCAGCGCCGTCGTCGCCGGATAGGCGGTCCACAGCAGCGACGCCACCGCCCACAGGAGGTAGCCCATCGCGAACCACGGCAGACGGCGCCACTGCACCGGCGGGCGCAACGCGAGCCACAATCCGGTGGAGACCACACCCGCGGCGGCCACGACGACCACGGTGCCGGCGATGCCGAGGGTCATCGTCCAGGCGGGCCCGGCGAGGGCCGCCGCGATCACGAAGATGCACCAGCCGCGCAGAAGGAGATGCCCCGACGTGGCGCGGATCGGCGCGGTCGGCGGCGCCCCAACCGGGTGCTTCGTATGGACGGCCATGGTGTGATCAGAGTAGCGCGGCGACGGTTCTAGGCTGGGGGCATGCTGACGCCGATCTCCAACGAGCCGCGCGATTACTCCTGGGGATCGAGGTCCCTCATCGCAGGTCTGGAGGGCCGCACCCCGACCGGTGCTCCCGAAGCCGAGATCTGGTACGGAGACCACCCCGGCTGCCCGTCGCGGACGCCCGACGGACGCCCCCTCGACGTCGTGCTGTCCGAGACCGGACGCCCCGCACTCCCGTTCCTGCTGAAGCTCCTCGCGGCGGCGTCGTCGTTGTCGATCCAGGCGCACCCCACGCGAGCGCAGGCGCAGGAGGGATTCGCACGCGAAGAACGGGCAGGGATCCCGCGGGACGCGAGCGATCGCCTCTACCGCGACGACAACCACAAACCGGAGATCATCGTCGCCCTGAGTGCGCAGTTCCGTGCGCTCGTGGGTCTTCGCCCATTGGCGGCGACTCATCGGCTCCTCGCCGATCTGGATGACGGCAGCGGGGAAGGCGCGGTCGCGGAGATCCGGGAGCGACTCGGCGCGGCCGTGGACGGCGCGGAGGCCGAGGAAGCGCTTCGTCGCACCCTGGCCTGGGCTCTCGGCGAGGCGGATGCCGCAACGATCGCCGATGTGACGTTCGCGCTCGAACGCGCCGACAGCGCCGAGTTCCGCGACGAGATCGCCGTCCTGCGTGCAGCCGCATCCGACTTCCCGGGCGACGCCGGCCTGATCGTCGCGCTCCTGATGAACATCGTGACGCTGCACCGCGGCGAGGCCCTCTTCGCCCCCGCCGGGGTGCTCCATGCGTACCAGTCCGGTCTCGGCGTCGAGCTGATGGCCGCCAGCGACAACGTCATGCGCGGAGGCCTCACCCCGAAACACGTCGACGTTCCCGAGCTGATGAGCGTCGTGGATGCGGCACCGGGGCCCGCACCCGTCATCGAACCGCGCGAACTCGCTCCCGGCGTCGTCGCCTACGACACTCCCGTGGACGACTTCGCCCTGCTGCGGGTCACTGTCGACGGTGTTGCGGTGCAGACGCCGGTGCGTGCGCCCGCCATCGCCCTGTGCACCGCCGGTGCGGTGGTCGTCTCGGCGTCCGGTGCCGAGGCCACTCTCGCTCCCGGCGGTGCGGTGCACATCGACGATGAGGATGCCGTGACGATCTCCGGTTCGGGCGAAGTCTTCCTCGCGCAGCCCGGAGCCTGACGCTCTTTCTCCCGTCGCGACACGCCGATGCGTCGGCGTGAAGGTTCAATGCCGTGTTGAGGGTTTACGATCCGCGACTTGACCGCGGCGAATGACAAGGGTGTAATTATCCCAACACGCGCATCAGCGCATCGGGAAAACGTGGGGAGAACGATATGACGGGTTACCGCTCCGGCGTCCCCGACAACTGGTTCGTCGACCCGGTCAACCTCGGGGTTCCCGGCGTCCGCCGGCCCGCGACGGGCGACGAGGATACGGCCCTCGCCTGGCAGGCCGATGCCCTGTGCGCCCAGACCGATCCCGAAGCATTCTTCCCGGAAAAGGGCGGCTCCACGCGCGATGCGAAGCGCATCTGCACGTCGTGCGACGTGCGCGGGGAGTGCCTCGAGTACGCCCTGCAGAACGACGAACGCTTCGGAATCTGGGGCGGCCTCAGCGAGCGCGAGCGCCGCAAGCTCAAGCGTCGCGCCTGACGCGCGTTTCGACTCGCTGCGC
>Ga0105244_10000678_pt1 | contig 29866 bp, 26 predicted proteins | sample KBSM44metaG_FD_80423 | JGI IMG/M metagenome (GOLD analysis project Ga0105244, IMG submission 80423) | Miscanthus rhizosphere microbial communities from Kellogg Biological Station, Michigan, USA - KBS M4-4 metaG | ecosystem: Host-associated > Plants > Roots > Rhizosphere > Soil | place... | reverse complement strand
GTCGGCGGCGATGGAGACGTGGACGATGTTCGGGCCATAGGCTTGCACCGCTACCCAGGCGCCGCTGCGATCGAGGGTGACGAGGGGCGCGGCATGGACGGCGCAGGTGAAGGAGACGGTGAAGGCGAATGCAAGCACCGTCGACGCGGGGCGGAGTGAAAGCAGTTTCATGGGACGGTTCCTGTGATTACAGGCGGATAATTTTGTATTGATCACAACGGTGTCGCAAGTGCGAAAATCACCAAACGGCCGACTGAAATTTACCTTCCGGCGCGCGGCGGGCGCCTGGGGCGAATCATCGCCGTGGTCGAAGCGTCAGTTTTTTTCCACAAGTCGTATAGAAAAATTGCGTCCGCCTATACGAAGTGGGAATAGCACCACGCGAAAATAATCATCTTGGTGATTGTTTGTGACTTTTATGACAATTCCTTACTCGACCTTGCAAGTCGCCCGCTCCCCCTCGGCCCCCGCGCCAAGAGGGAAACCGCCGGATTCTTCCCCTGCGGAAACCGTTTAACTTCCGGTCGACGGCCCCCCGGCCGCAGGTTGCTCAGTGTTTGCTAAGTGACTAGTCTTGACTCTGCCAGGCAAGAGACGGCCTAGGCGACCCAGAAATCAAACACTGAGGATAAAAATGAAAAAAAAGACATTGGAGACGATGGTGGCGTTGGCGCTGGCCGCCATGTACACCCCGGGGGTGTTGGCACAGGAGGCGCCGGCGACCGCCAGCGGTGAAGCGCCCCCCCCTTCGACCACCCCGGCCGCCCCATCCGCCGCCCAGGACAAAGTCGAAACCGTGGTCGTCACCGGTTTCCGCTCCAGCCTCCAGAAGGCGCTCAACCTCAAAGCCCAGGCCATCGGCGTACGCGATTCCATCGTCGCCGAGGACATCGGCAAATTCCCGGAGGCGAACGTCGCCGAATCGCTGCAGCGCGTGCCGGGCGTGATCCTGAACCGCGACGAATCGTCCGGCGAAGGCCAGCGCATCTCGATCCGCGGCCTGCCGACCGACTACTCGGTCACCACCCTGAACGGCGCGCCGGTCAACACCACGTCGACATCGACCATCGGCAGCGCCGCGCGCGGCTTCAACTACGACGTGTTCGCGTCCGAACTGTTCGGCCGCGTCGACTTCTACAAATCGCCGCTGGCCGAGTTGACCGAGGGCGGCCTCGGTGGCGTGGTCGATCTGCAGACCCCGCGCCCGTTCGACAATCCCAAGCGCACCATCCGCTACGGCCTGACCGACACCTACAACACCGCCTCCAAGCACCATGATCCGAACGGCTTCGTGCTGTACTCGAACACCTGGGACAAGCTGGGCTTCCTGATCGGCGCCTCGCACTCGGGCAGCGTCAACACCCGCTCCGGCTTCGAGGCGACGGGCGGCTACAACAGCTCCTTCAACGGCAGCCAGAGCCCCGTGAAAGGCAATTTCGCGCTGACCCTGGACTACGACGATCCGCGCGCCAACCTGTCCGGCTATACCCGCGACCAGATCGACAAGGCCCTGCTGCCGCGCATCTACCGCTTCTACGGCTCGCAAAACGAGCGTACCCGCGACGGTCTGGTGTCGTCGCTGCAGTGGAAGACGCCGACCCTCAACCTCAGTCTCGACACGATGTACTCGAAGCTGGAGAACACCCGCGAGGAAACCCTGTTCGGCATCCTGGTGCGCAGCACCAAGACCACCAACCGCGCCTTGCCGGCCGGCGCCAACGGCAACAACGGCCTGATTCCGGTCAATGTGCACATCGACCCGGCCACCAACCTGCTGACCGGCACCTTCGCCAACACCACCTACAACGCCGGCGCCGGCTACACCAAGGACGAAACCGAATTCGGTTACGGCGCCTTGAACGGCAGCTGGAAGGTCAGCGACAAACTGACCTTGACCGGCCAGGCCAGCTTAAACCAGAGCAGCGCCACCAGCGCGACCGGCCAGTTGTCGGGCTTTATCTACGGCGCGCAATCGACCATCGACTACGGCAGCGACCATGTCTACCCTTCGATCTCGTCGCCGACCAGCTACACCGATCCGAATAACTGGAGCGGTTTCGCCGTCAGCACCGGCTGGACCAAGGAAACCGACAAGGGCAAGCAGGCGCGCGTGGTCGCCGACTGGGACTACGACCTGCCCGGCGAATGGACCGGCCACCTGAAAGCCGGCCTGACCTTCGTCTCGACCACCAAGGGCGTCAACAAGCGTAACGGCACCTCGCTGGCGACGGCGAAGTTGAACAGCATCGGCGCCGCCGGCATGCGCAACGGCATGACCAGCAACCTGCCCATCGATAACCTGGACTTCGGCGCCGGCTGGCCGCACTCGTGGAGCACGTGGGACAGCAACTACTTCTACTCGCAGTTCGATCCGAACACCTACAATCCGCCATCGGCGTTCACGCCTTCGCAAAGCTTCACCGCGCAGGAGGATGTCAAGACCGCGTTCGTGCAGTCCGACTTCAAGGGCCAGGTCGCCGACCACGAATTGCGCATCAACGCCGGCGTGCGCTTCTCCGGCACCGACACCAAGATCGACAACTTCAAGCAGCAGGGCGCAAGCCTGGCGTACTCGCCGAACCATGAACAAGGCTCGTACAGCAATGTGCTGCCCGCCATCAGCGGCGCGTTCGACCTGACCGAGAACCTGATGTGGCGCGCCTCTTGGGGCAAGACCATCACGCGCGCCTCGCTGTCCGTGATCGCCGCGCAGACCGTGATCCCCAACCAGTTCGACAACACCGCCACCTCGGGCAACCCCAACCTGCGCCCGCAGCAGTCGAAGAACCTGGACACCAGCCTGGAATGGTACTTCTCGCCCGGCAGCCTGCTGTCGGCGGCCTACTTCAAGAAGGAGCTGACCGACGCCACCGTCGCCAACACGCAGATCGTCACCTTCGGCTCACTGGGTTTGCCCGACACCGCGCTCGGCCCGTTGTTCCAGGACGCCAGCGGACGTGTCGACCCGAACCTGGCGATGACCCTGCGCAGCTACACCAACGCCGGCCGCCAGACCCTCAAAGGCTACGAGCTGGCCTACCAGCAGGCGTTCAGCTTCCTGCCGGCGCCATTCAACGGCATGGGCGCGCTGGCCAGCTACACGCACATCGATCCGTTCAACAGCGCCAAATGGATCACCAACGCGGGCAAGGAGATCGAGGTCAACTCGGTGCCGAAGTACGCCTACAGCACCACGCTGTATTTCGAGAACGGTCCGATCGCGATGCGCATGTCCTATAACTACAAGGGCAAGTCGCTACACGGCGACAACCCGCGCAACCTGGGCGACGATTTGATACGCTGGCGCGCCGGCCGGGGCTACCTCGACGCCAACATCAGCTACAAGATCAGCGAGAAGCTGGAGTTCCGCATCGACGCGCTCAACCTGAGCAACACGCTGGCCTACGATTATTTCGAGGACGCGACCGGCCAGTACGGCAGCGGTAAGAAGACACGGATGGACTATGCGAAGTATGATGGCCGCACCATCAAATTCGGCATCCGCGGAAAACTCTAAGGGACCATCACCAACCTATGATGAAACGACTCTTCGCAACCGGCGCGATCGCGCTGGGTTTGGCCGGCTGCGGCACCCTGCCGCCGCCGGCGGTCGACACTTCCGAGCAGGAAGTCGTCGCCATTATCAACAAGGTCAACGACTACTGGCAGCAACGCGAAACGCCGCAAAAGTGGGCGTTCTGGGATATCGCCGCCTACCACACCGGCAATATGGAGGCTTACAAGATCACCGGCAATCCGCGCTACCGCCAGTATTCCGAGGACTGGGCCATCCACAACCAGTGGCAGGGCGCGAAGTCCACCGACAAGACCAAATGGAAGTACCAATACGGCGAGACCGACGAACATGTGCTGTTCGGCGACTGGCAGATCTGCTTCCAGACCTATGTCGACCTGTATCAGCTGGACAAGGTCAAGGACCCGCGCAAGATCGCCCGCGCGCGCGAGGTGATGGAACACCAGATGGGCACCGCGCAGAAGGACTACTGGTGGTGGTCGGACGGCTTGTACATGGTGATGCCGGTGATGACCAAGCTGTATAACGTCACGGGCGAGCGCAAGTACCTCGACAAGCTGCACGAGTATTTCGACTACTCGAACAGCATCATGTACGACAGCGAAGAGCGGCTCTACTACCGCGACGCGCGCTACGTCTATCCGAAGCACAAGAGCGTCAACGGCAAGAAGGACTTCTGGTCGCGCGGCGACGGCTGGGTGTTCGCCGGCCTGGCCAAGGTACTCAACGATCTGCCGAAGGACGATGCCCACCGCGCCGACTACGTGGCCAAGTTCAAGGGCATGGCGCAGGCGCTGAAGAAGGCGCAATCGGACGAAGGCTACTGGACCCGCAGCCTGCTCGATCCCGCGCACGCGCCGGGACCGGAAACCAGCGGCACCGCGTTCTTCGTCTACGGCTACCTGTGGGGCATCAATAACGGCGTGCTCGATCGCGACGAGTACCTGCCGACGGTGCGCAAAGGCTGGAACTTCCTGAGCAAGACGGCGCTGCAGCCGGACGGCCGGATCGGCTATGTGCAGCCGATCGGCGACCGCGCGATTCCTGGACAGGTGGTCGATCAGAACTCGACCACGCCTTTCGGGGTGGGCGCGTATCTGCTGGCGTCCTCCGAAATGGTACGTCTGCTGAAAAAATAAGAACGGAGACACGATGGAACGACGCAATTTCATACAGGCCGTGATGGCCGGTTCGGCCGCCAGCGCCACCCTGGGCGCGCAAAGCGCGATCGCCGCGACGCCGGCAGCAGGATCGGCGTCGGCGGCCGGCGCCGACGGCAAGACCGCGCGCGCCCAACTGGCCGCGCTGGCGCAGAAGATGACCGAACCGGTGCTGGCCAATATGGCGGCCGGCACGCTGAAGAAAAACTTCGCGCTGGAAGTCAGCCCGACCTGGGACGGCCGCGACAAGGGCGTGGCCTATCTGGAGTGCTTCGGCCGGCTGATCGCCGGCGTCGCGCCGTGGCTGGCGTTGGCGGACGACGGCACGCCGGAGGGCCGCACCCGCAAGCGCCTGCACCAACTGGCGCTGCAAAGCTATACCAACTCGGTCGATCCTGCCAATCCCGACTACCTGCTCTGGAAGGGCCCCGGCCAGACGCTGGTCGATTCGGCCTACTTCACCAACGCCCTGATCCGCGCGCCGAAGGCGCTGTGGGAGCCGCTCGACGCCAAGACCAAGCAGCGCATCATCGCCGAGATCAAGTCGCTGCGCCGCATCGAGCCGCCGTACATCAACTGGATGCTGTTCGCCGCCATGAACGAAGCCTGGCTGATGTCGATCGGCGAGGAGTTCGACCCGCTGCGCATGAACGTCGCCATCCGCAAGATCAACGAATGGTACGTGGGCGACGGCTGGATCAAGGACGGCGACGCCTTCCACTTCGACTACTACAACGCCTTCGTCATGCACCCGATGATGGTGGAGATACTCGACGTGCTCGATCAGAAAAAGGGCGCGTTCTGGAACGGCAAGCCGGAGGAGTTGCGCGCGCAGGCGGTCAAGCGCATGCAGCGCTACAGCGAGCACCTGGAGCGCTTCATCTCCACCGACGGCAGCTTCCCGCCGATCGGCCGCTCGCTGACCTACCGCACGGCGGCCTTCCAGCCGCTGGCGCTGCTGGCGTTGCGCAAACAGCTGCCGGCCAGCCTGCCGGAGGGCCAGATCCGCGCCGCGTTGCAGGCGGTGCACAAGGCCGTTTGGAGCGCGCCCGGCAACTTCACCAGGGACGGCTACCTGACCATCGGCTTCGTCGGCCACCAGCCGGAGCTGGGCGACTGGTACTCCAACAACGGCAGCATGTACATCGCCTCGGCCAGCCTGCTGCCATTGGGTCTGCCGGAGAGCGACAGCTACTGGACCTCGGCGCCGCAGGATTGGACCCAGAAGAAGGCCTTCGCCGGCGCCCGTTTCCCTAAAGATTACCCAGTCAACTACTGATCCTATGACCACATATTCCGTAACACGCCGCGGCGTGCTGCGCGGCGCCAGCGCCGCCATGGGCAGCCTGCTGCTGCCCGTCGCCGCCCAGGTGCAGGCCGCCGCCTCCGCGCGCTTCGCCATCGGCGACACCGATTTCCTCCTCGACGGCCAGCGCCTGCAAATCCGCTGCGGCGAAATGCACTTCGCCCGCGTGCCGCGCGAATACTGGACCCACCGCCTGAAAGCCATCAAGGCCATGGGCCTGAACACCGTCTGCGCCTACCTGTTCTGGAACTACCACGAATGGCGCGAGGGTAAATACGACTGGGCCGGCCAGCGGGACGCGGCCGAATTCTGCCGCCTGGCCAAGGCCGAGGGCCTGTGGGTGATCCTGCGTCCCGGTCCCTACGCCTGCGCCGAGTGGGAAATGGGCGGCCTGCCATGGTGGCTGCTGAAGAAACCCGGCGACAGCTTCCTGCGCACGCGCGATGCCAACTATATGACGCCGGCCAAGCGCTGGATGAAGGAAGTCGGCCGCGCGCTCGGTCCGCAGCAGATCACCAAGGGCGGCCCGATCCTGATGGTGCAGGTCGAGAACGAATACGGCTTCTTCGGCGAAGACCTCGATTACATGCGCGAGATGCGCCAGGGGCTGCTGGACGCCGGTTTCGACGTCCCCCTGTTCCAGTGCAATCCAACCAACGCCGTCGCCAAGACCCATTTGAAGGAGCTGTTCTCGGTGGCGAACTTCGGCAGCGATCCGGCGGCCGGCTTCAAGGTGCTGGACCAGGTGCAGAAAGGGCCGCGCATGTGCGGCGAATACTACTCCGGCTGGTTCGACACCTGGGGTGCGCCGCACCGCCGCGGCTCGGCCGCCGGCGCGGTGGCCGACATCCAGACCATGCTCAAGGCGAACGGCTCCTTCAGCCTGTACATGGCGCACGGCGGCACCACCTTCGGCCTGTGGGGCGGCTGCGACCGCCCCTTCCGTCCCGACACCACCAGCTACGACTACGACGCGCCGATCAGCGAAGCCGGATGGACCGGCGAGAAATTCCAGGCCTACCGCGACGGCATGAAGCCCTACCTGATGGCCGGCGAAACGCTGCCGCCGCCACCGCCGCAAAACCCGCTGATCGCCATCGCGCCGTTCACGATGAAGCAGTCGGCGTCGGTGTCCTCGGCGCTGCCGGCCGACGCCATCAAGGCCGTCTCGCCGCAGCCGATCGAACAGTACGACATCAGCCGGGGTCTCGTGTCCTACCGCGTCACCCTGCCCGCCGGTCCGGCCGGCACGCTGGAAGCGGCCAAGGTGCGCGACCTGGCCTGGGTCTACGTTGACGGCAAGCAGGTCGGCACCATGGACACGCGCTACCGCCGCTTCAAGGTCGACCTGCCGGCGCGCAGCCGCCCGGCGACGCTGGAGATCCTGCTCTACACCATCGCCCGCGTCAATTTCGGCGTCGAGATCCACGACCGCAAGGGCATGCACGGGCCGGTGCGTTTCGCCGGACAGCCGCTGGAAAACTGGGAAATCCGCGCCATCGACTTCGACGCCGACGGCGTGCTGCCGCCGCTGGCGTGGAAAACCGGCCGCGCCAAGGGTCCGGCCTTCTGGCGCGGCGGCTTCGACGCGCCGCAAACCGGCGACACCTTCCTCGACATGTCGAGCTGGGGCCAGGGCGTGGTGTGGGTCAACGGCCGCTGCCTGGGACGCTACTGGAACATCGGGCCGACGCAGACCATGTACCTGCCCGGCCCCTGGATCAAGCGTGGCCGCAACGAGGTGGTGGTGCTGGACCTGACCGGGCCGCAAAGCGCGCGCATCGCCGGCCTGAAGGCGCCGATCCTCGACAAGCTGCGGCCCGAACTCGATCTGGCCCGGCCGCCGAACAACGACAAACCGGCGCTGGACGGCGTCAAGCCGGCGCACGAAGGCGAATTCCAGAACGGCGCCGCGACCCAGGATGTCAAGTTCGCGCAGGCCGTCAGCGGCCGCCAGGTGTGCCTGGAATCGCTCGACGCCTTCGACGGCAAGCAGTTCGCCGCCATCGCCGAACTGGCGCTGCTTGGCCCGGACGGCAAGACGCTGAACCAGTCCAACTGGACCATCGCCTATGTCAGCAGCGAGGAGCGCACCAGGGAGGACGGCTCGGCGCTCAACGCCATCAACGGCCAGGCCACGGACTTCTGGCATAGCGCCTACAGCGGCAAGGCGCCGCACCCGGCCCACCCGCACCGCATCATCCTCGACCTGGGCCAAACGGACACGGTGGCCGGCTTGCGCTACACGCCGCGCCAGGGTGCCGACGGGGTGACCGGCCGCATACGCCACTACCGCGTCTATGTGGGGGGGCAGCTGGTCAAAACCGGCTGACCGGCAAACGGCCAATCGGCCATGCATGCGTCGCCAACGACACCGATTACGCTACGCTAAGCCACACTACGCGCATGCAAGCATTGACAGCAACTATCTTGTCGCGCAATCATCTTAACAACGGCCACGTTGGCCGGGATGAAGGCGTGACAAGGGTAGCCGGCGATGAACAACCGCGAGAATTTTTGGCATCATCCGGGCTGGCTGTTTTGTCTGCTGCTGCCGTTGTTCCACTTCGCCAGCGTCAAGCTGACCTTCTTCTGCGCCGTCACGCCGGAAAACGTGGTCGTGGTCTGGCTGCCCAACGCGGTGCTGCTGGCGGCGCTGCTGCGCTTTGAGGGGCGCCGCGCGCCGCTGCTGGCCGCCCTCACCTTCACCTCCGACGTGCTGGCCAACGTGAACGCCTTTTCCTGGACGGGGGCGGTGTTGTTCAGCATCTGCAACCTGACGGAAGTGATCATCACCTATCAATTGATGCGCCGCAGCGGCGCCTCGTTCGGCCTGCACCGCCTCAAGGACCTGATGATCTTCATCCTGGCCGGTCCCGTGGTCGGCGCGCTGCTGGCGGCCTTCATGGCGGCGGCGGTGCTGCAGTATCTGATGGAGACCCCGGCGTCGTACTTCACGCTGACCCGCCTGTGGTGGTTCGGCGACGGGCTGGGATTGCTGATCTACACCCCGCTGCTGCTGTCGCTGTCGCAACCGATGCGGCGCGAGCGGCACCTGACGCGGCTCGACGACGCCGCGCTGGTGCTCACGCTCCTGCTGGCGACGGCGGTGCTGTCGGCGCACGGCGGCGAGATCGACGGCGTCTCCGTCACGCCGACCCTGCTGCTGCCGGCGGTGGCCGTCATCGCCTTCCGCTGCGGCATCCGCCTCACCACCCTTACGGTGGCGCTGATTTCGCTGGCGACGGCGATGATGATGACCACCGGCCTGAAACCGTTCGGCGACGTGCCGGTGCATCTGGAGACGGTGCGCGCGCAGGAGTTCATCCTCACGCTTTGCATCGTCGGCATAGGCTTCGCCGTCCTGCTGGACGAACTGCATGCCCGCGAGCGCGACCTGGAAAATCGCGTGCGCGTTCGCACCCGGGAACTGGAGAAGTCGAATAGCCTGCTGGCCGCCATGAGCGCCACCGACGGCCTGACCGGCATCGCCAACCGGCGCCGCTTCGACGAGATGCTGGCCAGCGAATGGAACCGCTGCCGCCGCGCCAAACGCATGCTGATGCTGGCGATGCTCGACGTCGACCTGTTCAAACAGTACAACGACCATTACGGCCACCAGGCCGGCGACGACGCGCTGCGCGCCGTCGCCGGCGAGCTGACCACGCATATCCGCCGCAACAGCGACTTCGTGGCGCGCTACGGCGGCGAGGAGTTCGCCGTCATCGCGGAAGCGCCGGACCTGCCACACGCGCTGGCCATGGCCGACATGATCTGCCATTCCATCTCCGCGCTCGCCATTCCGCACGACCGCTCGCCCTTCCAGGTGCTGACGGCGAGCGTCGGCGTGGCGCTGATCATTCCCTGCGAGGACGACCAGCCGGTCGATCTGATGAAACTGGCCGATGCCGCGCTCTATCGCGCCAAGCAGCACGGCCGCAACCGGGTCGAAGTCGCCGACGCCGAGATGGTCACCTGACCACCGACGCCGCCGGCGGGCCGGCCGGATGGCCGGGCGCTTTGCCCGCCAGCTGGCGGTACTGGCTCGGGGTGACGCCGGTGGTGGCCTTGAACTGGCGCGTGAAGGCGGAATGGTCGCCGTAGCCGCAGGCTTGGGCGATTTCGGCCACGCTGGCGCTGCCGCCTAGCATGCGCGACGCCGCCTCGACCCGGGTCTGGATGATCATCTGGCGCGGCGTCAGGTGGAAGATGCGCAGGAAATAGCGCTCGATCTGCGCCACCGACATGTTCGCCGTGCGCGCCAGTTCGGCCAGATGCAGCGGCTGGCCGTACTGCTCCTGGATCAGGTTGACCGCCGCCGCCACCTTGCGGTAGGCGGGATTCTTCTTGTCGGCCATGGCCAGGTCGCGCGAGACGCCGGTCAGGCCGACGATGCGGCCTTCGCCGTCGCGCAGCGCCGTCTTGCGCGTCAGGCACCAACCGGGATCGCGGCTGGGATACAAATGCAGCTCCAACTGGTCCTCGATGTCGTGGCCGCCGGCCAGCACCGCCATGTCCTGCGCCACGTAGGACTGGCCGAAGGGATGGGCGAACACCTCCGCCGGGGTGCGTCCGATCAGCGCCGACTTGTGCCGGCGGCCGCACCGCTGCACCAGCGTCTGATTGACCACAACATACCTTCCCTGCACGTCCTTGACGAAGAAAACCACGTCCGGCAGCGCGTCGAACAGCGCCTCGGCGAAGAAGGGATCGGCTATGCCTGCGCCCAGCGCGCGGCGCGCGGGGTCGTCGGGGAGGGATGAATTGTCCATGGCCCCGATTGTGCCAGCGGTCCGCGCCGCAGTCTGCAGTTTTTTCGCCATTGTGCAGATTTCGTCATTTATCGTGCGCAGGCGGTGCAAGACAGCCTGACCGCGAAAGCCTAAGATTTGAGCATGAAAACCATCACCATCATCGATTCCCATACCGGCGGCGAGCCTACCCGGCTGGTCACCGAGGGCGGCCCGGATCTGGGCAACGGTCCCCTGGACGAGCGCCTGGCGCTGCTCAAACGCGAACACGACACCTTCCGCTCCGCCGTGGTGTGCGAGCCGCGCGGCTCCGACGTGCTGGTCGGCGCGCTGCTGTGCGAGCCGCACGCCGCCGACTGCGCGGCCGGCGTCATCTTCTTCAACAACGTCGGCTACCTGGGCATGTGCGGCCACGGCACCATCGGCCTGGTGGCCTCGCTGGCCTTCATGGGCCGCATCGGGCCGGGCCGCCACCGCATCGACACGCCGGTCGGCGTGGTGGAAGCGGAGCTGCACGAGGACGGCAGCGTCACCGTCGACAATGTCGCCTCCCACCGCAGCCGCGCGCAGGTCACGGTGGACGTGCCGGGCCACGGCCCGGTCACCGGCGACGTCGCCTACGGCGGCAACTGGTTCTTCCTGGTCGCCGGCCACGGGCTGGAACTGAACGCCGCCAACGTCGAGGCGCTGACCGCCTACAGCGCGGCCGTCGGCGCGGCGCTGCAGCGCGACGGCGTCACCGGCGACGGCGGCGCGCTGATCGACCATATCGAACTGTTCGCCCCATCGCGCACCGGCGCCGACAGCCAAAGCTTCGTGCTGTGCCCCGGCAAAGCCTACGACCGCTCCCCGTGCGGCACCGGCACCAGCGCCAAGCTGGCCTGCCTGGCGGCCGACGGCAAGCTGGCCGAGGGCGCGCTGTGGAAGCAGGAAAGCGTCATCGGCAGCGTGTTCGAGGCGTCCTACCGCTATCGCGGCGAGCAGCTGATCCCCAGCATCCGCGGCAAGGCATGGGTCAACGCGCAGGCGCGGCTGATCCTCGACCCGACCGATCCCTTCGTGTGGGGCATCCGGTGAACAACACCGACGTGATCGTCGTCGGCGCCGGCATCGTCGGCGCCGCCTGTGCGGACGCCCTCAGCGAGCGCGGACTGCGGGTGGCGGTCATCGAGCAGGATATCGCCGGCGGCGGCGCCACGGCGGCCGGCATGGGCCACCTGGTGGTCATGGACGACAACGCGGCCGAACTGGCGCTGTCGGCGTATTCGGTCTCGTTGTGGAACGATCTGGTGGGCGAACGCCCGCAGCGCCACGAATACAGCGGCTGCGGCACCATCTGGGTCGCCGCCGACGAGGAAGAAATAGACGCCGCGCGCGTCAAGGCGCAGACGTTGTCGGCCTACGGCATCACCTGCGAGCTGCTGTCGCCGGCGGCGCTGTACGCGCGCGAGCCGCAGCTGCGCGCCGGCCTGGCGGGCGGCCTGCTGGTCAAGGGCGACGGCCTGGTCTACCCGCCCAAAAGCGCTCGCATCCTGCTCGACCGCGCGATGCGGCGCGGCGCCATCACCAAGCGCGCCGCCGTCAGCGCCATCGAGGACCACGGCGTGCTGCTGGCCGACGGCACGCGCCACCAGGCGCAGCACATCGTGCTGGCCGCCGGCTCGCGCTCGGCGGCGCTGCTGCCGGAGCTGCCGGTGCAGCCGAAAAAAGGACACATCGCCATCACCGACCGCTATCCGGGCTTTGTCCGGCACCAGCTGGTGGAGCTGGGCTATATCAAAAGCGCCCATGCGGCCAGCGGCGATTCGGTCGCGTTCAATTTGCAGCCCCGTCCCACAGGACAAGTCTTGATCGGCTCCTCCCGCCAGTTCGACACGATCGATCCGGCGGTGGAGCCGGCCATGCTGCAACGGATGCTCAGGCACGCCACCACCTTCACGCCCGCGCTGGCGCAACTGAACGTGCTGCGTTGCTGGACCGGCCTGCGCGCCGCCACGCCCGACGGCCTGCCGCTGATCGGACCGCACGCGGCGCGCCGCGGCCTGTGGCTCGCCACCGGCCACGAGGGCCTGGGCATCACCACCTCGCTGGCGACGGCGCAGCTGCTGGCCGGCCAGATGCAAGGCGAGAGCACGCGCATTCCCATCAATCCCTACCTGCCCCGCCGCTTCCATGTTTGAATTCGCCGCCCACACTTTCGCCAACAACCGCGCCAACGGCGACAAGGGCGATAGCATCACCCTCAGTATCAACGCCCGCGCCGTCAGCGTGGCGCCCGGCGTCAGCGTGGCCGCCGCCATCGCCATGGCCGGCAGCATCGTCACGCGGCGCTCGGTCGGCGGCGCCGCGCGCGCGCCGCTGTGCGGCATGGGCGTCTGCCAGGAATGCCGGGTGACCATCGACGGCCGTCCGCACCAGCTCTCGTGCCAGACCTTGTGCGCCGACGGCATGCACGTGCAGACCGGCGCGTCGGAGCGCGCGGCATGAGCCACTACGACGTCCTCGTGATCGGCGCCGGCCCGGCCGGACTGGCGGCGGCGCATGCCGCCTGCGCCGGCGGCATGAAGGTCGGCATCGTCGACGACAATCCGCTGGCCGGCGGCCAGATCTGGCGCGGCGGTCCCGATCAACAGGCCGACCCGCGCGCGCAATCGCTGTGGAACGCGTTGCGCGACGCGCCCAACGTCACATTTTTACCGCAGACGCGGGTGCTGTATTCGCCGGAACCGGGGCAGCTGCGGGTGCAAGCGGCGGCGTCGTCGGACACGCTGCGCTTCGGCCATCTGATCCTGGCGACCGGCGCGCGCGAACGGCTGCTGCCCTTCCCCGGCTGGACCCTGCCCGGCGTGACCGGCGCCGGCGGCCTGCAGGCGCTGGCCAAGGGCGGCTATCCGCTGCAAGGCAAGCGGGTGGTGGTGGCCGGCAGCGGCCCGCTGCTGCTGGCGGTGGCGGCCACGCTCAAGCTCAAGGGCGCGCACATCGTCGCCGTCATCGAGCAGGCGGCGACGCCGGCGATGGCGCGCTTCGCCTTCGGCCTGCTGGCGACGCCGTCCAAGATCGCCCAGGCGCTGCGGCTGGCCGCGCAGCTCAAGGACGTGCCGTACCTGCACGACAGCTACGTGCGCTCGGCGCACGGCGACGGCACGCTGCAATCGGTGATGGTCCAGCGCGGCAAAGGGCGCGAACTGGAAACGCTGCAGTGCGACTACCTGGCCTGCGGCTACGGCCTGATACCGAACGTGGAACTGGCGCAGGCGCTCGGCTGCGCCACCGCCAGCGTCGGAGCGCAAACCGTGGTCGAAGCGGACCACTGGCAGCAAACCTCGGTGCCCGGCATCTACTGCGCAGGCGAAGGCACGGGCGTGGGCGGGGTCGACCTGGCGCTGGTGGAGGGCCGCATCGCCGGCCTGTCGGCCAGCGGCCAGATCGTGCCGGCGCAGGCCGATTTCGGCCGACGCGCGCGCTGGCGGAAGTTCGCCGCCAGCCTGGCGCGCACCTTCGCGCTGCGTCCGGAGCTGGCCACCCTGGCCGGCGACGACACCATCGTCTGCCGCTGCGAGGACGTCTGCCACGGGGAACTGCGCACGCACACCACCTGGCGCTGCGCCAAGCTGCAAACGCGCTGCGGCATGGGACCGTGCCAGGGCCGCATCTGCGGCGGCGCCACCGAAGTGCTGTACGGCTGGCGTCCCGACGCCGTGCGCATGCCGATCTCGCCGGCGCGCGTCGACACCATCATCGCCTAAAGCGAAATTTAATTGCGCTTGGCGATCGAGGTGCGCAGCACCAGTTGCGGTTCGATCATCGTGGTGTCCGAGGGCGGCTTGCCGTCGATGGCGGCGATCAGCTTTTCCATCGCGGCGACGCCCATGCGCTCGCTCTGCAGGTCCACCGTCGTCAGCGCCGGCGACGTGTATTGGCCGTACTGGATGTTGTCGAAGCCGGCCACCGAGATGTCGGCCGGCAGGTTGAAGCCCAGCGTTTGCGCCGCTTTCATGAAGCCGAGCGCGATCAGGTCGTTGTAGCAGATCAGCGCGTCCGGATGTTCCTCCCCCAGCATGATGGCCGAGCACAGACGCTCGCCTTCCGCCGACGTCGGCGCGCTGCCTTCGTAGACCGTCAACTCCTGCCCGTAGCCCTTCAGGCATTCGCGGATCGCGCCCAACCGGTCCTCGTCGCGGCGCGAGCGCGGAAAGCGCAGGTAGGCGATCCGCTTGTGCCCCAGCGAGACCAGGTGCCGCACCAGCATGCCGGCGCCACGGTGGTCGTCGCTGCCGACCCACGGCAGGTTCAGGCGCGCCGGCCGGCCGAAATACACCAGCGGCTTGCCCAGGTCCATGACCCAGTCCATTTCCGATTCGAGCATGCGCGAGAAGATGATCAGGCCGTCGACCCGACGGCTCAGCGCCTCCAGCAGGGGCCGCTCGCGGTCGGGATTTTCCTCGGTGTCGACCAGCAGCAGCGTGTAGCCGTGCGCCAGCGCGACCCGGTTGGCGCCCTTGACGATGCTGGTGAAGTGGGGATTGCCGACGTCCAGCACCGACAGGCCGATGCTCTTGGTGCGGCCGGTGATCATCGATTGCGCCAGCGGATTGGAGCGGTAGCCCAGCCGCGCGATGACTTCCTTGATGGTCGCCTCGACCGCCGGCGAGAAGCGCTGCGCGCCGTTGACGAACTTGGAGACGGTGGCCGTCGAGACGCCGGCCGCCGCCGCGACGTCGCGTATGGTTGCTACATTTTTTTTCATGATCGGGCTGTGGGGGTTGGCGCGGCGCCAAAGCGTGGATATTAGCACGCGCCCCCGCGACCGCCTTCGGCGGCGCCGGCGGGGAGCCGGCGCCGCCGTCCAACCCGGCCCGTTTACAGGTCGGTGATTTCCTTATGGCGCGGCACCAGCGCCTTCATCACGCACCACGCCACCAGGTAGGCCAGCGCGCAGATGCCGAACATGATCATGTAGCCGGTGCGGATGTCGTTGACCGATTTGTAGTAGTCGAACACCCAGCCGCCCAACTTGGTCAGCGCCACGCCGCCGATGCCGCCGGCCATGCCGCCGATGCCGATCACCGAGGCCACCGATTTTTGCGGGAACATGTCCGAGACGGTGGTGAAGATGTTGGCCGACCAGGCCTGGTGCGCCGAGGCGCCCACGCCGATCAGCAGCACCGGCACCCAGAAGCTGATCGCGCCGAGCGGCTGCGCCAGCAGCACCACCAGCGGGAAGAAGGCGATCACCAGCATGGCCTTCATGCGGCCGTCGTACGGCGCGTAACCGCGCGACATGAAGTAGCTGGGGAACCAGCCGCCGCCGATCGAGCCGATCATCGTCATGCTGTACAACACGGCCAGCGGCACGATGATGGCGTCGCCCTTCATGCCGTATTGCGCCGACAGGTAGGTGGGCAGCCAGAACAGGAAGAACCACCAGACGCCGTCGGTCATGAACTTGCCGAAGGCGAAGGCCCAGGTCTGGCGGTATTTCAGCAGCTGGAACCACGAGACTTTTTTGGCGGCGGCGGCCGACGCTTCCTCGGTCTTCTCGACCGGCTGCACCGAGTCGCTGCGGATATAGGCCAGCTCCTCCTTCGACAGGCGCCGCTGCTGTTCCGGCTTTTCGTACAGCCACAGCCAGACGCTCATCCAGATGAAGCCGAGCATGCCGATCATGATGAAGGCCGACTGCCAGCCCCAGATGGCGGCGATCACCGGCACCGTGATCGGCGCCAGGATGGCGCCGACGTTGGCGCCGGAGTTGAAGATGCCGGTGGCGAAGGAGCGTTCCTTCTTCGGGAAGTATTCGGCGGTGGCCTTGATCGCGGCCGGGAAGTTGCCGGCCTCGCCGACCGCCAGCACCGCGCGCGAGATCATGAAGCCGACGATCGACGGCACCAGCACCACGCCGAAGGCGGCGCCGATGACGGCCACGCCCTCGCCCATCGGCACCGAGAACGCGTGCAGGATGGCGCCCAGCGACCAGACCACGATCGCCACCACGTAGGCGGCCTTGGTGCCGATCTTGTCGACCACGCGGCCGGCGAACAGCATCGAGATCGCGTAGACGAACTGGAAGGCGGCGGCGATGTTGGCGTAGTCGGTGTTGGTCCAGCCGAACTCCTTGGACAGGTCGGGGGCCAGCAGGCTCAATACCTGGCGGTCCAGGTAGTTGACGGTGGTGGCAAAAAACAACAGTGCACAGATGGTCCATCGGTATTTACCGACGGCTTGGCCCACCACGTGCGGAGTTACAGGCTCGCTCAGGTTCATGGCATCACTTATATTTTGGTTTTTGGTGATGATCTCTCGGTCTCCACGAGATCACTTTAGTCGTATGTCATCGTACAACTATAAAACTTGATAAGCAAGCACAAAGATAAGCCCGTTGAAGCCGCCCCGCGCAAGAAGATGATTGATTCATGAGGCGTCGGTGCCGATGCTTGACCGGCGCCGCTCCGCCCCTGTGGCGGCGTTGTAGGACGACCTCAGGCCGGCTGCGCGGCCCGCGCGTCGCCGGTCTTGACCAGCAGCAGCGCCACCAGGCTGATCACCGCCGCGCCCGACAAATAGTAGCCGACGTAATGCAGTCCGTAGTTGGTCGCCAGCCAGGTGGCGATGTACGGCGCCAGCGAGGCGCCGAGGATGCCGGCCAGGTTGAACGTCAGCGAGGCGCCGGTGTAGCGCACCTCCGGCGGGAACAGCTCGGACAGGATGGTGCCCAGCGGGCCGTAGGTCATGCCCATCAATCCCAGGCCGAGCGACAGGAACACGGTGATCTGGACCAGGCTGCCGGAGCCGAACAGCGGCGCCAGCGCCAGCCCGAACACGGCGATCGCGGCCGACACCCAGATCAGCGTCGTGCGGCGGCCGTAGCGGTCGGCCCACAGCGCGGCGAGCGGGATCGTCAGGCCGAAGAACAGCACGGCGATCAATTGCTGGATCAGGAAATCCTTGCGGGTGAACTTGAGCGCCGTGGTGCCCCAGCTGAGCGCGAACACCGTCATCAGGTAGAACAGCACGAAGGTGGCCAGCGCGATCAGGGTGCCCAGCACCAGCACGCGGCCGTGGTCGCGGAACACCGTCACCACCGGCACCTTGACGCGCTCGTTCTTGTCGAGCACCTTCTGGAAGTCCGGCGTCTCGTGGATTTTCAGGCGGATATACAGGCCGACCACCACCAGCAGCGAGCTGGCCAGGAACGGAATGCGCCAGCCGTAGCTGAAGAACTCGGCGTCGGTCAGCACTTCGCTCAGCAGCAGGAAAATGCCGCCCGACAGGAAGAAGCCGATCGGCGCGCCCAGCTGCGGGAACATGCCGTACCAGGCGCGTTTGCCCGGCGGCGCGTTCTCGGTCGCCAGCAGCACCGCGCCGCCCCACTCGCCACCGAGGCCGAGGCCCTGGCCGAAGCGGCACAGCGCCAGCAGCGCCGGCGCCAGCGTGCCGATCTGCGCGTAGGTCGGCAGCATGCCGATCACCACGGTCGAGATGCCCATCATCAGCAGCGCCGCGACCAAGGTGGCCTTGCGGCCGATGCGGTCGCCGAAGTGGCCGAACACGGCCGAGCCGACCGGGCGCGCGAAGAAGGCGATGGCGAACGTGGCCAGCGACTGCAAGGTGGCGGCGGCCGGATCGCTGGCGGGGAAGAACAGCTTGGGGAACACCAGCACGGCGGCGGTGGCGTAGATATAGAAATCGAAGAATTCGATGGTGGTGCCGATCAAGCTGGCAAACAGCACCGTGGACGGCGAATTGGTCTTGGACGATCCCGGTTGAGACTTGCTCATGCGTGCGGCTCCTGCGGATGGGTGGTGCGCCTCATCATACACACCCGGTCCGCAGCTTGCCAAGCAGATATGATTGCCCGTGATGACTGGTCAGTGATCGATTTGCGACAGTCCCGCGGCGATCTCGTCGGCCTTGAGCGGGCGCACCACGCGCGCCACTTCCCGGCCGTCGCGCAGGAAGATCAGGGTCGGCCACAGCTTGACCTTGTAGGAGCGGCCCAGCGGACGGCCCGGCCCGTCCTCGACCTTGTAATGGTTGACGGCGGCATGGCCGGCCATCGCCTGTTGCAGCGGCGACTGGGCGGCCATGCAATGGCCACACCAGTTGGCGCCGAACTCCAGCAACGTGGCGCCGGGCATGGCGTCGATCTCGGCGCGCGGCGGCGCCTCGGCGATATAAACAGTTTTCATTAGACGGTTTTCATTGGGTCTTGAACTTGGCACATGGATCGGTGCGTTGCTGCGTCTTGAGCTGGTGCGCCACGTCGTACAGGCCGCCATCCTTGTCGCCGCCCTCCACGAAGCCCTCGCTGCGCACGGTCAGTATAGGCTGAATCTGATTGAGCCAGCGCGCGACACCGATGTCCTTGCGCACATGGCCGTTGCCGGCGATCAGCACCACGTCGCGCGGCCGCTGGTCGCGCACGATCTTGGCCATCCAGATGTCGCGCGCGACCTGGGCGTTGACCATGCCCTCGATCATCATCTCGGGCGCCATATTGCAGTGGCCGATGGCGATCTCCTTTTGCTGGGCGGCGCGCAGGTCGGCCGGCAGCGGCTGGTCCAGGCGGTAGTCCTTGACGCTTTGCGGGTCGAAGGTGGCGGTGACGCCGTCGCGCACCACGCGCGAGGCGTCGGCGCGCGACAGGTTGCCGGCCACCAGCGGCAAGCGGTAGGTCAGCGCCAGCTGGATCACCGGGTAATACAGTTGCCAGTCCCAGCGGGCGCCATTGACGACGCGGATCACGCACTGCGCGTCGAGGCAGCCCTTTTGCGCCTTGTTGAGCAAATCCTGGTCTTCGCGGTCGAACTGCTCCATGACGATGGCCGGCCGCCAGCCGCCCTCCACCCGCTGGCGCAGCAGATCGTAGCGCAGCCGGTGCCCCTGGGCGTTGTCGTGCACCTCGCCCAGCAACAACACTTGCGGATTGGGTCCGGCCGGGGCGGCCTGCCCGGCCTCCGGTGCCGGGCCAGGGCGGGCGCCGCCGGCGCAACCGGCCAAGGCCAGCGCGCCTGTCAACATTGCCGTAAAGCCAATTGTCCGCCAGCTTTTTTTATATGTGGATATCATTCCGCTCCTCACGTCTGAGTTCGCAAGAAACCTGCGGCGCCTGCCGATGCATCGGTCTGTTGTTGCGGCGCAATATTAAATTTCTTTGACATAAACACAGATAGCAATATGTTATGAATTGTGGTTTAATAGTCTTTGTGCAATAAACGTCCAACGCATTGCGGTCGCGAGTCTAGGGTGTCTGCATTAAATTGCGGTTAACACCGAGCCCCCGCAGTATTGCCATAGGAGTAAATTATGAAAATAACACCGCTTTTAACATCGCTGCTATTGGCGCTGAGCCTGACCGGCGCGGCGCACGCCAAGGTCCACACCGCCCCTGCGGCGCATAACGCAGCTGCAACAATTGAAGCCGAAAAATGCGTGCCGAACGCGGCCTCCTCATGCATGACCGCCGACGACGCGGCGGCCAAGGACGACGACAGTGTCGATCTCGCCACGCTGCCGAAAGCCAATCCCGTGCAGCAGGTCGACGCCGCCGCCTCGCCGGTGCCGGAACCGCAAACCTTCGCCATGATGGCGCTGGGTCTGGCGCTGCTGGGTTTCTCCTCGCGCCGCCGCAAGCCGTCGGACAAGTTCGAGAACTAAGCGCTGCCCATGCGGCACGACACACATCCCGCCCGGTGCGGGATTTTTTTTGCCCTTCAGTAGCAAAGCGCCCGTATGTTGCTGATGGCCACGCCCTGGGCCATGGCGCGGAACGCGCACCCCAGCTTGCGCCAGCCGTCGTCGGTCAGCATCACCGCGCCGACCGCCAACGCCAGCGCGACGGCCAGCACGATCAACAATCCCTTGATGGCGTCTTTATTCATGCGGCCCCCGGTCGGCGCGGCGTGAACGGCGTTAGGCGGCGTCCGCCAGCTGGTAGTCGAAGTCGTAGTAGTGCTTGCCGCCTTCGATGCGGATGTTCAAGGTGCCGCTGAGCCCCTCGAGCTCGTCCCGGCCCGAATCGGGCACCACCGCCACCGCCAGGCTGGGCGCGCCGCGCTCCATGATGCCGCGATGGTGCAGCAGGAAGTTGCCGCGTTTGCCGTCGAGGGAGCCCTCGACCCGTTCGATCGCCACGTACACGCCCGAGCCCAGCGCGCTGTCCATATAAGCCAGCATCTCGCCCTTGCCGGTGGCGGCCAGCGCGCCGTGGTACTGCTTGTCGAGCGACATGCGGCCCACGCCGCTGTCGCCGGCGACCTCGGAGGTCGACTCCGGCCGCATCTTGACGCTGAATTCCCCTGTGACCCTGTTCATCGCTGCTCCTTCCTAGGCGGGCAGGCGGGTTTCCGCCTGGCCGCTGGTGTCGTCGACCGGCGTCACGCACGGCATGCGCAGCGTGAAACTGGCGCCGTGGCCCAGCACGCTGGCGACCGTGACCGTGCCGCCGAATTGTTTGGCCATCAGGTTGAACACGATGTTCAGCCCGAGCCCGGTGCCGCCCTGCCCGCGCCGCGTGGTCACGAACGGATCGAACACCTTGTCCAGCATTTCCGGCGCGATGCCCTTGCCGTTGTCGCTCACCCGCATCTCGATCCAGTCGCCCTGGCGCACCACGTCGATGGTGATGCGGCCCTCGTCGTCCGGCTCGAACGCGTGGTCGACGCAGTTGAGCGTCAAATTCGTGATCACCTGCGCCAGCGCGCCCGGGTAGCTGTCGAGCATGATATCGGGCGGGCAATCGATGCCGACCGCGATATGCGTCTTCTTCAGCTTGGGCTGGAGGCTGGACACCACCTCGTTTATATAATCGCGCAATTCGAAGCGGCGGCGCGCCTCGCTGACCTGGTCGACGGCGATCTGCTTGAAGCTGTGGATCAGGTGGGCGGCGCGGTAGGCGTTGTTCATGATCAGGCGCGTGCTTTCGGCCGCCGTCTCGAGGTAGCGCATGATGTCCGATTTCTTGATGTTGCCGCCCTCGACGGCCAGTTGCACCTTCTCGGTGGCCTCCATCAGCACCGAGGCGCTGGTCAGGGCGATGCCGACCGGCGTGTTGATCTCGTGGGCGACGCCGGCCACCAGGCCGCCCAGCGAGGCCAGCCGCTCGGCCTGCAGCAGCGATTCCTGCGTGCGGCGCAGGTCGGCCATGGCCTTGGCGGTGGCCTGGGCCGACTTGCGGGCCTCGTCCTCGGCCTCGCGGATGCGCTGGATGTTCGATTTGACCTTGCGCTGGATGGCGTTGAAGCCGCGGATGACCTCGCCGAGCTCGTCGTGGCGGCTATCGGCCAGCTCCTCGACCTCGTCGCTGCCGCGCGTGGCCAGGTCGAACAGGCCGTCGCGCAGGCGCTTGAGGGGGTCGAACACGATGCGCAGCGACAAGGCCAGCGCGGCCACCAGGATCAGGTCGAGCAGCAACACCTCGATCACCTTGCGGCGCACCTCGGCCGCCAGGGTGGCGTCGATCTGGGCGCGGCTGAAGTTGACCACCACGCGGCCGACGATGACCGGCTTGAGCGCGGCCCCGGCGGCGCCGGAGTCGCGGTAGGCCAGGTCGGCCACCACCGGCATGCCACCGACGGCGGCATCGTTCTCGATCGTGCTGATTTTGCCGTCCTCGTGGCGCAGGCGGCCGGAAAACAGGCCCACCGAGGTGTCGTAGACGCGGATCGACACCAGTTCGGGCGGCATCATCTCGGCGGCGACGATGTTGTCGACCTTGGCCTTGTCCAGGTCCCACAGCGCCGACGGCAGGCTGGTTTGCAGCCGGGTCAGCACGCCCTGGCGCAGGCGCTGGCTGCTCACTTCGAGTTCGTGCCCGAGGCTGTATTGCGCATAGGTGCCGGAAATGCCGAGCACCAGGGTCACGATGACCACGAAGAGCAGCGTCAAACGGCCTTGAATACCAGACATCGAACAATCTCCCCCGACCACGTATTTGACGGCAACGTCCCAATGTACGGTATGGGCTGCGTCTTGGCAAGAATTTGGGGCGGTCGCCGGGCAACGGCGCCTCCGCCCGGCAGACTTCACCGGCGCGCAATGGTAATATCGTGCGACATGTGGGCCGGCTGACACACCGGCGGACAACCCGAATTTAGCGGAGGCACCATGACGGGCAATTATCATCAACTGGCGACGGCCGAGGTGCGGCCGGGCATGGTCCTGTCCGACGTGCTGCTCGACGTCCAGGGCCACGTGCTGCTGCCGCGGGGCACCGTGCTGACCGAGGCCATGCTGGCGCTGATGCCGCGCCACGGCATCGCCGTGCTGCCCATCGTGCGCGAGGACGTCGCGCCGGAGGTGGCGCGGGCCGCGCTGACCCAGCATCAGGCCCGCATCGATCATCTGTTCCGCAAAAACGACGCCGACAGCGACAACGACTGGGCCACGGCGTTGCTGCGGCGTTTCGTGACCGATTTCCGGCTCGGCAAAGCGGAACCGGAGCAAGCCACGGAGCACCCCGGACATGAGTAACACCCTCAGCTACGACGACGTCGTGCGCAACCTCGACGACCTGCCGTCGCTGCCGGCGGTGGTGATGGAATTGCTCAACAGCATAGACCAGGACGATGTCGACATCTCCGTGCTGGCCAAGAAGGTGTCCTACGACCAGGCGCTGACCGCCAAGACGCTGCGGCTGGCCAATTCGTCGCTGTACGGGCTGCAGGTCAAGGTCACCACCATCCAGCAGGCGATCACCTACCTGGGTTTCCAGACCACCCGCAACCTGATCACGGCGGCGGCCGTCACCGGCTGCTTCGCCGAGGGCCATTGCCCCGGCTTCGACCACAAGGCGTTCTGGCGCCACTCGATCGCCACCGCCGCCTGCGCCAAGGTGCTGGCGCGGCAAATGCGCTTCAACCAGGATTACGCCTTCACGGCCGGCTTGCTGCACGATATAGGCAGGCTGGTGCTGGTGTCGTGCTTCCCGAACCAGTATTCGATCACCCTGGCCTACCGCGAGGAGCACGACTGTTATTTGCTGGAGGCCGAACGCAAGGTGCTGGGCGTCGATCACGTCGACGCCGGCATGGCGCTGGCCGAACACTGGAATTTTTCCGACACGATGCGGCTGGCCATCGGCGGCCACCACGATCCGGAAGCGCCGGGCGCGGGCTTCCTGGCGGCCATCATCCATGTGGCCGACGCCATCGTCCACGCGCTCGATCTGGCGCAGGTGCGGGACGATCTGGTCCCGCCCGTGTCCACCGTGGCCTGGACCGCGCTGGGCCTCGATGAGGAAATCTATCTGCAGCTGTTCCGTGAAACCGAGCTGCAATATGAAGAAATTTCGATGGTGCTGCTGAGCTAACAGACTACGCTGACGGACTGCCTACTGCACAAGATGCACGAAAACACGAAAGGGCTACCTGCCGGCCGGGTCGGACGTGACGTCGATGGACGTCGCGTCAGCCACGGCGCGGCAAGTGCGGAAGCTGCGGGCGCATTAATGACGCGCGTAGTTTCCGGCCTCGGCCTTTTCTGGGCGCTCTTCAGGCTTCGGACGGCCCTGCGCATCGGACAGGCGGTATTTGGTGCGGCGGTCGCCCATCAAGTCGCGCAGGTCGCGGATGCTCATGCCGGTCACCTCGTGCATGCGGATCAGCAGCGAGGCGCCGACCGGCAAACGGTGGTGACGGATTTTGCTGATCACCGGCGGAGCCACTTCCAGCAGGCGCGACAGCGCGGCGTCGTTTTTCAGTTGCATCTTGCCGAGCAGGATGTCCAGCAGATGGTTGGGGTTGTAGCTTTCTTGGGAAGCAAGAGCGTGATGTGCCATGATTTTCCTCGTTGGTTGGGTGAAGATATAGTGCTGGTCGGAACTTAAGGACAACTTAGAATTTATCAATTAACTGCATCCTGGGATAAGCAGCTAACAGAGCGACTAAACTAACCCGCAAGTCCGATTTGCCTGAATTGCCTTTCGTGCAAGAGAATTCTATGCTTAAAGGGACTGCTCCAGCCGGCGCACGGTGTATGAAGATTGTTTGACATCAACCGCCGGCTAGAAAACTTAGCAACTATGCTATTTCATCACATGGGGCCGGAGGGTGTCGCACGCAAGAACTTGTAGGAAATTGTTACATGAAGCAAGTTCATGCAGAGTGACGGCGGGTTTGCTACCCCTCGGCAACTGTGTCACAGCCAGGGCAACATTCGGTGATCCCGGGGCGGCGCCGGCCGGGTCCGACGCGGGCCGCGCACCCCGCTTCAAAATGCGGCGCGGGCGCGGTTTGCATCGGCAAATTACGCTAAACTAGCGCCTGTGCGCAGCAGTGCGCCCCATCCCGCCTCATCTCTTAAAAGCATTCCATTGAAAACCAAAACACCCGTTCAGCCGCATTACTTTGTTCCAGAGCCGCTCGACAACTCGCGCCTGGCCCATTTGTGCGGTCCCCTCGACGAAAACCTGCGGCAGATTTCCGCCGCGCTGGACGTCACCATTTTCCGTCGGGGCGAGAAATTCATCGTCAGCGGCCACAATGCCGAACGCGCGGTGCAGATCCTGGAACAGTTCTACGCCGTCGCCAACAAGGTCGTGCCGATTGAAGAGGTGCAACTGGCGCTGGTCGAACAGCGCGCCGGCCTGGCCGCGGCGGCCACCGCCGCGGCCACCGTCCCTGGCGGCGACGCCAAACCGCACGCGGTGGCCGAGGCGCCATTCGTCGAACCGGAAATCAACAGCCCGGTGCTGAAGACCCGCCGCGCCGACCTGCGCGGCCGCACGCCGCACCAGATCCGTTACCTGCGCAACATCCTCGAGCACGACATCAGTTTCGGCGTCGGCCCGGCCGGCACCGGCAAGACCTATCTGGCCGTGGCCTGCGCGGTCGACGCGCTCGAGCGCGACGCCGTCAAGCGCATCATCCTGACCCGTCCGGCCGTCGAGGCCGGCGAGCGGCTCGGCTTCCTGCCGGGCGACCTGGCGCAAAAAGTCGATCCGTATCTGCGGCCGCTGTACGACGCGCTGTACGACCTGCTGGGCTTCGACCGCACGCAGAAAATGTTCGAGAAGCAAGTCATCGAGATCGCGCCGCTGGCCTATATGCGCGGGCGCACCCTGAACCACGCGTTCGTGATCCTCGACGAGGCGCAAAACACCACCGTCGAGCAGATGAAGATGTTCCTGACGCGCATAGGTTTCGGCAGCAAGGCCGTCATCACCGGCGACGTCACGCAGGTGGACTTGCACAAGAGCCAGAAAAGCGGCCTGGTCGATGCCGTCCAGGTGTTGAAGGACGTGCGCGGCATCGCCTTCAGCCACTTCAACAGCGAGGACGTGGTGCGCCACCCGCTGGTGGCGCGCATCGTCGACGCCTACGAGACGGCGCACAACTACGAAGCCGAGATCGCTCCCCTCCTCAAAGCCACCGCCCTTAAAAATGTCCGTAAAAAATAAACTGACCTTGTCGGTGCAATATCCCGACGCCCGCCTGAAGGAAGTCATCACCCGTCCGGCCATCCGCAAGTGGATACAGGCGGCGCTGTTCGCCCCGGCCGAGCTGACCATCCGCTTCGTCGACGCCGACGAGGGCCGCGAGCTCAACAAGCAATACCGGGGCAAGGACTACGCCACCAACGTGCTGACCTTCGCCTACAACGAGGGCGAGGAACTGGACGAGGACGCGCCGACGCGGGCCGACATCATCCTGTGCACCGACGTGCTGGAAAAGGAGGCGGCCGAGCAGAAGAAGTCGGTGGAGGAGCACACGGCCCACCTGATCGTGCACGGCGTGCTGCACGCGCAGGGCTACGACCACGAGGACGACGAGGAGGCGGCCGAGATGGAAGGCATCGAGACCGAGTTGCTGGCCGAGCTCGGGTACGCCGACCCGTATGCCGCCGAAAAAACCACGTAGGGCGGATTTAGCGGGCGAGGCCCGCTAGCCGCCCTAGGGGCCCATCGAAGGGGCGGCCTACCTGCCGGTAGGCTTTAAGAGCGCAGCGTAATCGGCCACGCATGCGCCGCCGGCGGTTCATAGATGGCCGATGACGGCGTTCCGCCTAATCCGCCCTACGTGATCCTTGGACAAGTTCGCGCACACATCGTCGGTTAAAACGCATGGTTTTTTTGACAAAAACGGCCCTGCCCGACCTTTTGGTGTATCCTATACCCCTTCAAAACAATGGCTCACGCCTACTATGCAAGAGCACTCTAGTGGCGTCAAGACTGACGCCAAACCCCATCGGTCACTGTTTGAACGCCTGACCGCACTGATTTCCCCCGAGCCAGAGAACCGCGCGGAACTGCTCGAAGTTCTGCACGACGCCCACGAACGCAACCTGATCGACGCCGACGCCTTGTCGATGATCGAAGGCGTGTTCCAGGTCTCCGACTTGTCCGCCCGTGACATCATGATTCCCCGCTCGCAGATGGATGTCATCGACATCTCCAAGCCGATCGAGGAATGGATGCCCGCGGTGCTGGCGACCGCCCACTCGCGCTTCCCCGCCATCGAGGGCGAGCGCGACAAGGTGATCGGCATCCTGCTGGCCAAGGACCTGCTGCGCTACTACGCCGAAGAGTCCTTCGACGTGCGCGACATGCTGCGCCCCGCCATCTTCATCCCCGAGTCCAAACGCCTGAACGTGCTGCTGCGGGACTTCCGCGCCAACCACAACCACATGGCCATCGTGGTCGACGAGTACAGCGGCGTGGCCGGCCTGATCACCATCGAGGACGTGCTCGAACAGATCGTCGGCGACATCGAGGACGAATACGACTTCGACGAGGAAGAGGACAACATCCTCTCGATCAAGGAAGGCGTGCACGGACCGCGCTGGCGCATCAAGGCGCTGACCGAGATCGAGCAGTTCAACGAGGAACTCGACACCTCGCTGCCCGACGACGACGTCGACACCATCGGCGGCCTGGTCGCCAAGCACCTGGCGCGCATGCCGCACAAGGGCGACATCTTCGACTACCAGGGCATGCGCTTTGAAGTCTTGCGCGCCGACGCCCGCCAGATCCACGTGCTGCTGGTGGAAAAACTGCCGGCCGCGCCCGACGCCGGCGACACGCAATAATGCGCTTTCGCCGCGCCAATCCGAACGATCCGCCAAAGCCGCAACGCAGCACCAAAGGTCGGATGGTCATCACCATGCTGGCCGGCGCGATGTGCGTGTTCGCCTTCGCGCCGTTCGGCTGGTGGCCGCTCGAGATCCTCGGCCTGGCAACCCTGTTCTACCAGGTGCTGCGCAGCGCCGACGTCAAAAGCGCGGGGCTGATCGGCTGGGCCTTCGGCTTCGGCTGGACCGCCGCCGGCACCCACTGGCTGTACGTGTCGCTGCACGATTACGGCGCCATGGCCGCGCCGATCGCGGTTGCCGCCGTGCTGCTGCTGGCCTGGGGCATGGGTTTCTACGTGGCGCTGGCGATGGGCGGCGCGGCCTGGCTGCGCAAGCGCTGGTCGCTGCCGCTGCCGGCCGCCAACCTGCTGGTGCTGCCGGCCATGTGGGCGCTGTTCGAATGGGTGCGCGCCTGGCTGTTCACCGGCTTCCCGTGGATGTCGTCCGGCTACGCCCACAACCACAGTCCGCTGGCCGGCTACGCGCCGGTGATCGGCGTCTACGGCCTCGGATGGCTGGCGGCCGTCATCGCCGGCGCCCTTCTGCTGCTGCTGCACCGCACCCGCATCAAGGCGGCGGTGCTGATCGTCGCCATCTGCGCCGTCGGCGTCGGTCTGACCTACCTGCAATGGACCTACCCGGAAGGCAAGCCGATCTCGGTGCGCCTGCTGCAAGGGAACATCCCGCAAAGCGAAAAATTCGACGGCGCCCGCGTGATCGAGACGATGAAGCTGTACCACGACGCCATCACCGCCGCGCCGGCCGACTTGATCGCCACGCCGGAGACGGCCATCGTCATGCTGCCGAGGCAACTGCCCTCGGACTACCTGCCCGGCATCGCCCAGTTCCTGACCAGGACCAACAGCAACCTGATACTCGGCATTCCGATGGCCGACAGCCAGACCGCCTATTTCAACAGCGTGATCGGCCTGACGCCGCGCCAGGGCAGCAGCTACTACCGCTACGACAAGCACCATCTGGTGCCGTTCGGCGAGTTCATTCCGCTCGGCTTCCGCTGGTTCGTCAACCTGATGTCGATCCCGCTCGGCGACCAGACCAGCGGCGCCGACATCCAGCCGGCCTTCCCGATCAAGGACCAGCGCGTGCTGCCCAACATCTGCTACGAGGACTTGTTCGGCGAGGAGATCGCGGCGCAACTGAACCACCCGGCGCAGGGCCAGAAGCCGGCCACGATGCTGCTCAACGTCTCGAATCTGGCCTGGTTCGGCGACACCATCGCCATTCCGCAGCATTTGCAGATCTCGCAAATGCGCACCCTGGAGACGGGCCGGCCGATGCTGCGGGCGACCAATACCGGCGCCACCGCCATCATCGACGGCCATGGCGTGATCCTGCACCAGTTGAAGGTCAACACCTTCGGCACCCTGGCCGCCAACGTCCAGGGCATGGCGGGCAGCACCCCCTTCGTCATCTGGGGGAACAAGCTGTTTCTGCTGCTGGCGGCGCTGGCATTGGGTGGCGCGTGGTTTTGGGCGCGGCGCGCAAAAAACCAGGCTAAAGCCGCTTAATCTCTACAGGCTCCGGGCAAAACCCGCTAAAATTGCCCCTTTAGCATAACCGCAACCGCGCGTCCCTCGCCCCGCGAGGCGCGCCATCGACCACACAAGATGCTGACATTTCAACAAATCATTCTGACCTTGCAAACCTACTGGGACAAGCAAGGCTGCGCCCTGCTCCAGCCCTACGACATGGAAGTCGGCGCCGGCACCTTCCACACCGGGACCTTCCTGCGCGCGATCGGGCCGGAGCCATGGCGCGCCGCCTACGTGCAGCCGTCGCGCCGCCCGAAGGACGGCCGCTACGGCGAGAACCCGAACCGGCTGCAGCACTATTATCAGTTCCAGGTGATCCTCAAGCCGTCGCCTCCGGACATCCAGGACCTGTACCTGAAGTCACTCTATGCCATCGGCATCGATCCGAAGCTGCACGACATCCGCTTCGTCGAGGACGACTGGGAAAGCCCGACGCTCGGCGCCTGGGGGCTCGGCTGGGAGTGCTGGTGCGACGGCATGGAGGTGTGGCAGTT
>Ga0105244_10000677_pt1 | contig 29917 bp, 23 predicted proteins | sample KBSM44metaG_FD_80423 | JGI IMG/M metagenome (GOLD analysis project Ga0105244, IMG submission 80423) | Miscanthus rhizosphere microbial communities from Kellogg Biological Station, Michigan, USA - KBS M4-4 metaG | ecosystem: Host-associated > Plants > Roots > Rhizosphere > Soil | place... | reverse complement strand
TGGCATTATTCATTGCGACAACGTGGAGCCGCTTGTGATTGATGCGTTTCTGTACCTTTTCAGGGCTGCCAAAGCGCCTGCCCGCCGCCCAGTTTGCGGTCCAGAAAACTGGCCGCACTGATCAACGCCAGATGGCTCAAGGCCTGTGGCGTATTGCCCAGATGATGAGCATGCGCGTCGAACTCTTCGGCGTACAAGCCTAACGGATTGGCGTAACGCAGCAACTGCTCGAACTCCAAGTGCGCCTGTTCGACCCGACCGGCGCGAGCCAGACATTCGACGTACCAGAACGAGCAAGCCACGAAGGCGCCCTCCTCACCTGCCAGGCCATCATCATGATCGTCGTCGTTGCGGTAACGGAACACCATTCCGTCACGCACCAGCGCGGCCTCGATGGCATCCAGCGTCGCAAGCCATTTGGGATCATTGGCACCAACGAAGCGCACCAACGGCATCAGCAACATCGAGGCGTCCAGATTGCGACTGCCCTTGTGCTGCACGAAGTGCCCCAGGTCGTCGTTCCAGAAGTTCTCCCAGATATCGTTGTGGATCTCCTCGCGCACCTTGGTCCAACGCTCGAACGGCCCCGACAGTGAACGCTTGAAGGCCAGACGCAGTGCCCGGTCCAGCGCTACCCAGCACATAAGCCGGGAGTGCAGGAAGTGCTGATCGCCGCCGCGCATTTCCCAGATGCCCACGTCCCTGTCGTTCCAGTGCTCGCACACATAGTCGACCTGACGCACCACATGCTGCCAACCGTCGTGCGAGATGGCGTCGCCGTACTTGTTGGCCAGGTACACGGCATCCATCAGCTCACCGTAGATGTCCAGCTGAACCTGCTTGTACGCTTCGTTGCCGATGCGTACCGGCTGCGCACCGCCGTAGCCGGACAAGTGATCGAGATTATCTTCCGGCAGCTCGGCGTGGCCATCCAGCGCATAGAGAATGCCGAGTTTCTCGGTCTGTTCGCAGCAGTCATCCAGTCGCCCACGCACCCAGCTCATGAAGGCGTTGGCTTCATCGGTGTACCCCAGGCGCATGAACGCATACACGGTGAACGACGCGTCACGTATCCAGGTGTAACGGTAATCCCAGTTACGTTCGCCGCCCTCGGTTTCCGGCAGCCCGAACGTCGCGGCCGCGACAATACCGCCGTGCTTGCGAGAGGTCAGCAGCTTGAGCGCCAACGCCGAACGAGTGACCATTTCACGCCAGCGCCCGGTGTATTGCGATTGCCCTGACCAGCGCCGCCAGAACTTCAAGGTGTCATCGAAATAGCGCGAGCATTTGCCCGCAGCAACGTTCGGATCGTCAATTCCGCCAAGGATGAACTCGATGGTCTGGCCCTTGTGCATATGAAATTCGGCCACGGCGTCGTGCTGCTCGAGACGCAACGGCGTCGCCGCCGACAGGCGCATGCCCGGTTGCCCGGCGGCTTCGAAACAGATGTCCTCACCCTCGACCCGCGCGGTGGTATCGGCGCGGCTGTAATCCATGCGCACTCGGCAGCGCATGCGCAGCGTGGCCTCGCCAAAGCGCACCTGAACGCGGCGCACGATGCGCGGCAGATCGTCCTTGTCCTCGCCGATCGGCATCAGGTCGGTGACTTCCACCACCGCGTCCTCGGAAATCCAGCGGGTTTGCAGGACGTTGGTGTCCGGCAGGTAGATTTGCAGCCGCCTGGCGTCAGGCAGATCGGGCGCCAGCTGAAAGATCCCGGCGTCGGGCGTGTCCAGCAGCGCGGTGAAAATCGACGGGCTGTCGAAGTCCGGCCAGCAACAGAAATCGATACTGCCGGTGTCGGCGATCAGGGCAGCACTGCGCATGTCGCCGATGATGCCGTGATCCTCGATACGGTTTTGCGCCTCTGCGGAAAAATCAGCCATTGCCTCGGAACTCCGGATAGAGGGTCATGCCCCCGTCGATGAACAGGGTGGTGCCATGCACATAATCCGAGGCATCGGAAGCCAGCCAGAGCACAGCATTGGCGACATCTTCCGGCTCGCCTATACGACCATAAGGGATCAGCTTGAGCATTTCCTTCTCGGCGTCGCCCTTGCGTGCATCGGCATTGATCGGCGTACGGATGGCACCTGGGGCAACACTGTTGACGCGAATTTTAAGCTCGCCGACTTCCTGAGCGATGCTGCGCATCAACAGGTCGACGCCGCCCTTGGACGCTGCGTAATTGACGTGCCCGGCCCATGGAATCAACTGGTGCACTGAACTCATGTGAATGATCTTGCCCATTGCCCGCGACACACCGGGGCGCATGCCCTGCTTGATGAACTGGCGCAATGCAGCGCGGGCGCAGAGAAACTGCCCGGTCAGGTTGACGTTAATGACGGTATTCCAGTCTTCCAGCGTCATGTCGACGATCGACGCGTCCTTCTGCAAGCCGGAATTGGCGACCAGAATATCCACGGCGCCGAAATGTTCGATGGTCTGTGCAAACAGCCGCTCGACGTCTTCTTCTTTCGAAACGTCGGCACCCACAGCCAGCGCCTTGCCCCCGGCCGCGCGAATCTCTTCGGCCAGCTTCTCGGCAGGTTCAGGCTTGGAGTTGTAGTTGATCACGACGGCGGCACCGGCCTCTGCCAGCGCGCGCGCGGCACCTGCGCCCAGACCGGAACTGGCGCCGGTAACGATTGCGACTTGTTGCTTGAGTGAGATGTGCATCAATTTCAGCCTCGGAGTAAGCGTATTAGTGCTGACTGGCGAGGCTGAAATTAAGTTCAGTGCAGGTTATGGCGCGGGGTTTGGCTGCGAGGTGTGAATGGCCTCGATACCGGCGATGACTTCATCGGACAGCGTGACGTCGATGCTCTCCAGATTGATCTTCAGTTGATCGAGTTTCGTGGCGCCAATGATGTTGCTGGTCACGAACGGCCGACTGGTCACGTAGGCCAGCGCCATCTGCGAAGGATCCAGACCATGCTCGCGGGCCAGCGCGACGTACCTGGCTGTAGCCGTGACGGCCTGCGGATTGTTGTAGCGCTGAAAACGCTCGAACAGGGTCAGACGGCCATCGGCCGGACGTGCGCCATCCAGGTACTTGCCCGCCAGCACACCGAACGCCAGTGGCGAGTACGCCAGCAGGCCGATCTGTTCGCGAATGGCGATTTCCGCCAGACCGACTTCAAACGTGCGGTTAAGCAGGTTGTAGGGGTTCTGGATCGAGACGGCACGTGGCAGATCGAGGGTTTCGGCAAGGTGCAGAAAACGCTGAGTGCCCCATGGCGTTTCGTTGGAGAGGCCGAAGTGACGAATCTTGCCCGCCTTGACCAGATCGCCCAGTACCGACAGAGTCTCTTCGATTTCGACGGCCTGATCATCCGGGTCGTGGGTGTAACCGAGTACGCCGAAGAAGTTGGTCTTGCGATCCGGCCAGTGCAACTGGTACAGGTCCAGGTAATCGGTATTAAGGCGCTTGAGGCTGGCTTCCAGCGCCGCAGTGATGTTCTTGCGGTCAAGGCGCGGATTGCCATCGCGGATATGATCCATACGACCTGGACCGGCGACCTTGCTGGCCAGTACCCAGTCGTTGCGGTCGCCGTACTTCTTGAAGTACTCGCCGATGATGCTTTCGGTCTTGGTATAGGTCTCGCCACGCGGCGGCACCGGGTACATTTCTGCGGTGTCGAGGAAATTGACCTTGGCATCCTTGGCCATACGAATCTGTTCGAATGCTTCATCCTGGGTGTTCTGCTCGCCCCAGGTCATGGTGCCCAGACAGATCGCGCTGACCGACAGATCGGTTTTGCCCAATTTACGAAATTGCATCGATGTCTCCGTTTGATTCAAAAAGATACAGCCTGAAACAGGGCTCCCATAAAACGCCGACTGGTCATTCACTGCAACACTTTTTATCCGGTTTCACCTAGCGATAACCCTGCGCCTGCAGATCGAACAGCGCGGCGTAGCGCCCTGCGGTGGCGATCAGGCTGTCATGATCACCGCGTTCCAGCACTCGCCCGTGCTCCAGCACCACAATGTGTTCGGCGTTGCGCACGCTGGAAAACCGATGCGATATGAGTAGCGTCATGCGCCCTTTGGCGTACTCGCGAAAATGCTCGAATACTGCCGCTTCTGCGCCTGCGTCCAGCGCGGCAGTCGGCTCGTCGAGAATCAGGATATCGGCGTCGCGGCGCATGTAAGCGCGTGACAACGCGATTTTCTGCCATTGCCCGCCGGACAGCTCCTGGCCTCCCGCAAACCAGCGACCCAATTGTGTGGCGTAGCCTTTGTCGAGCTGCTCGATGAACTGCGCGGCCATGCCCTGCGCCGCCGCTTCGCGCCAACGGCCTTCATCATGGAAGGCCTGAGTGTCGCCAACGCCGAGGTTCTCGCCGACCAGAAACTGATAGCGAATGAAGTCCTGAAAAATCACGCCGATGCGCGAGCGCAAGGCGTCTTCATCCCACTCCTGCAGGTCGCTGCCGTCCAGCAGAATGCGGCCTTGATCAGGTTGGTAAAGACGCGTCAGCAGCTTGATCAAGGTGGTTTTTCCCGAGCCGTTCTCGCCCACCAGGGCGACGCTGCGCCCCGGCGCCAAGTGCAGATCGATGTTTTCCAGTGCCGGACGGCTGGTCCCCGGATAAGTGAAACTGACGTTCTCGAAGCGCATACCATCACCGGGCTGCGCGCCCACGGTCAGGCTGCCGGCAGACGGCGTAACCGGCTGACCGAGGTAGACATACAGGTCGGCCAGATACAGCCCGTCCTCGTATAAACCACTGATGGCGCTGAGACTGCTGCTTACTGCGGCCTGCCCCTGCTTGAACAGCACCAGGTACATGGTCATCTGCCCCAGGGTGATCCGCCCGTGCACCGCATCGACCACCACCCAGGCGTAGGCCAGGTAAAACGCAGCCGTGCCGAGCAGGCCGAGCAGGAAGCCCCAACCATCACGGCGCACCGTCAGGCGCCGGTCTTCGGCATACAGACGCTCGAAGGTGTCGCGGTAACGCTTGAGCAGCAGCGGCGCGAAGCCGAACAGTTTGACCTCTTTGATGTAGCCCTCGTGGGAGAGCAGTGTTTCGATGTAGTTCTGCCGACGGGTTTCCGGAGCACGCCGGGTAAACAGGCGGAACGCGTCGCCGGAAAAATGCGCCTCGGCAAAGAACACCGGCAATGCGCCGAGCACCAGAATCAGCAACGCCCAGGGCGAGAAATGCACCAGCAGTACGGCAAAGCTGATCAGCGAAATGAGGTTTTGCAGCAATCCCAGGGATTTGGTCACCAGTGCCAGCGGCCGTGTCGAGGCTTCACGCCGGACGCGCACGAGCTTGTCGTAAAACTCCGAGTCTTCGAACTGCGACAGCGACAGGGTCTGGGCCTTCTCCAGAATCAGGGTATTGACCTTCTGCCCCAGCAGCACGCGCAGCAACGCCTGCTGCACGGAAAGCCCGCGCTGTGCTGCCGCGAGCAGAGCCAGCACACCGGCTTCGAACAACACATAGCGCAACACCGGCCATAACGGTGCTTCGCCTGCGCTGGCGTGCAACTGCATCGCAGCGACCACCGCATCGACGATGCGCTGGCCTAACCAGGCGGCCAGCGCCGGCAGCAAGCCGGCGATCAGCGTGGCGACGATCAGGCCGATGGACAGCGCTCGGGAAGTAGTCCAGACCAGATGCATCGCGCGCAAGGCCTGGTGCATGAACGAAATGAAACGCTTGAAAACCGGCATACGCTTAAAAACTCTTCAGACAGGTCGAACCCCCATCTCGGGCGGCCATCATACGACCACAGGTTCGTTGAAAAACAGGAAACTCATCATGAAAGATGCTTACAACCTGCAACGCTTTGTCGATGCCCAGCAACCGCTGTTCCAGCAGGTATTGACAGAACTCGAAGCCGGGCAGAAACGCTCCCACTGGATGTGGTTCGTGTTCCCGCAGATCCAAGGGCTGGGGCGCAGCGACACGGCGCGACACTACGCAATCACCGATCTCGACGAGGCCCGGGCTTACCTGCAACATCCTGTATTGGGCCCGCGTCTGGAACAGTGCGCCGGCATCATTGCTCCTCAGGTAGAACGTTCGGCAGGACAGATCTTCAGTTCGCCTGATGACATGAAACTGCATTCGAGCATGACCCTGTTCAGCATCGCAGCGCCTGAGCGACCTGTGTTTCAGAAGGTGCTGGATACGTTTTTCGAGGGCAAGCGGGATGCGATGACGATGAAACTCCTGTCACGTTGATTCAAACTCACTTCGGTGCGCGCTGTACGCAACGCTCACGTCGGTCGTCGACGCGCTCGGCAAACCAGGCGGTAGTGAGGTTACGGGTGATTTTCGGGCTTTTCAGGGTGATGCCGGGCAGGATCGCTCTGGGCAACGGTTTGCCAGCTGCCCTGTCCGCCAGTGCAAAGACCTTGCTGTACAGGTCGGTCTCCTCGAATTCCAGCGTGTCGCCCTGCTTGAGCTGGCTCCATATCTGCGACTTGTTCATGCCCAGTCGATCGCCAAGGGTGCGCACCGCAAGCTCGGTGGAGCCCGGCGAGGTGGAGTCAAAGCGGATCAGATCGCCATCCAGCGCCAGCTCGATGCCGGTCGCCCGACTCACGGCATTCTGGAAGGCAGCATTGCGGCTTGCGTACCAGCCGGCATTGAAGTCGGCAAAACGGTACAGCGACTGGGTGTAGTTGACCGGATAGCCCAGCAGGTGGGCGATACCGAAGTACATGCCGCCACGGCGGGTGAAGACTTCGCGACGAATCGAACCATCGACCGTGTAGGGGTAATCCTCGGCGTGTTTCTCGGCAAAGGCGATGCTGACCTGCATCGGCCCGCCGGTCTTGACCGGATTGAAGTTGCCGAACAACGTCTGCCCCAGCGGCACCATGCCGATGAAATCATCGAAGATCGCGCTGAGGTCTTTCTCGGTGCGCGCAGAATCGAGGCGTTTGCCGTAAGTCTTGCCGTCCGGCGAGCGCACGCGCAATGCGGTGGCGATCAGCGCATTGGGAATGTGCAGCCGCGCCGCGCGGCGATTGATTTCGGCGCGGGCGATGCGGCCCATGTCCGGCACCGCAGGATCGACCTGAAAGGTCGACTCCTGCTCGGTAACGGCCATCACCGAACACAGGTTTTCGGTGGTCAGCGGGATCTTCTGCGCAGCAAACGCGGCATGAATATCCGTAGCCCACGCCTGGCGATCCGTCACATTGGCAGGCATCAGACGCACGATCTGCGCACGCGCCTGTTCAGGCGTCAGTTCGGGTTCCTGGACGCGCTGCGTGCCACAGCCTGCCAACACCAGCAGCCCGACGCTCAGCAGGAGCGATTTGCATAGCCTTCGATTCAATCCATGACTCCTGTCTGGTTCGCGCTTCGACGCGCTGTTCACTTCAGAAGGCTTTTTATCTCAAAAGACCGACCAGTCGACCCGCGCGCTGAGTTTCTCCAGCGCAGCCATACCGACAAGGGAATTGCCCGCTGCGTTCAACTCCGGGGACCATACACAGACCGAAGCACGTTCGGGCACGATCGCAACGATACCACCGCCTACCCCGCTCTTGCCCGGCAGGCCTACGCGATAGGCGAAATTGCCGGCTTCGTCGTACAGGCCGCTGGTGGCCATGATCGAGTTGACCTGGGTGGCCTGTCGCGCCGTAAGGACCTGCTCGCCGCTGTGGGCGCAAAAGCCCTGATGGGCCAGAAACCCGAACGCCTTGGCCAGGTCGATGCAGTTCATGCTCAGCGCACAATGATGAAAGTAGCTGCGCAGCACGTCTTCCACATCGCCGTGAAAATTATCGAAGGATTTCATCAGATAGGCCGCCGCAGCATTGCGCGAACGGTGCTGGTATTCGGAGTCAGCGACTTTGGAGTCGGAGGTGATCGCCCGATTGCCGCACAGGCGTCGAACGAAGTCGCGCATTGACAGTGACGGTGCTGCAAACCGCGCCTGGTTGATGTCGCAAATCACCAGCGCACCGGCATTGATGAACGGGTTGCGCGGCCTGCCCTGCTCGAATTCCAGTTGCACCAGCGAGTTGAACGGTTGGCCGGAAGGCTCGTGTCCGAGGCGCTGCCAGATCTCCTCGCCCGAGTGGCCGATGGCTTGTACCAGGCTGAACACCTTGGAAATGCTCTGTATCGAAAACGCTGTTTCGGCGTCACCGGCGCTGAACACCTGACCATCGTTGCCGTACACCGCGATGCCCAGCTGATCTGGCCGGACCTCGCCCAGTGCCGGGATGTAATCGGCTACCTTGCCCTGGCCAAGCAAAGGTCTTACTTCATCGAGGATTTCGTTCAGCAGGTCTTGCATGTGTGCGCCCCTTGTTTTGGCTGCGCACACTACACCAACCTCAAGCGCCTCGCATCACTGCGTTGCAGGCTCAGGTCTTGTAGTCGGTGTCGTTACGCTCCAGCTCGCGAATCAGGGCATTCCAGTGCCGTGCGACACCCGGCGCATGCCCGTCCTTGATAGCCTTTGCCTGCTGCTCCACCCTGGCAATGACCCCGCGCGGCGGGAACACCAGTTCGGCGTTACCCGCCGACTGCGCTGCAATCTGAATATTGCAGGCGTACTCGAGGGCATGAAGCTGCTGAAACGCATGCTCGACACTCACCCCGCCGGTCAGCAACCCATGGTTGCGCAGGATCATCACGCTTTTGTCACCCAGGTCGGCGACCAGCCGTTCGCGTTCACTCAAGTCCAGCGCAATGCCTTCATAGCCGTGGTAAGCCACCCGGCCGGAGAAGGCAATCGAGTGCTGAGAGATAGGCAGCAGCCCGTCCTTTTGGGCCGACACGGCGATACCGTCACGGGTGTGGGTGTGCAGCACCGCTTGCAGGTCGTGGCGCGCAGCATGAATGGCGCTGTGGATCACGTAACCGGCGTAGTTGATACCCAGCCCGGTGGGGTCATCGACAATCGTCCCGTCAATATCGACCTTGACCAAGTTGGACGCGGTGATTTCATCGAACAGCAGCCCGAACGCGTTGATCAGAAAGTGCTCGTCGGGGCCCGGCACGCGTGCCGAGAAATGCGTGTAGATATGATCGGTCCAGCGCTTGAGCGCCGCCAGCCGATAGGCCGCCGCCAGCTTGACCCGGACTTCCCATTCCTCCGGCGACACTCTGTCGCGCACGCTGCCGCTACCCGACGGCGTCGTACCTGAGTGGGCTGGCAAAGCGCTGACGTTGCTCATGGTATTGCTCCTGGATGACTGCTGACTGATCAGCAAGACTAGGCGCATGGGGATTCAATTAAAAATTACATTTACTTCTAAGCTAATTATAAAAAATTAGAATATTAAAGCCTGTCCTGCTACCGGGTTTTCATGTGTCCACGAGGGTCTATTAATGTTCCTAAAGGGTATTTAAATAAATTTTTATATAGCGATATGCTCCAGTATTGGCCCCCCCCATGGAGCATCGCATGTCCAATACCGCAAGATTTCTGCTCCTTATCAGCGCGTCACAGCGGCCGACGCTCCGCGTCACACAGCGGTTTTTTGATGTCAGGTAGATTGGGGTTCGACTCAGGTCACCTTTTCGCCACTCGGCGAGTCACTTTGATGGGACCAAAGTGACAAAGGCCCCTGGCTCCGTTTCCGGCCCGACTTCGTCGGGTTCCTTCGCCCTGTCACTGACGTCGCAATTTGCGTCGTCAGTGCCATCGCGCCAAAAAAGCGCTTTCGTTTATGTGCAGTGCCCAGGAGCAAGGCATAGCGTCGTATTGCAGCATCACGAGCTTTATGCAAACGCAACGTATTGGAACGACAGTCAGCGGCAAATCGCGCTACCAGTTATACGTCACCTTGCCGTAGTAATAAGCGCCGCTGTACCCGTAGGGAGAGAATGTGCTGTAGGCCAGGTTGCCGCCGCTGGAGGAGAAGTCGTTGAGCTTTTCCGGGTATTTGTCGGTGACGTTGTCGCCGCCCAGAGTGAAGACCCAGCTCTTGAGTTTATAGTCGACCGCCAGGTCCAGCAGCCAGGCGGCGCTGAAGGTCTGGTCGTTGACCTTGTCGGCCTGATAGCTGGTGAACTCGCCGTAGCGGACCAGGTTGGAGTGCAGCGCCCAGTTGCCGAGCGTCAGGTCATTGCCCAGTGTCAGTTTGTGTTGTGGCGTGGTGTCACCCAGCAAACCGATGCGCTCCCTGCGATCTACCCGCACCAGATTCACTCCCAACTGATCGAGAATCGCCGGGTTGGCCTTCACGTCGGTGACTTTGGTGTGGTTGTAGTTGTAACCCACCGTGCTGTTCCAGCGCACACCGTTGTCGAACTGGTAGCGGTAATTGGCGACCAGATCGACGCCATCGGTGCTGGTGTCCGTGGCGTTGGTGAAATAGCGGGCACTGGTGTAGTTGATATCGCCTACGCCATTACTGCGCAGGTAATTGATGGCGGTGTTATTGAGCACCAGATTGGAGGACAGCGAGATACGGTCCTGAATGTCGATGCGGTAGACGTCGGCAGTCACGGTCAGGCTGTCCAGCGGCTGGAGTACCAGGCCCAGGCTGTAGTTGCGGGACTTTTCCGGCTTGAGGTCTTCGGCACCCAACAGTTGTGCAACGTTACTGCCGGCCGGAAACGTGCCCGCTTCCTGGATGGTGTTGCCAATCAGTTGCGACGACGTGAAGGTAAAGTTCTGTTGCGCCAGCGAAGGCGCGCGGAAGCCTGTCGATACGCTGCCTCGCAAGGCCACCTGCGGAGTGAAATCGTAGCGCGCTGAAAGCGAACCGCTGACATTGGACCCGAAATCGCTGTAGTCCTCGTGGCGGACGGCAGCCGACACACCGAGCTTTTCGGTCAGATTGGTTTCCAGGTCCAGGTACTGTGCGAAGTTATGCCGCGAGTAACTGCCTGCATCCGCCGAGCGGAAACCGCCCAGCCCGGAACTGCCGGTCTGGAAATACGACTCCGCCTGCCCTGCCTCGATCTGATAGCCCTGACGCAGGTATTCCGCGCCAAACGCAACCGATACCGGATAAGGCAACCACGCTGCATTGAATTCTCTGGAAAGGTCGAGGCTCAGTTGCTTCTGATCATTGGTCAGCGTGCCGTTGTAGAAGGAACGCGGCGTGTTCAGTCCCAATGAGGTGTTGATGGTTTTGGTGCGCAGCTCATAAGCGTTTTTGCCATAGTTGGCGGACACGTCGTAGTGCCAGTCATACGCCAGCTCTCCCCGCAGGCCAGCGACCAGCGAGGTGTCTTCGAGCGTGCCGTTGATCAGCGGCAGATAGCCGTTGGGATAAATCGCCGCAATGTTATTTGAAGCATTGCTCGGCCGATAGAACGCGGCGGTTTCGCCACGCCGCTTGCTGTAGCCCCCGAAACTGTAGAACTCCGCCGCGTCATTGAAGCTGTATTCAGCGTTGTACTGCAGCTTGCCCTCATGCGTCTGCGGCTCACCCTGGCGGAACACCTGCTGACCGTAAGTGGTGGACCCGATACTGGACGCTCGAAAGTCGTCACCGGCGCGGTTGGTGTAGTCGTTGTTGACCCCTTCACCGGAAAGGTTGAACGCGCCATTGTCGCCCAAGGCAAAACCGGTATTGCCCGACACCTGACGCTGGATACCGTCGCCCTTCTTGTGTTGGCCGTACTGGCTGGAAATCGACCCGCCATGGTCCGCGCTCTTGAGAATGATGTTGATCACCCCGGCGATGGCGTCGGACCCGTAACGTGCCGACGCACCGTCGCGCAGGACTTCGATATGGTCGATGGCCGACAGCGGAATGGCATTCAGGTCGGCAGGTGCCGAACCACGTCCGACCGCCCCGCCCAGATTGACGAAAGCAGATGTGTGGCGGCGCTTGCCATTGACCAGCACCAGCACTTGATCCGGCGACAGGCCGCGCAGTTGCGCCGGACGCGTCAGCTCCGCACCGTCCACCAGGCTCGGCCGGGGGAAATTGATCGAAGGGATCAAACGTGCCAGCACGGTACCCAGTTCGCTGGAGCCGGAACTGCGCAGGCTGTCACCGGATATCACATCGATGGGCGAAAGAGAGGCGCTGGCGGTACGCTCCTGCGCACGGGTGCCGGTGACGATCACTGTACCCAGGGTGGACGCGCCCTGAGTGTTTTGCTCATCTGTCGCTTCTGCGCCGAATGCACTTGCACTGATGCCCGTGACGCTCAGCAAATTGGCTGAAAAAATCGCCGAGGCCACTACACTGCGTTTGAAATACCCCATACCACTACCCCTTGAAAATCCCTGATCCAGAAACTCTGCTCTGGTTACAACGAGCGATCCGTGCGGCGGACGGTGGCGATCATTACGGTATCTGATTGATGTTCCGGTGGCCCGATGCGTTATAGCTTAATGAAATTGATTTAAATATTTAAATATCAATAACGAATAAGAATCTGCATTTGTGTCAGTACTGAAAAATGCCTGCGATGCAGACAAAAAAAGGCCGCACCTGCCTGAGGATGCGGCCCAAAACCGTTGAAGCTGTAGGTGGTATAAATCTGTTACCTGGCAGTGATCACCGACAATTTGGTAATCCCGGCACGCTCGATGGAGGCCATGGCGCGCGCGACTTCCCCGTAGTTCACGCCATTGTCCGCCTGCAATTGCACGCGTACGTCAGGCGCCTTTTCCTTGGCCGCCTTCAGGTTGGTTTCCAGCAAGTCCGGCTGGATTTCGTCCTTGTTGATGAACAGCTTGCCCTGCCCGTCGATACTCACCACCAATGGGTCTTTCTGCTCCACCGGAGCGACCGAGTCGGTCTTGGGCAGGTTGATCGGGATTGAGTTGGTCAATAGCGGCGCGGTGACGATGAACACCACCAGCAGCACCAGCATCACGTCTACCAGCGGCGTGACATTGATCTCGCTCAGCACTTCATCGGTGTCTTGTGTGGAAAAAGCCATCTCAGGAGGCCTCCTTCACGTTCTGCCCGACGTGCGCGCCCGCAGTGCCCGACTTCAATACCGGATGCAGCAGCACACGGAAGGCGCTCTTCTGCGCCAGGCTGTAGAAGTCATGGGCGAAGTCATCCAGATCGGCAGCGGTCAGTTTCAGGCGTCGCAGAAAGTAGTTGTAGACCAGCACTGCAGGCACTGCGACGGCAATGCCGACGCCGGTTGCCACCAGCGCCGCGCCGATCGGCCCGGCTACCGTTTCCAGGCTTGCCGAACCGGCCGCACTGATGCCCTTGAGGGCTGACATGATGCCCCAGACCGTACCGAACAAACCGATGAAAGGCGAAGTGCTGCCGATGCTGGCGAGGATGGCCAGACCGGTTTCCAGCGAGCGCCGCTCGCGGACGATCTGCTGACGCAAGGCGCGCTCAAGGCGGTCCTGATGGTTGATGGACTGACTGAGGTCATTGGCCTGCGCGCCATCCGGCACCTGAATGGCGGCGTAACCGGCCAGGGCGACCCGAGCGGCAGCGCCCGGTTGCTCCTGGGCCAGCTGAGCGGCGGAATCCAGGCTCGATGCGGCCCAGAACTGTTTGTGGAACTTGCGATCCTGAGACTTAAGGCGCGAAAACTGCACGCCCTTGAGCAGGGCCAGGCCCCAGGTAGCGACGGAAAAAATGACCAGCAGCCAGATGACCGCGTGTTCGATGGATTCAAAAGGCGAAGCAATCAGGTTCATGGCGCAGCTCTCTCTGAACAAAGTCTGAACAAGGCATGGGGTGTGTCGCGATGCGCCTTTGGTTCAGGTAGCTCGCCAGGTCAATCGAATAGCCGGGTTTGGTCTTGAAACGTTATTTGATCTTGAATCCTTATTTGATCCTGAAATCAATGGGCACGCTGACCCAGCCATCCTGGGCTACATCGCCCTGCCTGGCCGGAACGAAACTCCAGCGTTTCACCGCCGCCAGCGCGGCATCGTCAAGCTGGTCGCGACCACTGCTCTTCTGTATCTGAATCTCGCCGGGCTTGCCGCTGGCCAATACATGTACGCGCAACAGCACAGTGCCTTCCCAACCGCGACGCATGGCCAGCGATGGGTATTCCGGGGCCGGGTTGCGCAGGTAGCCCGCGCTGGCCGAGGCCGGGGTTACCGGCTTTGGTGCCGGCGGAGCGGGTGGCGCAGGCGCAGCGACAGGGGCTGCAGGCGCCGGAGGCGAGGGTGGCTGCTCAACCGGCTTGGCTACTGGTTTCACGACCGGCTTGACCACCGGTTTGGGCGGTTGTGGCTTGGGCTTGAGAATCGGTTTTGGCGGTGGTGGCTTGACGGCCAGTTCGTCCTCGATCGGAGGCGGCGGTTCGACCACCGGCTGCACGACAGGCTCGGGCGGTGGCGGCGGTGTTTCCACAACCGGTGGCGCAGGCTGGGAAAACTCGATGGTCATCGGCGGAATTTCAGGTGGCACCACTGGCAGTGTCGGCGTCGGGTTCTGGCTAAGCCAGTAGATGACTGCGCCATGAAATACCAGCGCCAGCGCACCGAGCAAAATGGCTTCGCGCCGCCCGAGAATGGGCTTGGGGGTGCGTTGCAGCCGCGATAACGCCAGTGGCGCACGGAAAGGACGCCCCAGATCGACCAGGTCGCCACTCGGCGTCTGGCGCCAAGGCACATCATGTGCACTGGCTGCGGTCTGGACATTGCCCATTGATACACTCCTGCATTTTCATGATAAAAATCCAGGTTCTGTTGGTATCAGTCACCTTCCTCAGGCCGATATGGCGAGGCAATCATCGCCGAAAAAAGCTTGTTCCTGAAAAGAATATTTGGTTCGCCGGTTAGATCCTAAATGCATATAGGAGGCGGACGTTCCGGGTTCGCTTTTGAACGTGCAGTGAGGCACAGAGTTGTGACGCGTAGCGTCACGAAAGGCATTCCCACGCTGGAGCGTGAGGAACGATAGGCGTCATGTAGATCACTCTCTTGCCGATGCATCGAGCACCCTGGTTGCTGGGGGGCTGTGCCGGCCTCTTCGCGAGCAAGCTCGCTCCCACAAGACCGGTTTATAACGATGAGTGCCCAGCGTCCGATGCTGCAAGCCTCAATGGCCGCTGTGATCGCCGTGGCTGCTGTGCTCGTCGCTGGTCAGTGACTTGGCGACTGCAGTGACCTGGATCGATTGCTTCGCGCCCTTGGCATCTTCCACGGTCAGGGTCAGAGGCACCTGATCGCCTTCTTTGACCTGGGCAGCCAGGCCCATGAACATCACGTGGTAGCCGTCGGAATCGAGCATCACCGGTTTGCCGGCCGGCAGGTCGACCGAGTTGACGCGCTGCATGCTCATCACGTCGCCTTTCATGTTCATCTCATGGATCTGCACGGTTTTCGCAACAGGTGAAGCAACGTCGACCAGCTTGCTGTCCGTGTCCGAGGTGATACGCATGAACGCACCCGTAGCGGACTGGCCCGGCACGGTGGCGCGAACCCAGGCATCATCGACGTGTGTTTCGGCCAGGGCCTGAGCGCTCAGGCCCAACAGCGAAAGGCTCAGCAGCAGCGGCTTTACGACATTACGAATCAAAACGGTCATCAGCATACTTCCATCAAAGTGAGCAGATCTTCAGTGCATTGTTGAGCGGACAGCCGGTGCGACAACCCTAGGCGCAATACACCGCGGGTGTCGTAGACGTAACTGGTCGCGGTGTGCGAGATCGTGTAGGTGTCACCCAGTGGGACCTTCTCGAAGAATACGCCGAACTCCTTCGCCGTTGCCGCCGTTTCTTCAAGCGTGCCGGACAGTGCGACGAACGTCGGATCGAAGGCCTTCACATAGGCGTCGATCACTTCGGGCGTGTCGCGCTCCGGGTCCAGGGTAATGAACACCACCTGCAGCGTCTTGCCCTCCTCGCCCATCAGCTTCCTGATTTGAGCAGCCCGCGCCAGCGCCGTGGGGCAGATGGCCGGGCACTGGGTGAAACCGAAGAAGATCATCGGCATCAGGCCGCGAAAGCTGGACAAGGTCTTGACGTTGCCTTGCGAATCCTTGAGCCGGAAGTTGCGGCCGACAATCTCGTTGCTCATGTCCTTGCCATGCTTGAACGGCAACGCATTGGAGCTGCCGCAGCCGGTCAACAGGCCAAGGCTCAGCAATGAGAGGCCAGTGACCACCTCGCGGCGTGTCAGATGTTGCGTCATGTCTTGCGTCCCCTGAGGATAAGGCGCGTGGGTTCAGACAAATTCAAAGGCGGCGAATTTACCACTCAAGGACAATGGGGAATACCGCCAATCCTGTATCAAGCCATGAGCAGACGCGCAAACGTCGCGCTCATGGGCTGCCATACGTCGTGCGACAAAACAGCACAGGCGTTGCAACCCTTCCAACAGCCTCCCTTGCAGCGGTCGACACGCAAAGCATTAAATGCAAATAACGCATCAATATTTAAAATATAATTCCATAAATTAATAATTAGCATATAGCCAAAAGGCCTTTCACAGGTCCGTTTCATAACTCTATATTCGCCAGCAAACCGACCCTTGCCGTGTGGAGGTGCCCAGGATTTTTCAGCATCCAAGGATCACTTCACTATGGCCTTATTCGCTAACGCCCCTCGTCTTGCCCTGCACAACCCGTTGATCAAAAGCATTGCGCTTGTCGGCCTCGGTCTGATGAATCCGGCTCAGGCTGCCGATGAAGCGACCGACGAGGAGGCACGTCTGGAAAAGGTTACGGTAATTTCCACCGGCATTCGCGGCGCTCAGCGCACGGTGACTGAAAGTCCGGCCCCGATTGATATCGTGACCAGCGATCAGTTACTGAAAACCGGTCGCGCCGACCTGACCGAAGCCATCGCCAAACTGCTGCCCTCCTTCAATTACGGCACCAACGTCGCAGGCTATAACTCGACCATCCGCCCCCTGTCCAACCGCAGTCTGGCACCGGCCTACACGCTGGTGCTGGTCAACGGCAAACGCCGTCACAACAGTGCTCTGCCTGCCAACGGCTCCACCGACAGCAGCGGCGCAAACTCGGTGGACATTGACATGATCCCCATCAGTGCGGTGGAGCGTATCGAGGTCCTCAAGGACAGCGCCGCCGCGCAATACGGCTCGGACGCGATTGCCGGGGTGATCAATGTGATTCTGAAGTCCGGCGCCGAGGGCGGTCATCTGGGGGTGACTTACGGCAAGCTGTACAGCGGCGAAGGCGAAGTGACCAAATTCGAAGGGGACACCGGCTTCGAACTGGGTGACGGCGGCTTTCTGCACCTCTCGGCGGACGCCCGCAAACGTGGCGATGCCAGCTGGAACGAGAAAGCCACCAATAACGCCTATTTTCCCGGCGACCCTCGGGAGGCGAGCTGGGACCGGGTCGGGGTTAAGAACGGGGATCCGCAGATCAAGGCGTTCAACCTGGCCTACAACGCCGAACTGCCGCTGGATGATCAGACCACACTGTACTCCTACGGCACCTATGGGCAGCGTGACGCCATCATCTACAACTACTTCCGCTACCCCAACGGCAACGCCAACATTCCCGAGTTGTTTGCCGATGGCTATTACCCGTTGAACAATCTGGACGACACCGACTACCAGTATCTGATTGGCGGCAAGGGTGAAGCACTGGGCTGGAACTGGGACCTGAGCACCACGTACGGGCGCAATAACAATCATCAGTACAGCGATAGGACCATCAACCCGTCGCTGGGCCCGGCCTCCCCGACTTCATTCGATGATCTGGCGACCTATCGATTCGAACAGTGGGTCAATAATATCGACATTACCCGCGCATTCGACGGACTGTTTGGCGTACCGCTGCAAGTTTCTGCAGGCCTTGAACATCGCTGGGAGCGTTTCCAGACTTTTTCCGGTGACGCGCAGGCCTATCAGGTCGGCGGCTATCGTTTTCCGGCCACCCTGCCCAACGGTCAGGCCAACCCGCTGGCCGGGCAACTGGCGTCGATTGCCGCCCAGGCCGCAGCGGTCATCTCGCCGCAGGATACGACCAGCCTGCAACGCAACAACTACGCAGCCTACGTCGATTTCGGTATCACCCCGATAGAACCGCTGTTCGTCGATCTGGCCCTGCGCGCCGAGCACTTCGATGATGACTCGGGCAACACGGTCAGCGCCAAGCTCAACTCGCGCTACGAATTCACTGACACCTTCGCCGTGCGCGGCACCGTCGGCACCGGCTTTCGTGCACCTTCACTGACCCAGATCGGCTACAGCATCTCCGACAACAGGGTCGGTGCTGCGCCAGACGGCACCATTATTCCCGCCGTGACGCGCATTGCGCCGGTCAACTCGGAGCTGGCCCAGGCGCTTGGCGCAACCAGCCTGGACCCGGAAAAATCGCGCAACCTGGGGTTTGGCGTGACCTGGCAACCGGCACCTCGCACCAGCCTGACAGCGGACGCCTACTGGATCGAGATTGCCGATCGCATCGCCCGAACCGAAAGCCTGTACGGGCCGGCACTTGCACCGATTCTTGCCGCACAGGGCGTGGACACCAGCACCTGGACCTCGTATTACGCCAATGCCTTCGACACGCGCACGCGCGGCCTGGATATCGTTATCGACCACTCCAGTCAGTACGGCGCATGGGGTGATGTGCGCTGGAGCGCCGGGTTCAATTACAACAAGACCGTCATCACCGACGTCAAGGATGCACCGGCAGCCCTGCAGGAGCTGGGCAGTAACCCCGGTGGCAGCCTGACCTGGGTCGGCCGGGCCCGCGAAGGCGATCTGACTGATGCGCAACCGAAAACCAAATGGGTGCTGGGAGGCAAATGGACGCTGGGGGATTTGGGCGTGAACCTGCAAACCACTCGTTATGGCAAGGTCAAGACGCTCCAGCAACTGGAAAGCGGCGACCGCAGTTTCGGTGCCAAGTGGATCACTGACCTGGATGTGTCCTACACCCTCTACGACAACATCACCCTCAGTGTTGGCGGCACCAATATCTTCGATGTGCGCCCGGACAAAAACGCGATCCCCTCCGCCGTTGGACTCAACCTGTACGGCAACTCACCGTTCTATCCGGGCGGTGGCTTCTGGTACAGCAAGATTGCCTACGATTTCTGACGTCTGCACAGACCTGCCTATCGTGCCGCCGCTCCGTGCAGGAAGAACTGGGTCACCAACGCGCCCATACCGGCGCGTGCCACACGGCCACGGCGTTCGGCGTCGACCATCCCGGAGAGCAGCGCAGCGAACATTTCGGTCAGGACGGCGGCACCGACGTCGATCCGGAACAGGCCTTCACGCTGACCACGCAGGAAAAATGCGTCAAGGGCGTCGGAGTAAGGCAACCAGCGGCGCCCTCCGCTGCTTTCGTCGAGCGAATCCGGACGCCACTGAAACACCAGAAAAACCAGCATTTCGCGGTGCATGAGGTGGTTGTCGACCAGCCGCTGAAGCGCTTCCAGCGGCGGAGCAGTCTGCAGATCCGCGTCGGCGACCATCTGATTCATCAGGTCCGAGGCATGATTGAGCAGCAATTCCACGAGGTTGGCGCGAGTGCCGCAAAAGCGGTTGAGCGTCGCCTTGCTGACGCCGGCCGCCTGAGCAATATCCTTGAGCGTACCGTTGGAGTGGTCGACCAGCGCAACGGCCAGGGCCTTCAGAAATTTGTCGTCAGCAGCAGGTAATTCCATTGGGTACGTATTCAACTCGTATAAGTGGCAGGCGGCGCATTGTGCAGAAACCTTACCGGGTTCTCAAAGCACATACACAATTAGTCACTAAAGGCTCATGTGAGTCAATATTGACTCACCGGCTTTCAGAGTGGATCATTCGCGGCTTTAGCATCTGATGGGCTGCGGCCGGGTGAACGATGAGTAGTTTCAGCGATTGGCGTGTGATGCCTGCAGTAGCCCTGCTGGCAGCGTTGGGTCTGGCCGGGTGCGAGCAGAAACAGCAGCAGGATCACGCGGCATCGAAAGCGCCCAAAGAGGTGGAAGCCATTACGGTCAACGCCGAATCGTTCACGGTCGTTGACGAACTGCCCGGCCGTATCGAACCGGTGCGTGTGGCGCAGGTTCGCGCGCGGGTGGCCGGCATCGTGCTGAGCCGCAACTTCGAGGAAGGCGCCGATGTGAAAGCCGGCGCAGTGCTGTTCCAGATCGATCCGGCGCCGTTCAAGGCTGCGCTGTCCAAGGCGCAGGGAGATCTGGCCCGCACTGAAGCCACGCTGTTCGAGACTCAGGCCACGGTCAAACGTTACGAGTCGCTGGTGGAAATTGAAGCGGTCAGCCGCCAGACTTTCGACACCGCCCGCTCTGCACTGCAAAACGCAATCGCCGCTAAAAAGTCGGCTCAGGCTGATGTCGAAACGGCCAGGCTGAACCTGGGCTATGCCACCGTCAAGGCGCCGATTTCAGGCCGCATCGGCCGCGCGATGGTGACCGAGGGCGCGCTGGTCGGTCAGGGCGAAACCACGCTGCTGGCAACCATTCAACAACTCGACCCGGTCTACGCCGACTTTACCCAGCCGGCTGCCGAGGCCTTGCAGATGCGCGCCGCGATACAGGAAGGCCGCTTGCCCAAGGGCGGCGAAGACGCGTTATCACTGAGTGTCGACGGCACCGATTACACGAGCACCGGCACCCTGCTGTTTACCGATGTCGCAGTAGACCGGACCACCGGCCAAGTGTCGTTGCGCGCCCGCTTTGCCAATCCCAAGGGCGTGCTACTGCCCGGTATGTATGTGCGGGTGCGCACACCGCAGCGCGTCGACAGCAACGCTATTCTTGTCCCGCAGCGCGCCGTTCAGCGCTCCGGCGACGGTGCGGCACGCGTGCTGGTGATTACCCAGGACGGCACGGTCGAAGCGCGTCCGGTCAAAACCGGGGCGATGCAGGATTCGCGCTGGCAGATCACCGAAGGCCTGAAGGCAGACGAACAGGTCATTGTCGGCAATATGACCGGGCTCAGCGCCGGCGACAAGGTCGCGCGCAAATCGCCATCCGCCCAACCGCAGGCCAAGGCGCAATAAAGCCGCCTTCAGCGCGACCGAGGATCACTGTCAATGTCTCTCTTCTTTATCAAGCGCCCCAACTTCGCCTGGGTACTTGCCCTGTTCATCCTGCTCGCCGGGTTGATGGCTCTGCCGTCCCTGCCTGTGGCGCAGTACCCGGACGTGGCGCCACCGCAGATCACCATCACCGCCACCTACCCCGGCGCATCCGCGAAGGTGCTGGTCGATTCGGTGACCAGCGTTATCGAGGACGAACTGAACGGCGCCAAAGGGATGCTGTATTACGAGTCGACCAGCAACTCGACCGGCAGCGCGGAAATCAACGTGACGTTCGTGCCAGGCACCAACCCGGACCTGGCTCAGGTCGAAGTCCAGAACCGTATCAAGAAAGCCGAAGCACGCTTGCCGCAGACGGTCCTCAGCCAGGGCCTGCAGGTCGAACAGGCCAGCTCCGGTTTTCTGTTGATCTACACCCTGAACTACAAGGACGGCGCGACCAACAAGGATACCGTCGCGCTGGCCGACTACGCGGCACGCAACGTCAATAACGAAATCAGCCGGGTGAACGGTGTCGGCAGGCTGCAATTCTTCGCTGCCGAAGCCGCGATGCGGGTATGGATCGATCCGCAGAAGCTGGTGGGCTTCGGGTTGTCCATCGACGACGTGAATGCCGCGATTCGGGCGCAGAACGTGCAGGTTCCGGCAGGCAGCTTCGGCAGCAGCCCGGCCTCGTCACTGCAGGAATTGACGGCCACCCTGGCGGTAAAGGGCACTTTGGACAACCCGGAAGAGTTCGGGCGCATCGTTCTGCGTGCCAACGAAGACGGCTCTGCGGTGCACCTGTCCGATGTGGCGCGTGTAGCGGTCGGCAGCCAGGATTACAGCTTCGAATCACGTCTGAACGGGCAACGTGCCGTCGCCGGTGCCGTACAGCTGTCGCCGGGCGCCAACGCGATCCAGACGGCCAGAGCCGTCGAGCAGCGGCTCACTGAGCTGTCGGTCAATTTCCCGGAAGGCGTCGGGTTTTCGATACCGTACGACACCTCGCGCTTCGTCGACGTAGCCATCGACAAGGTGATCTACACCCTCATCGAAGCCATGATCCTGGTGTTTCTGGTGATGTTCCTGTTTCTGCAGAACATCCGTTACACGCTGATACCGACCATCGTGGTCCCGGTGTGTCTGGCGGGAACGCTGGCGATCATGTACCTGATGGGCTTCTCGGTGAACATGATGACCATGTTCGGCATGGTGCTGGCCATCGGTATTCTGGTCGACGACGCCATTGTGGTCGTGGAAAACGTCGAGCGGATCATGGCTGAAGAAGGCCTCTCTCCCGCCGCCGCAACGGTCAAGGCGATGCAGCAGGTTTCCGGAGCGATTTTCGGCATCACGCTGGTCCTGGCCGCTGTGTTTCTGCCACTGGCGTTCATGGGCGGCTCGGTCGGGGTCATCTACCAGCAGTTCTCGCTGTCGCTGGCCGTGTCGATTCTGTTTTCAGGTTTCCTGGCCCTGACGTTCACCCCGGCGCTGTGTGCCACGCTGCTCAAGCCGATCCCGGCCGGGCATCATGAAAAGCGTGGTTTCTTCGGTGGTTTCAATCGTCTGTTTGGCACGTTCACCGACCGTTACGAGCGCGTCAGCTCGAGCATGATCAAGCGCGCCGGCCGCTACATGCTGCTGTACCTCGGTATCGTCGGTCTGCTGGGCTTTTTCTACCTGCGCCTGCCGGAGTCCTTTGTGCCCGTTGAAGATCAGGGCTATCTGATCATCGATGTGCAACTGCCTCCCGGCGCCACCCGGTCGCGTACCGACCTCACCGCGCAATTGCTCGAGAACTACATGCTGTCCCGCGAAGCCACGGGTGCGGTGACCATGCTGCTGGGGTTCAGCTTCTCGGGCATGGGTGAAAACGCCGGTCTTGCGTTCCCGACCCTGAAGGACTGGTCGGAGCGCGGCAAGGGCCAGTCAGCGGCTGAGGAAGCGGCGGCATTCAACCGGCATTTTGCAGGGCTCGGCGACGGCACGGTGATGGCGGTGACGCCACCGCCTATCGACGGCCTGGGCACCTCGGGCGGCTTCTCGCTGCGCCTGCAGGACCGTGCAAGCCTGGGCCGCGAAGCCCTGCTGGCGGCACGCGACAAGCTGCTCGGCGAGGCCAACGGCAACCCGAAGATTCTCTACGCGATGATGGAAGGTCTGGCCGAAGCGCCGCAATTGCGCCTGAACATCGACCGCGAAAAGGCCCGGGCGCTGGGCGTGAGTTTCGAATCGATCAGCAATGCGCTGTCCACCGCTTTCGGTTCCTCGGTGATCAGCGACTTCGCCAATGCCGGACGTCAACAGCGCGTGGTCGTGCAGGCCGAACAAAGTTCGCGAATGACCCCGGAAAGCGTGCTCAAGCTCTACGTACCCAATAGCAGCGGCACGCTGGTGCCGCTGGGCGCCTTCGTTTCGACGCACTGGGAACAAGGCCCGGTGCAGATCGCCCGCTACAACGGCTACCCCGCATTCAGGATTTCCGGTGATGCAGCACCGGGCGTCAGTACCGGTGAGGCCATGGCGGAAATCGAACGGATCGTTTCCGGGCTACCGCAAGGCATCGGTTACGAATGGACTGGCCTCTCCTATCAGGAAAGAGTCGCCAGCGGCCAGGCGGTCGGACTGTTCGGCCTGGCGCTGCTGGTGGTGTTCCTGCTGCTGGTCGCGTTGTATGAGAGCTGGGCAATCCCGCTGGTGGTGATGCTGATCGTTCCCGTCGGCGCGCTGGGCTCCGTGCTGGCCGTGACGGCCGTCGGCATGCCCAATGATGTGTATTTCAAAGTAGGCCTGATCACCATCATCGGGCTGGCCGCGAAAAACGCGATTCTCATCGTCGAGTTCGCCAAGGAACTCTGGGATCAGGGCCATTCCCTGCGCGACGCGGCACTTCAGGCTGCACGGCTGCGCTTTCGGCCGATTGTCATGACTTCGCTGGCCTTCATCCTTGGCGTGGTGCCGCTGACCCTGGCCACCGGCGCAGGCGCTGCAAGCCAGCGCGCCATCGGCACTGGCGTCATCGGCGGCATGCTCAGCGCGACGCTGCTGGGCGTGGTTCTGGTGCCTATATTCTTTTTCTGGGTGTTGACCGTGCTGCGCCGCAAACCGCATGCGCAACAGATTACCGACGATCAGCAACTGACGGAGAAGCGATAGGCAGCAAGCGGCCAGCGGGTATCAATCCCGCTGGCCCGACCTTGGCTCCGTGTCGGCTTGCGCGTCCGTAGAGGACTTGACGCGGGTCCAGGCCGGTAATGTGCCGGTCGCGATTTCCGACGCGACATTCACCCGGTTGCGACCCTGCGACTTGGCGGCATACAACGCGCGGTCGGCAAGCTCAATCAGGCCACGCTGATCGAGTTGGCGATCGGTGCCGACGAATGTCGCGACACCGAGGCTGATCGTCACGATGCCAAACGGGCTGGCGGGATGCTCGATCTGCTCGTCACGGATGGCCTGCAGGATGTTCTCGGCCACCTGGCGAGCGTTCGACTCGTCAGTACCTGGCAACACCACGGCGATCTCTTCACCGCCATAACGGGCGGCGACGTCGCTGGGACGACGAATGAACTGCTCAACCACTCGGGCCAGCGCAATCAGGCATTCGTCACCGGCCAGGTGGCCGTAATGATCGTTGTAGCGTTTGAAATGATCGGCATCGATCAAAATCAGCGACAGCAGGCTGCGCTCGCGTCTGGCGCGCTTGAATTCGACTTCCAGAAACTGATCGAAACGTCTGCGATTGGCCAGCCCGGTCAGCTTGTCTTCGGAGGCAATCAACTCCAGGTGCTGGTTGAGCTGGATCAGGGCTGCCTGTGAATCGAGCAACTGGTCTTCTGCGCGTATGCGGCTGTGAATGTGCCCAAGCAGACGACCTCCGAGTCCGATCACCAGTCCGAGCAGCACCAGCATGACCAGAATGGACTGTTTGGTCTGGCCCAGCCAGTCGAGCATGGCTTCTTTCTGACCCAGCGCAACCACGGTGACGATCGGGTAGACATCACTGCGTTTGAACGCATAAAAACGCGCAACACCGTCAATCCTGGAAACGAACTGGGCGGTACCTGACACTCGGCCGCGTTCCGACCTGAAAATGGGCGTCGATGACAGATCGCGACCGATCTCCTGCTCCAGATGGGGATAGCGCACCCGCAACTGCCCGGCGGTCGACGTCAGACTGATAATGCCGGTTTGCCCGACCTTGATGTCCGAATAGAACTTCAACAGGTGGTCGACACCGATGGTGGCGACCATCAGCCCGGCAAAACTCGCGTCGGTATTATTGATGCGTCTGCTGACCGATATGACCCATTCGCCGGAGGCACGGCTGCGAATCGTCGGACCGATGTAAGGGGCTTTGTCAGGCATCTTCAGGTGGTGCTGAAAGAACTCGCGCTGCGCGCTGTTGATGCCGATAACCCTGGGATTGCTCGAGAAGATGCAAATCCCGTCGGCGTTGTACAGCGACACGGTATCGATCTGCGGCAGCGCGCCCATTTCACGCGCAATGACCCACCTGAGACGCTCGATCTGTTCAGGCCCGACGCCGTCCTTTTCGACACGCTCCGTCAGGCCGATCAGCATCAGCTCGCTTTGCTTGAAAATGCCATCCGTATAGGTGCTTAGCGCTCCAGCCAGATTGATCGTGCTGGTCTGGATGTTTTCCAGGGTGTTGCGGCGTGCGGTCCATGCTTGCCAGGCCATCAACATCACCACGCAGGCGCACACTACGAAGATCAGCCATGACGCAAGCCGAAGGTCGCGTTTCAAAACTTGCCTCCACAACAGGTGAGAACCAGTGCATCTGGTTTTTCTGAAAACCGGACCTGATTGCTCAGGGGCCATCGACAATCCTTTCGCTACTAACTGCCATTGTCGGCAAGTGCTCGGCCATACCTGGAAGGCCTGGCATCGATAAAAGCATGCCAGTGAGTGGCATCATAATGCCACGTACAGCTGTCTATGGGTTGATCGGGGATGAACATACGAAAGCAGGCGCACACTGGATCACAGTGGCGCCTGATTTTATGGAGGGCTGTAAGCGCGGCCGGCTTACAAGGGCATGGCGGGTTGTCGTTATTGGCGGGGGGGTCAAGCCGTCTCGGCGACAGGCTTGCGTTGTGCAGCGGCTTCCAGTTCGCGTACCAGAGGCAATACGTGCTGGCCGAAATAGGCGACTTCTTCCTGGAAATGCAGGAACGCTGAAAGCACCAGGTCTACGCCAACGGACTTGAGTTCGACGATGCGCTCGGCAATCTGCCGCGGTGTGCCAATCAGGTTGGTCTTGAAGCCATCGTTGTACTGCACCAGATCCTGAAAGGTGGATTTGGCCCAGTTGCCCTCGCCTTCCGGACTGGCCTTGCCCGCCTGCTTCGCAGCATCACCAAAGGCGTTGACGGCTTCCGGATCTGCCTTGTCGACGATTTCGGCCAGCACGGCACGCGCCTCTTCTTCGGTATCCCTGGCAATGATGAAAGCATTCACACCGATCTTCACCGAATGCCCGTTCGCGGCAGCCTTGGCTCGGATGTCATCGACCTGGGCCTTGATGCCTTCGACGGTATTGCCGTTGGTGAAATACCAGTCCGACACCCGCGCCGCCATATCACGTGCGGCCCGCGAGCTGCCGCCCTGAAAGATTTCCGGGTGAGGACGCTGGATCGGCTTGGGCTTGAGGGTGTAATCATGGAAGCGATAGAAATCCCCCTTGAAGGTGAAGTTGTCGGTGGTCCAGATCCCTTTGAGGGCGCGGATGAACTCCTCGGAGCGGCGATAACGTTCATCATGCTCCAGCCAGGGCTCTCCGATAGCCTGAAACTCGCCCTTGAACCAGCCGCTGACAATATTGACCGCCACGCGCCCGGCGGTGAGCTGATCGATGGTCGCCAGTTGCTTGGCGGCCACCGACGGGGTCCATGGCCCGGGCAATATCGCGGCAATGACCTTGAGCTTCTCGGTGGCCGCGAGTAGCGCATGGCTGAAGGCTACGGATTCATGCTGGAATTCGGCGCCATAACCGGCGGTAAAGCGAATTTGCGTCAGCGCGTAGTCGAAACCGGACTGCTCGGCGATCTGCGCCAGCTTGCGGTTGTAGTCGATGGTCCAGCTGGTGCGCTGTTCGATCTTGCTGACTACCAGCCCACCGCTGACGTTGGGTACCCAGTACGCAAATTTTATGGACGATTGGCTCATATCGGTACTCCTCTGGCTGCAAGCTTCCCGAGCGCATTAAGCACAAGGGCCTGCACATCCACAGAGCAGCAACCGTGCCATTCAATAAAACACTGGCATATCAAAGCGTTGCGACAGCTGACTTGCAGCGCCAACTGTCCGTGTCAAGCCAGGGTGTGGAACTGCTGTTGGCGGAGCAACAGCTTTGCGGATTTCCTGACCGTGCGCAGGACGTGATTCGCTGAAAGCAAGCCGACGAAAGGCAGCTGGCCCTGCTATCCAGAATCGCATGGCTGGAGTAAATTTTGGATCCAATGAAACCGCATTCATCTGCAGGAGCACCGATGAAATTGCATGCCTGTTTTCTGGCCCTGATGATCCCTGCCCTTTCGGCGCATGCCGAAGGCAAAAGCATATCCATACCTCATGATCCAACCGGCCAGCACGCACTGATAGAGAAAAGCGGCAGCGCAAAGGAACGCGTGGTGATCACCCGGCGTGAAGGCATGCTCGGGGTGATCTACTTCAAGCGGGTCTATAATTGCGCCAACCACACGGTGAACCTGGTCGGCACCGGTTCCACGCTGGAAATCATGGAACAGGCAAAGGCCGTGAGTGGCATGGGACCGGTGATTCGCGACTCCACGGCCGACTACATCGAATCCGAGGCCTGCAGTTGATTCTGACCTGATCAATCCTGCCCCGGCTGAATATGCGACATCCGAAAGCGCCTCCCATGAGGCGCTTTTTTCGTTTCTGCCGTTGGGTTTTACAGCAGGGAGCAGCACCGCAAAAAACACTTGCACCGAAAGTATTACGGTATACCATCAGACAACAATAACTCATCACGCCGGTGCAGGCGCCAGGATTTAAGCGAGGTAAGTGTCATGAAGTTTTCGTTGTTCGTGCACATGGAGCGCTGGGATGAAAGTGTCAGTCATCGCCAGCTGTTCGAGGACCTGACCGAGCTGACGCTGATGGCCGAGCAAGGCGGCTTCAGCACAGTCTGGATAGGCGAACACCACGCGATGGAATACACCATCTCGCCAAGCCCGATGCCGTTGCTGGCGTATCTGGCGGCCAGGACCACACAGATTCATCTGGGCGCCGGCACCATCATTGCGCCGTTCTGGCACCCATTGCGGGTCGCGGGTGAATGCGCGCTGCTGGACGTGATCAGTAACGGGCGTATGGAAGTCGGCCTGGCACGCGGCGCCTATCAAGTGGAGTTCGACCGCATGGCCGGTGGCATGCCGGCCTCCGAAGGCGGCAAGGCGTTGCGTGAAATGGTCCCGGTGGTACGTGCGCTGTGGCAGGGTGACTACGCCCACGACGGCGATATCTGGAAATTCCCGACCTCGACTTCCGTGCCCAAGCCGATCAACACGCCGCCGATGTGGATCGCTGCGCGCGACCCTGACTCGCACAATTTCGCCGTGCAGAACGGCTGTAACGTGATGGTCACCCCGTTGATGAAGGGTGACGAAGAAGTTGTCGACCTGAAGAACAAGTTCGCAGCCGCGCTGGCCAACAATCCCGACGTGCCCCGCCCGCAATTGATGGTACTGCGCCACACGCATGTGCATGCCGCAGACGATCCTGAAGGCTGGAAAGTGGGCGCCACTGCCATCGCGAAGTTCTACCGCACTTTCGACGCATGGTTCGGCAATAAACAGACGCCGGTCAACGGTTTTCTGGCCCCCAGCCCGGAAGAGAAGTTCAAGGACCGTCCGGAGTTCGAGCTGGAGAATATCCGCAAGAACACCATGATCGGTACTCCTGAGGAGATCATTCCGCGCATTCGTCATTATCAAGAGTTAGGTGTCGACGAGTTCAGCTTCTGGTGCGACAACAGCCTGCCGCACGCCGAGAAGAAAAAGTCGCTTGAGCTGTTCATCAAGCACGTGGTGCCGGTGTTTCGTTGAGCTGAGCGCGAGGTCTCCAGGCTGTATTGATTATCGTCCCCACGCTCTGCGCTCAACGTTATGCGCAAATCCAACTGTTTATCGTGCCAATGCTCCGCGTTGGCATGCAGTTCGTGACGCTCTGCGTCACACAGCGGTCTCTCTTTGTCAGGTGGATTGGCGGTCGACTCAGGTCACCTTTTCTCCCCTCGGCGACCTGCTTTGATGGACCAAAGCAGGCAAAACACGCAGCTCCGTTTCCGGCCCGACGTCGTCGGGTTCCCTCGCCCTGACACTGATCCGACACCCTCCTCACTGGTTGTAGGCCCGCTCGTTATGCTCGGCCAGGTCCAGACCCATTTCCTCCACTGACTCATGCGCGCGCAGGCCGATCAGTGCCTGCACGGCCTTAAGGATGACCCAGCTGACCGCGAAGCAGTAGACCGTGGTGAACAGCACGCCTTTGATCTGGGCAATTACTTGGGCGCCCATGCTGACATCGGGCACCAGACCGCCCAGTGAGGGTACGCAGAACACGCCGGTCAGTACTGCTCCGATCATGCCGCCGATGCCGTGCAGGCCGAAGACGTCGAGGCTGTCGTCATAGCCCAGGCGTTTCTTCAGCACAGTCACACTCAGGTAGCAGAACACTCCGCACAGCACGCCGATGGCCAGTGCTCCGCCGACTCCGACGTAGGCACACGCCGGGGTGATGCCGACCAGGCCCGCCAATGCGCCGCTTGCCAGCCCCAGGGCGCTGGGCTTGCCGACCTTGAACCACTCGGTGAACATCCAGCCGAGTATCCCGGCGCACGCCCCCACTTGCGTGTTGAGCATGACGATGCCGGAGGTGCCGCTCAGGCCGCCACCGGAACCGATGTTGAAACCGAACCAGCCGACCCAGAGCATCGCCGCACCGGCCATGGTCAGGCTGAGGTTGTGGGCCGGCATCGGCGCATTCTCATAGCCCTTGCGCTTGCCCAGCATCAGGCAC